>Ga0187891_1000248_pt1 | contig 55957 bp, 56 predicted proteins | sample June2016WEW_21_4_FD_132990 | JGI IMG/M metagenome (GOLD analysis project Ga0187891, IMG submission 132990) | Peatland microbial communities from SPRUCE experiment site at the Marcell Experimental Forest, Minnesota, USA - June2016WEW_21_40 | ecosystem: Environmental > Terrestrial > Soil >... | reverse complement strand
GCCCTCCATTGTGTTAGAGAACCGCAGCCGCCGTCCAAATCGATCTTGATTCATGCCGATGCTAATCTACTGCAAAGGCAGAGTTTGCCGCAACCAGCCATATCAATGTTGGGACAGCCATGCGTCTGTCCCCTTTTTCCCCCCCCCTTTTTTCCTTTTTTTCCTTTTTTTCCTTTTTTTCCTTCACGGACAACAACGGGGAGTGGCGGTGACGGCGATCAGCCAATGCGATCGGAGTAAGGATTGATGCCCCTTGGCGGAGCCATGGGTTCGCCGATCGCGGCGAATGCTTGGCCAGCGCTAGGAGCTGGGGGTATCGCGGCTGATGGTCTGAGTTTTCCCAGCGCCCACCGCGCGTGCTCGGCGACCATCGGGTCCTCCGATGCGGTCAGCTTTTCCAGCGCAACGCGGAATTGCGGCAGGCCACGGTTACCCATCGCCACGGCTACGTTGCGCAGGAAACCGGCATAGCGGGCGCGCGAGACGGGCGTGCCGCCGAACAGCTCGCGGAATTCCGTTTCACTGAGCGCGGCCAGCCGATCGAGCGGTGGCGCGACCTGGCGCGGATGAAACGCGGCGTCCTGGGTGACGGGGGCTCGGGCGTTCCACGGGCACACGTCCTGGCAGATATCGCAGCCGAAGACGTGGCCGCCGTTGCCGGCACGCCGGTCTTCGGCGATCCCGCCACGCAGCTCGATCGTCAAATAGGAGATGCACAAGCGCGAATCGACCGCGTAGCGGGCTCCAAACGGTACGATGGCTTGGGTGGGACAGGCATCGATGCAGCGGCGGCATGTGCCGCAGCGATCGGGCGGCGGAGCGTCCGGCTCGATCTCGAGCGAAACCAGCAATTCGCCCAGGAAAAACCACGATCCGCGTGGCTGGTTGATGAGGCAGGTGTTCTTGCCGATCCAGCCCAGCCCGGCCAAGCGCGCATAGGTTCGCTCGGCCAGCGGCGCGGTGTCCACGCAAATCTTCGCATCGAACGGCGCGCCAGCCAGTTCGCGGAGGTTGGCTTCCAGGCGCCGCAAACCCTGCCGCAGCACGCGGTGATAGTCCTCACCCCAGGCGTAGCGCGAAATCCACGCCAGCTCAGCGTCGTCGAATTGAGTGGAATAGGGCTGCGGAGCGTTGTAGAGCTTGCCCACGCAAATCATCGAACGCGCCCGAGGCAGCAGCGCGTGCGGATCGTCCCGCATGGCGGCGCGGCGATCGCTGAGATAGCGCATCTCGCCGGCGAATCCGGCGTCCACCCAGGCGTGATAATGACGGCGGTCACTCGCCGGCGCGGCGCGGGCTACGCCGGCCAGTTCGAAGCCGCACGCTGCGGCCAGGCGGCGTACGTCCGCGCCTGTCAAATTTCCAACCCCACGGAGCGCATCAGCTCGATGGCGTTGCTCTTGCGCACCACCCCCGGCTGCAACAAAAAGTCGAAATGAATCTTGCCATCCTCGATGCGATCTTCGAAGTGGACATTGCGGGCGCGTTCGCCCAGCGTGTCGGCGATGCCTGCCAGCGCCAGGTCGTGGGTGGTGATGAGGCCCATCGCGCCGCGCTCCACCAGGCCGCGCACCAGCGCCTCGGCGCCGATGCGCCGGTCGTGGGAATTGGTGCCGTGCAGGAATTCGTCGATCAGAAACAGCACCGGACGCACGCCGGCGGTCTGATCCAGGATCTGCCGCAGGCGCAGGATTTCGGCATAAAAGCGCGAGATGCCGCCCTGCAGCGAATCGTTGACGCGAATCGACGCGCCCACCGCCAGCGGTGAAAGCCGCAACCGCGCGGCGCGCACCGGCGCTCCCGCCTGCGCCAGCACAACGTTCACGCCCAGCGTGCGTAGCAGCGTGCTCTTGCCGGACATATTGGAACCGCTGACCACCAGCAGTCGGAGGTCGCCGCCGAGAGACACCGAATTGCGCACCAGCTTCGATTCCGGAATCAGCGGATGGCCGATCTCGATGGCCTCGATCAGCGGCGATTCGTCGGTGAACTCGGGGAACGGATCCTGGGGATGCTCGAAGGCGTGACTGGCCAGGGAGGCGAGTGCCTCGATTTCGCCCACCGCCGCCAGCCATCGCCGCACCGCCGGTCCCGACCGGCGGCGCCACTGCTCCACCCGCGCCGCCAGGTGAGGCGTCCACAAAATGAAGATCTCGGCCATCCGCACGAACACGTTGTCGCGCGAATCCAGGTACTCGATCAGGCGCTTGAGCTGTGCCAGGCGGCGCGAAGGCGGCGCTCCCTCGGCCGCGAGCGAGCCGCGGAGCGAAACCAGTAGCGGCGCCTGGAACTGTTCGCGCTCGATCAGTACCAGCACCTCGGAGATGAGTCCCAGTTCGTGGCCGGCGCGGTCCACCGCCGCCACGACTTCAGCCACGCTTTGATGCTGGCGGTAATAAAACCAGCCGTTGATGGCGAGGGTCGCCAGAAACAGATCGCGCAGCAACAGCCACGTGGAACCGGCCAGCACGGCAGCGCCGGTCAAATTCAGCAGCAGCGCAATGCCGGCCGCCGCGCCGCCAATTCCCAGGAGCGTGCACGCCCATAGCGCGAACCGCAGGCCGCGCCCGCCGAGCCGCGGCGGCGCCTCGCCCCAGCCGGCGAGCGAATCCGCATCCACGCCAGTGCGGGCATCCTCGGCCAGCACCGCGAGGCGCTCCCGCAGATCGAGCCGCGGCCGCAGCTCCGTTACCGCCTGCTGCCGCGACCTTGCCACCGCAGGATCCGCCGGCTCGAGCAGCCAGCGCGCCAGGGTCTGTTCGCCGGCGCGCGTGCGGGCGGCGCATAGAAGCTCGAATAACGAGCCTATGCCGAACAGGTCGAGGTCCTGCGCGTAGGGATGCGCCAAGTCCAGGTAAGTATCGCCAGTGCTGCCGGTGCCGGGCCAGGTGCCGTCCAGCCGCGCCAGGCCGCGCTCGAAGAATCGCGCCGCACGACGCTTTCTTTCGAGCTGCCGGGTGAGGCTTGCGTGCGCCACCATCAGGGCCACGAAGGCGGCGGCGGGAATCAGCGTCCAGAGAATGGTGATGCGCGACGCGGAAAGCGCCAGCCATACCAGCGCGCCCGCCGCTCCCACCATCCCCAACCTCCAGTAGCCAAGCCGGTGCTGGCGTCCCTCGCTCACAATGATGGAGGCGCGCCGCTCTTTGTGCAGCGCCGTATAAATTTCGCGTGGCTCTTGCATCACTGCCACTTGCGTAAAGAAAAGGTCATCCGCAATTGCCCACCGCTCCCTTACGGCGATTGGCGGCGCAAACAATGACGCCGCCATGTTTATTCTCGCAGACGGCAGCGTGTGATTTGGACGTGCCTGGCGAGCGGGACGCGCGTGTCGCAAAAGGAAGGTTCGCAGGTGGGGGCCTGCGCCACAAGGCATGTTATATTGAGGTCATGCCGGGCGGTTATCTTCCCATCCTCATTTTCCTGGCAGTAGCGATCGCGTTCCCGGTGGTTGCCATCGGGGCGGCCAAGCTGCTCCGGCCGTCGGCTCCCTCGGTTGCCAAGCTCGAGGCTTACGAGTGCGGCATCCGCGCGGCATCGGATTCACGGGGCCGTTACACGGTCCGGTTCTATATCATCGCCATCCTGTTTGTCATTTTCGACGTGGAAACCATTTTCCTTTACCCATGGGCGGTGCGCTACGGATCGCTCGGCTGGTTCGGGGTGGCGGAAGTGGCGGTGTTCCTGGCGATTCTGGTGGTCGGCTATATTTGGGCGTATAAAAAGGGTGCATTGGAGTGGGTCTGAACCCGCTCGCGGCGCAGTTCTCCCCGCCGTCGGCACAAGCCACCGCCCTTCTCTGGTCCATCCCGGAGCCAGTGCAACGGGCTTTCAGAACTTAGTGTGACTTTTTTAGCCGTTGCTGTAGTGGAAAGACCCGTTTCTGGGTCTTAGGATTGGAACACGCCATGGCTTGCCAGCGAGTTAGCGCGCGGCGCAAGTGGCAACGTTCCTGCTCTTAATCCGCGTAAGTTCTGTTTTGGGTGCTCCAAAGAAAGGTGTGTTGGAATGGGTCCGAAATTTGTTCGTTCCGTAATTCTCTCCGTTTTGGCTGTTGGAGGTTTCAGTTCGCTCGTGGCTCAGTCCGGGTCTTCGCCCATGCTGCGCCTGGTGAGCGCCACCGTCGGACCGGTTTCGATCGTTCCCGGCGCCAACGGGATCAACCAGACGGTGGAAGCGTATAACGCCAGCGGGAACGCGAGCGCGCTTTCGCTCTCCGTGAGCTCGTCGGCAACGTGGCTTACACCCAGCGTCGGCGCGGCCGGTCCCTGCACCACCACCACTGCCGCCACCTCGTGCGTCCCGCTGATATTTGCGCTGAACACCGCGTCGCTGACGGCATCCGCGACAGCGTATACGGGCATCGTCACCGTCACGGCGCCGAACACGGTGGACGCTCCGCAGACGATTACGGTGACCGTACTAATCGGCGGCGCCGTGCCATCGAGCGTAAATGTTTACGTGGCGCCCTATGTGGCGCCGCCTGCGCTGGCTAGCGCCGTCACCATTCCCTTCACGTCTAACAGCAGCGGCCTGACTGGCACGGCTACCACGCAGGATGGCGCGAATTGGCTGAGCCTGAGTCTCAACGCCGGCAGCTTTCAGTCCACGTACCCGTACACGATCTACATTACCCCGACGCCTAGCAACACAGCCGGCAACACGTACACCGGCTCTATAGTTACTTCCGGCTCCAGCTTTGCCCCCGATAACAAAACCATCGCGGTGACGATGAACGTGACCTCGTTGCCCATCGCGCAGCCCTCTGTTACCCAGGTGGCCGAACAGCTTGCAACCGGCGCACCGGTTGGTTACGCAGCCGTTACCTTGAGCAATTCCGGAAACGGAACGCTCACGGTTTCCACGGTGGGCCTTGGTCCCACCACAATGTCCGGAAGTACGCAATGGCTTACTCCGACCACTTCCGGAAACACGGTGTTGCTCGCGTTCGACCCGACTGGCCTATCGCCCGGCACATATACCGAGTCGGTGACGATCCAATCCAATGCGGCCAACAGTCCCACCGTAATTCCGGTGACCTTCCAGGTAATGGCCGCGGGGGCGCCCACAGTTTTCTATCAGGGCGTGGTGGACGATGCCGTCTTCGGCGGCAGCGGCTTTGCCGTGACGCCGGGCGATGTTATCGCGCTGTTTGGCGAGCAGCTCTCTTTTGCGGCACCCACTTCGGGGCCGGCGCCTCCGCTGGCGTCCCAGCTCGGTGGCGCCTCGGTCTTCGTGAACGGCGAGCAGGCGCCGCTGTACTTCTCCTCGTACGGCCAGATCAATTTCCAAATGCCGACGGATACGGCCACGGGAACGGCGCTGGTGCAGGTTCAGACCAACGGCCAAACCAGCAATACGGTATCGGTCAACGTTGCTGCGCGCGCGCCCCGGTTGCTGGTGATCTACGGCACCGGCGGCTACGGGGCGATTGTGGATGCCTCGCAGGGCAACGGCTACAATACTCTGCCGATGCCGTCGACCGTCTCGATTCCCAACTTCATCACTCAGCCGGCCTCGCGCGGCGACGTACTCACGATTTACGCGATTGGACTCGGCCCCACGAATCCGCCGGTGGCGGCCGGCCAGCCAGCCCCTGACGGCATAGTGGGGCCCCTGGCGCAGTTGACGTCGACACCCACCGTGGTTTTCGAAGTGGATCTGGACGGGCTCCTGGTGCCGGCAAGCGTCCCTCCCGAGTCAATCCAATATGCGGGCCTGTCGCCGTACGCTGCCGGTCTGTACCAAGTCAACGTGGCGATTCCCACGAACTGTCCGACCGGCACTGTTCAGGTGTCCCTGACATTTCCGGATTCGACGACCAGCAACTCGGTCAACATCCAAGTCCAATAACGCTGCCATCGCGCTGTGGCGCCGACCGGCGGCTCGGCGCCACGCTACCATAAGGGTTGAGCCCTTTGAAACCCGCTCCCACCCCCTGGCCTCAGGTTTACCTGTGTGTCGCCTTGACCACCATGGCCACCCTGTTGCTCGAGCTTTCGCTGACCCGCATCTTCTCGGTGGTGTTCTTTTACCACTTCGCATTTCTGGCGATTTCGATCGCGCTATTCGGCCTCGGCGCCGGCGGCGTTTTCTCTTACGTGGTGGCGGGTTGGAAGGCGCCGCTATGGACCAGCCTGGGCCGGCTGAGCATGTTAAACGGCTTTCTGGTGGTGGCCGCGCTGGTGATTCTGCTGGCGCAGAAGAACAACCCCACCATCTGGGACCTGGAGTTGATCTATATCGGCACCGCGCTGCCGTTTTTCGTTTCGGGCACCATCGTGTCGCTGGCCATCGGCGAGACCATTGCGCACGTGCACCGGGTCTATTTCTTCGACCTGATGGGCGCCGCCGCCGGTTGCCTGCTGTTATATCCGCTGCTCAACGGCTTCGGCGGGGTCAGCGCCGTGTTGGGCGCTGCCATCACCTTTGCTGTCGCGGCCGCCATCTGGCACAGCGTTTCCGGTTCGGTGCGCGGCCGCGTCGGATCGGTGGCGCTGGCGTTGGCGCTGGTGGCGTTTCTGATCCTGAATCAGCGCTACCACGTGATCGACATCCGCCACGCCAAGGGGCAGACCATCGAGCACGAAATCTTCCAGCGCTGGAACGTCTTTTCGCGCATCGGGCTGGTGGACCGCAGCAACGAGGGCCGCTACAGCATCGTGATCGACGCCGACGCCTCCACCGACATCGCCACTTTCGATTTCGGCCGGCTCACCACCGGCCAACGCCACGAGCTGATGGACCAGGGGCCGGCGCTGCCCTATGCGCTCCGCCCCGGCGCCAAGGCCCTGATTATCGGGCCCGGCGGCGGCTGGGACGTGACGCGCGCGCTGGCTTACGGCAGCCACGATATCACCGGCGTGGAAATCAATCCCATCATCGCCACCACCATCATGCAGGAGCGCTTTCCCGCGCTCAGCCACGGCCTCTACCTTCGGCCCGACGTCCACATTTACGTGGAGGACGGACGCAGCTTCGTGCGCCGCAGCACCGCGAAGTATCAAGTCGTGCAAGCGACACTGGTCGATACCTGGGCTTCCACCGCCGCCGGCGCGTTCGCACTTTCGGAAAACAATCTCTACACCGTGGATGCTTTCCGCGATTACCTGCAGCATCTTACCAGCGACGGCGTGGTGGCGTTCACCCGCTGGGGCTTCGATCCGCCGCGCGAGTCGCTGCGCCTGATCTCGCTCGCCCGCGAAGCGCTATCGGAACTGGGCGAGCGCCAGGCATGGCGCCACGTGATCGTGGGCCGCTCCGGCTCGGTTCAGGGATGGGGCGCGCAGGATACCGCAATCATCAGCCGCAAGCCTCTCACCGCCCCCGATTGCGACCGCGCCCGCGCCCTGTTCGCCGCCGCGAATATGCAGGCCATCTACCTGCCCGACGCCGCCATTCAAAACCCGTTCTACGAGTTGCTGCACACGTCCGATCCGGCCGGCTTCGAGCGCCGCTTCGTCTTCGATATCCGCCCGGTCACCGACAACCGGCCCTTCTTCTTCTACACCGTGCAGCCGCGCGATCTACTGGTATTTCTGAGGACTGCCTCGCATGACACCGCGGACTACAAGGTGAACAAGGCTGTGCCGCTGCTGTTCGGGCTGGCGCTGATCTCGGGTCTAGCCACACTGCTGATTCTGCGCTTGCCGCCGCTGCTGCTAGGCACCCGCCTGCCGCGCCAGCCGGGCGTGCTGAAGTTCCTGGTCTACTTTTTGTTCATCGGCGCCGGCTACATCCTGATCGAAGTGGCGCTGATCCAGAGGTTCGTTCTCTTCCTCGGCCACCCCACGCCCGCTCTCACGGTGGTGATTTTTTCGCTTCTGGTGTCGAGCGGCCTGGGCAGCGCCGCCGCCGGCCGCCTGACGGCGCACAGGGAAAGCCGCCTCATCAAGATTCTGGGATGCGTGGCGATGCTGGCTGCGCTTCTCGCGGTGGTGCTGGCCTCGCTCCTCACCGCGCTGGTCTGGCTGCCGCTGCCTCTCAAGGCGGCGATTACGGTGGCGCTCATCGCTCCCCTGGGTTTTGTCATGGGCATGCCCTTTCCCAGCGGCCTACGCCGCCTGGAGCAGTGGCACGCGCCCTCGGTTCGCTGGGCCTGGGCGCTCAACGCAGCGGCGAGCGTGCTCGGCTCGGTGTTCGCATTGATCTCGGCCATCTATCTGGGCCTGGCCGAAACCATGATCATCGGCGCACTGTTCTATCTCGCCGCCTTGGCGGTTGTGGCTCGCGTCCGCACCGGCGAATCTTCGGCCCCGCAACCAGGCGCCAATCGAGTCGTGCTGGCAAGCTGAATCCTGCGCGCTCTCTGCGCCGGCATGGGCGGCCGCTCTCCTTGGCCGGCATCCTCATGACGCCCGCGGAATGAGCTGCGAAGAATCTTCACGGCAGTGCAGGCACCTTGGCTACGCAAAGTCTGCCCCACCACATGGAGTGCCATTCTGACGGCGTGCGAGGGCCAGTCGACCTCGAGTTCGATCCCGAGTCCCGGAGGGATGGCGTGAGAGCACTCGAATAGCAGCCCGCCACGAGAGATATTCACCAGGCGGCCGGTTCCCGTGCGGACTACCCTTCGTCTTACGATGAGCTTGTACTCGACGCCCGTGTGAATCGGATAACGGCAGTCGGCGCGGCGCTCCGCCGCAAACATCGGGCTCGAAGAGATGATCGCTTCCACTAATGAAGCCTCTGTATGCTCTATTATCTGGGTGTCCACAGACTTGGGCCAGACCCACCGGCCTAATAGTACTCACAACCCAGATAGGTATAGTACCACTCTGCCTGAGGCAGACGAGTAGAAAATCAGAGGTTTCGCTCTTGTATTGACCGGCGACAACCTGTCAGCCGTGGGACATCGAGATCAGGCAGTTGCGGTCAAAGTCATGAATCAAGTCCAGCCATTCAGACTTGGCCGCTTCATCCCTGTGCCGGGGTTTACGCTTCCAAACAGACCCGGGGGGCGCCATGGCCGCCGCCGGGTCCTCCTCATTGGCCAGGGCGACCACCTGGAGATCCGGAGAGCTGAAACGGAGTTTCTCCACGAATTCGTGAAGGCCATGCTCGGCCAGTGGCGCGATCAGTACATCGACGGGAAGACGGAGCTTAACCACGATCTCCGCGGCATCGGCGACTCCTTTGGCGGGTACGGCTACATAGCCGACCGCATCCAGGATTTGGCCAAGCCAGAAGACAAATCCCAGATCCCTATCGACAATGAGGATAGTTCTCAACCTGGATCCACCCAGTGCGCCAAGTTGCAATTCACACTCCACAGATGACTGATTGATTTCACATGGATTAAAAAGTACGCGTCTCCGGTAATGTGGAAAAAATCCCCGGTTTTTCAGATCGAAGGCTCCAGTTTTTCCTGCCGTGGCGCGGGCACCTACTCGAAGTCGGATGCCCGCCACGTAGTAGTCTTCTCCCACTCACACAGGGTCAAGGTAGGAATAATCGGCGTGCACAACCGGGTACTTGTAAGTTCCATCGCCGATATCGGCCACCCAGACTGTGGAATCTTGCTGGCCATGGAGGAGTGCCGGGAACGGGAGGAGAGCGCAGATTGAAAATCATCTGTCCGCTATTGGATGGTTGTAACGCCAGTGCGCGCTGCCGTCAGGTTGATGCCACACTTAATGCGCGCCGCCGGCCAGCTTGCGGTAACGGCCGGAGAAGTATAGCAATGGTTCGCCTTCGCGGACTAGGGCTCGCACCATTTCGCCCACAATCAGATCGTGGTCGCCGGCGGTGAAGCGGTGCCGGACGGCGCATTCGATTTCCGCCAGCGTCTCCGGCAGCAAAGGCGCGCCGGTTTCGCCAGCGTGCCAGGCGAGGCCATCGAAGCGATCGTGTCCCTTAAGCGCGAAGCGTTCGGAGAGAGAGCGCTGGCCGGCGGCCAACACGTTGACGGCGAAAAAACGCGCCTCGCGAAACGCATCCATCACGCTGGCGGAGTGCGCCAGTGCGACCATCACCAGGGGTGGATCGAGCGAAACAGAGGTGAACGAATTCACCGTGAGGCCGTGCGGCGTGCCCTGCCGATCCACCGCGCTGGCGATGGTGACGCCGGTTGTGAAGCGGCCGCAGGCGCGCCGGAAATCGTCGCTCGAGACGCGTTCAGAGCGGTCCTGTGCCTCCTCGCTTGACATGTGGATAAATTCAATCCTATCATAAGGTTGACCGATACGGGGCAGCAGAACTGGCGCGCGCCACAGGAGGTTCCTTTGATCAAGCTGGATATTATCAACGAAGTCGTCAACCGCACCGGCATCACTAAGACCAAAGCCGAAATGGCTGTCGAGACTGTGTTTGAAACCATGAAGAAGGCGCTCGAGCAGGGCGACCGCATCGAGCTGCGCGGCTTCGGTGTGTTCAACGTGAAGCCCCGGAAAACGGGCATCGGGCGGAATCCGCGCACCGGCGCGGAGGTTTCCATTCCGCCGGGCAAGGCGGTGCGATTCAAGCCCGGCAAGGAGCTGCAGACGCTGCAGTAGACCGCTGCCGCGCGTCTCATTGTGTCTTCCCAGGATTTCCCGCCCGCATCATACCCGCTCTACGCCGGGAGCGGGGTGGCAGAAGCGCCCGGCTTGCCGGAGGCCCGCTTCCGCGACCGTTACTGGTTGAACGCGGTGCTGTTTGCAATCACGCTGGCTTCGACCACCGCCGTCGGCGCCTCGATGCAAATGTTCTTCGACCGCAATTTGCCCTTCGATCTGTACCAGAGTTTTATGATGTACCCGGAGCTGTGTTGTCACCCCTCGGCGCTGCTGGCGGGGCTGCCGTTTTCGCTCACCCTGCTCACCATTCTGATGGCCCATGAGCTGGGTCATTACCTGGCCGCACTGCGATACGGAGTCAATGCCAGCCTGCCCTACTTTCTGCCCTCACCGTTCCCGGGAACGTTCGGCGCCTTCATTCACCTGCGGTCGCCCATCTGCTCCAAGCGGGCGCTGTTCGATATCGGCGTGGCGGGGCCGCTGGCCGGCTTCGTCTTTCTGCTGCCGGCGCTTTCCATCGGCCTCGCGTTTTCGAAGGTGATTCCAGGCATCGCCAATCAGGGCAGCCTGCAATTCGGCGTGCCGGGCCTGGAGTGGCTGCTCGGCAAACTCATTTTCCCTGGCGTCGCGGCCAGCGACATCTATCTGCATCCGGCGGCGCGGGCGGCCTGGGTGGGGATGCTCGCCACGGCCTTGAACCTGCTGCCAATCGGACAACTGGATGGCGGCCACGTCGTTTACGCGTTTTTTCCGCGGCGCCACGGCAAGATCTCGGTGGCGATCAGCCTGCTCCTGCTGCCGCTGGGCGCGGCCTCGTTTATCGACCAGCGCAGGTTCTGGTCGGGCTGGCTGCTCTGGGGCCTGGTGCTGCTGCTTTTCGGACGCCGCCATCCCATGGTTTACGATCGCGGCGAGTTGGACCACGGACGGCGCAAGCTGGCACTGCTGGCACTGCTTATATTCCTACTCTGCTTCACTTTTGTGCCCGTGGGCACCAGCGGTCTCTAGAGCGGCGATGAAGATCACCGCGACCATCATCACCTTCAACGAGGAGCGCAACATCGCGCGCGCCATCGAAAGCCTGCGCTGCTGCGACGAAATCCTGATCGTGGATAGCGGCTCCACGGATCGCACCACGGAGCTGGCGGAAAACCTGGGCGCGCGCGTGATCGAAGCCAACTGGCGCGGCTACGCGGGGCAGAAGAACTGGGCGGCCGATCAAGCCAGCCACGACTGGATTCTTTCGCTCGATGCCGACGAAACCTTGAGCGAAGCGCTCGAAGCCGAAATCTGGAGCCTGAAGAAGTCCGGGCCTCGCTTCGACGGCTACACCATGCCGCGGCTGGCGCGTTACATGGGCCGCTGGATTCTGCATTCGGGCTGGTATCCGGACCGCAAGCTGCGGCTTTACGACCGGCGCCAGGCCAAATGGGTGGGCGACTTCGTGCATGAAAGCGTGGCCGTCTCGGGCCGCGTCGGACACTTGCAGAGCAACCTGCTGCACTTCACCTGCGAATCCCTTTCCGAGCACATCAAGACCATGGAGCGCTACACAACGCTGGCGGCGCAGGAACTGGCCTCGCGGCGGATCGAGGTGCCGCTCTCCCGCGTGTTGTTCTCTCCCGCGTGGGCGTTCGTGCAAAGCTATTTTCTGAAGCTCGGTTTTCTGGATGGCCCGGAGGGCCTCACGATTTCCTACATGGCGGCGTTCTACACGTTTCTCAAATACACGAAAGCGAGAAACATGAGCTGATGCGCATCCTGCATCTGGATGCCGGGCGCGAGATGCGCGGCGGCCAATGGCAGGTGCTGCGGCTGATCGAGGGGCTCACCGGCGCGGGGGTGGAGTCTACGCTGCTGGCGCGCGCGGGCGCGCCGCTGGCGGCCGCCGCGCGCGAACGCGGCTGGCGCGTCGAGGCGCTCGGTTTCGCGCGGGCCGCGATGCTGGCGCGGCGGCACGACCTGATCCACGCCCACGATGCCCGCAGCCACACGCTCGGCGCTATCGTGCGCGGCGCACCGCTGGTGGTGGCGCGGCGAGTCGCCTTCCCGGTGGGCTCGCGCTGGAAGTACACACGCGCGCGGCACTACCTGGCGGTTTCCCAATTCGTTAAAGGAGTGTTGCTGGCCGGCGGCGTTCCCGAAGAGGCGATCACCGTCGTCTACGATGGCGTGCCGGTGCTCGATCCGTCAGCGGGAAGCCGCGTGCTGGCGCTCGCCAACCTGGACAATCCGCAAAAAGGCGCGCCGGTGGCGATGGAAGCGGCGCGGCGGGCGGGCGTTGAGCTGCTGCTCACCGACAACCTGGAGCGCGACTTGCAGCAAGCCGCGGCGTTCGTCTACCTTACGCACGCCGAAGGGCTGGGCTCGGCGGCGCTGCTGGCGATGTCGGCGGCCGTGCCGGTGATTGCCAGCCGCGTGGGTGGATTGCCCGAAGTGGTCCGCCATCGCGAAACCGGGCTGCTGGTGGATAACGCGCCCGCCGCGGTTGCTGACGCGCTCCTCGAACTCGCCCGCGACGCCGCGTTCGCACGGCGTCTGGGGCAGGCCGCCCGCCGCGCCGTGATCGAGAACTTTACCGTGGACCACATGGTGCGCCGTACCATGGAGGTTTATCACAAGGTGCTCTCATGATTGAAGCCTGCTTCGCGCTGTTGTTCGGATTGCTCATCGGCAGTTTCCTGAATGTTTGCATTTACCGCTGGCCCCGCGACCTTTCGGTGGTGCGTCCGCGCTCCTATTGCCCCGCGTGCGAGGCGCCGATCGCCTGGTACGATAACGTGCCGCTGGCGAGCTTCGTGATCCTCGGCGGGCGGTGCCGCCACTGCCGGGCGCGCATTTCGCCGCGCTACCCGCTGGTGGAACTGCTCACCGGCGGCCTCTTTTTCCTGCTCGTGCACCGCTACGGGCTGACGCCGATCACAGGCAAAATGTGCGTCTTCGCCGCCATGATGGTGGCGCTCCTTTTCTCCGACCTGGAGCAGCGCATCCTGCCCGACGAATTCACAGTCTGGGGAACTGTGGCGGGCCTGGCGTTCGCAATCTTCACGCCGGCGCCGGACGGGACTGCGTACTTCCTGTTGTGGATGGTCGGCCTGCACTCGAATGGGTGGTTCGTGCGACTCGCGGCGGCGGCGGTGGCGGCCGCACTGCCGGCGGGTCTGCTCTGGAGCGCGGGCTGGCTGTATCAGAAGGCCAGGCATCGCGAGGGGGTGGGACCGGGCGATATCAAGATGGTGGCCCTGTTGGGCTGCTATCTCGGCCTGGAAGCGGGGCTGGTCACTCTGATCTTAGGCTCGATCGCCGGCTCGGTGCTGGGTTTCGCATATATCAGGGCGACGCGCAAGGACCCATCCACTTATGAACTACCTTTCGGCACTTTCCTGAGCGGAGCCGCACTGATCTTAGTGGTTTTCAGCCAGCAGATCTTCGGCTGGTAAGCGGACGTTAGGGCTCACGCATATGCCGTTGACGGCAAGCTGAAGCTTCGCCCGCCGCCCCCGAGTCCTCCGCCGATTGAACCGGTTATTCCCTGACAGGCCCGGCTACTGGCCGAGGATGTTGAACGTGGTGGTGCCTTCCACGCGGACCTTGGAATAGGCTTCGACCCACGTCTTGTGATACGGATCCTGCGCGTACGCTTTCAACACGTCGGGGCTGGCCATCTCGATGCACATGCCGTACTCGCGAACCGCGGGTCCTTCCATTCCCGTCTCGTGAAGAGGCGACTGCAGCTTGCCGTACCAGACCTTGGTGACGCCTTTGATCTTGGCGGGCATCGCGTCGCTTGCCTGGTAGAAGGCTTGCCAATCGGCTGGCGTGGCGTCTTTGATCGGCGTCCACGCGAAGCAATGCATCAGGGTTTTCTCGCCGGCGCGGGCTCCCGGTGAGACCAACAATACGACGGCAGCGCAGGCTACGAGATGCACTATTCTAAGAAACTTCATCGGCTGATTCTCCTTTGAGGCGGCTTGCCGCCACCCTTGGATCTTAGCATCGCAGCCACGCGCCGGCTGGATCGGGGGAGCAAAACGGGCAAGCTTAAAGCATGCCCCACCTACACGCCCCAGCAGTAATCCTCGACCGCCCGTTCGATGGAAGGGTCGTGCTCGGTGAGGCGCATCAACTCCAGCCGGATCGCATCCACCAGCGCGCGCCAGCTTGCCTCGATCACGTTGTCGGAGACGCCCACCGTGGACCAACTCCTGCGGTGGTCCGACCATTCGATCAGCACGCGCACGTTGGCCGCCGTGCCCTTGTTGGAATCGAGCACGCGCACCTTGTAGTCCGTCAGCCGTACTTCGGTGACTTGCGGGTAGAGCTTGCCCAGGCACTTGCGCAGGCACAGATGTAGCGCATGGAACGGCCCGTGCCCGGTAGCGGTCGCCGAATGCGCGCCTTCTTTGGTGCGCAGCGTCACCGAGGCCGTGCTGCGCGATCCGCCGGTCGAGCCGGCGCGCGTCGACACTTCGTAGCTGTCGATGTCGAAGTAGTGCACACCCGGATTCAGCGCCTCGCGTACCAGCAGCTCGAAGGTTCCTTCCGCCGCTTCCAGTTCGTAGCCTTCGTATTCCATCTGCTTGATCCGCTCCAGCAATTCGCGGCGCGCATCCTCGCCCAGCCGGTCGGCCAGCCCGTGCTGCTTCAGCTTGTAGAGAATGTTGCCGCGGCCGGAGAGGTCGCTCACCAGCACGCGCTGCCGGTTGCCCACCGATGCCGGCGAGACGTGTTCGTAAGTGGCCGCATCCTTCAGCACCGCGCTCACATGCACGCCGCCTTTGTGTGCAAACGCGCTCTTGCCCACATACGGCTGGTCGCCAGGCAGCGGCAGGTTGGCCAGCTCGGCAATGAATTTGCAAGTCGCGGCCAGGTTGGCCAGCCGCTCCGGGCCGATCATGGTATGTCCCAGCTTCAACTCCAGGTTGGCGATGATGGACGACAGGTTGGCGTTGCCGCAGCGCTCGCCGTAGCCGTTGAGGCAACCCTGCACGTGCGTGGCTCCGGCCTCCACCGCCGCCACACTGTTAGCCACGGCGCAACCCGAGTCGTTGTGGGTGTGAATGCCGATTACGCCATCGAAGCGCTTGCGCACCTCGGCGACAATCTCCACCAGCCGCCCGGTCAGCGTGCCACCATTGGTGTCGCACAGGCAGAGTACGTGAGCACCCGCCTTTTGCGCCACCTCGAGCGTGCGCAGTGCGTAATCCGCGTTGGCGTGATAGCCGTCGAAGAAGTGTTCGGCGTCGTAAACCACTTCCTTGCCGTGCTGGTGGAGATACTCGACCGTCTCGGCAATCAGCTTGAGGTTTTCGTCGAGCGAAATCCCCAGCGCGCGTTCAACGTGCAGATCCCACGTCTTGCCGAAAATCGTCGTCACCGGAGTGCCGGCTTCCACTAGCGCCCGCACGTTGCGATCCTCCTCCACCGCGTTCTTGGCGAAGCGGGTCGAACCAAACGCGGCCAGCCGCGCATGTTTCAGTTTCAGATCGCGCGCGCGCTCGAAGAACTCCTTGTCCTTCGGGTTCGATCCCGGCCAGCCGCCTTCGACGTAATCGATGCCCAGCTCATCGAGTTTCTGTGCGACGACCAGCTTGTCGTCCACCGAAAAGGAAACCGATTCCCCCTGCGTCCCATCGCGCAGCGTGGTGTCGAACGTAAAGATCTTCATATTCCACCCGCTAAGAGGTTGGCAGGCGGAAGCGCCTGCCCCACCCACTGCGTGTACCAAAGTGGGGCAGGCGCTTCCGCCTGCCAACCGATAGTCGTTTACCTAACTCTTCACCGTCTCCGCATCCTGCGGGACTCCCGCTTCCTTCTTCTTCTTGAGGAACGGCATCATCTCGCGCAGTTCGCGGCCCACCTTTTCCACCAGTTGATGGCGCGCGGCTTCCCGCATCGCCAGAAACTTCTTGCGGCCGGTCTTGTTCTCCTCGATCCAGGCCTTGGCGAATTCGCCGGATTGAATCTCGCCCAGAATCTTCTTCATTTCTGCGCGCGTCTGGGCGTTGACGACGCGCGGGCCGCGCGTGTAATCGCCGTACTCGGCGGTATCGGAAACCGAATAGCGCATGTACGCCAAACCGCCCTCCTGGATCAGATCGACAATCAACTTCAGCTCGTGCAGGCACTCGAAGTAGGCGATCTCGGGCGCATAGCCGGCTTCCACCAGGGTTTCAAAACCGGCGCGAATCAACTCGCTGACGCCGCCGCACAGAACCGTCTGCTCGCCGAAGAGGTCGCTCTCGGTCTCTTCCTTGAAAGTGGTTTCGATGACGCCGGCCTTGAGACAGCCGAGCGCCAGGGCGTAAGCCAGCGCCTTCTCGAGCGCTTGCCCCGTCGCGTTCTGATGAACGGCCACCAGCGCCGGCACGCCCACGCCCTCGGTAAACAGCTCGCGCACGCGGTGCCCGGGCGCCTTCGGCGCAATCATCGTGACGTCGATGTCCGCCGGCGGCGTGATCTGCTTGAAATGGATGTTGAAACCGTGCGCGAACATGAGCGTCTTGCCGGCCGTCATGTAGGGCGCGATCTCCTTGGTGTAAACATCGGCCTGAATGTGGTCGGACACCAGGATCATGATTACGTTGCCGGCCTTGGCCGCTTCCGACGTGCTCATCACTTTCAATCCGGCGGCTTCCGCTTTCGCCCAATTCGGCGTGCCGGGTGCGTCGCTCACCACCACGTCCACGCCGGAATCACGCAGGTTCAGTGCGTGCGCGTGGCCTTGGCTTCCGTAGCCGATAATGGCGACCGTGCGTCCCTTCAAGAAATCCAGATTTCCGTCTTTTTCGTAATAGCGCTTCGGCATTTTCTCTCCCGTTCCTAAACCACTTTCTCTTCCACTTTGTTCCCGCCCTTGGTGGGAACCGGCGGCTGCAGCCGCAATTTCTTCGCATCCAGCGCAATCGCCAGCGCGCCGGAGCGCGTGACGTCAATCTCACCGTAGCTGCGCATCACGCTGACAAATTCGTTCAACTTCTCCGGGTCGCCCGTGACTTCGATGGCGAATCCTTCGGTCGAGGAATCCACCACGCGCCCGCCGAATATCTCGGCCTCCTTCAGTACCGCGGGGCGGGTTTCCTGCGCCGTCCGCACCCGCACCAGCACCAGTTCCCGCACTACCGCGGGCGACTCGGTAAGGTCGGTGGCTTGCAGCACGTTGATCAGCCGGGTCATCTGCTTGATCACCTGCTGGCGCAACGCCGCGTCCACGTCCACCACGATGGTCATGCGGGAAAGCTCCGGGTCGAGCGTGCGCGCGACAGTCAGACTTTCGATGTTATACCCGCGCTGGGTCAGCAGGCCGGTCACGCGCATCAGCGCGCCGGGTTTATTCTCGAGCAGCAGCGAGATCACTTGCAGCATGGCATCTCCTATCTGGCCGGCACCGGAACCGGTTGCGGGGGCCCAAGCACCATTTCGTGGATGGCCGCACCCGCCGCCACCATCGGGTACACCGATTCGGTGGCCGCTACCTTCACGTTCAACAGATACGGACCCGGCTCGCGGACCGCAGCTTCCAGCGCGGACGCCAGTTGCGACGGCTGCTCGACTACTCTGCCCTTGAATCCGTAAGCGCCGGCCAGTTTCTCGACGTCCGGAAAGCAATCCAGTTCCACGCCGCTCAGCCGGTTGTTGTAGAACATGGTCTGCCACTGGCGCACCATCCCCAGGTAGCCGTTGTTCATCACGATGATTTTCACAGGCAGGCCGTTGCCCGAAATCGTCGCCAGCTCCGGAATCGACATCTGGAAACCGCCGTCTCCCACCAGAGCGAAAACCAGCTTGCCGGGGTTCGCGAACTGCGCGCCCATCGCGGCCGGAAGTCCGAAGCCCATCGATCCCAAGCCGCCCGAATTGATCCACAACCGCGGGTGGTTGAAGCGAATCAACTGCGCCGCCCACATCTGGTGCTGCCCCACATCGCTGGCCACGATGGCTTCGCCGCCGGAGAGGCGGTCGATCTCGGCCATCAGGTGCTGCGGCTTGATCTCGCTCGAGGAGAACACCGGCTCGAGCGGGTGCTGCCGCTTCCAGTCGCGGATCTGCTTCCACCACGCGCGCCGCGCCGCGCCGACCTTCTCGGTATGCTTGTTGGGAGTTTCGCCCAACATCTTGTTGAGGCGCGTCAACACCCGGTTCACGTCGCCCACAATGGGCACGTCAGGCACGCGGTTCTTGCCGATCTCGGCCGGGTCGATATCCACGTGGATCACCTTGGCGTGCGGCGCAAACGCCGCCAGCCGCCCCGTCACGCGGTCGTCGAAACGCACGCCCAGCGCCACGATCAGATCGCAACTCTGGAGTGCCATGTTGGCCGCGTAGCTGCCGTGCATGCCCGGCATGCTGATGAAGTTGGGATGGTTGGAGGCGAGCGCTCCCAGTCCCATCAGCGTGACAACCGCCGGCGTGTCGGTCAGCTCGACGAACTCGCGCAGCAGGCCGCTTGCCTCGGCCGCGATGATGCCGCCGCCTGCGTACACCAGGGGACGCACCGCCTCTTCGATCATTTGCGCCGCGCGGCGGATCTGCCCGGTGTGCCCTTCGGTGAACACTTTGTATCCCGGCAAATGAACCGAGGTCACCGGCAAATAGTGCCCCTGCGCCTGAAAAACGTCCTTCGGAATGTCCACCAGCACCGGCCCCGGCCGGCCGCTGGCCGCCACGTAGAACGCCTCGTGTACCGTCTGCGTCAGGTCTTCCAGCCGCTTCACCAGGTAGTTGTGCTTGGTGGCGGAGCGCGTGATGCCGAACGTGTCGGCTTCCTGGAACGCGTCGCTGCCGATCAGCTTAGTCGATACCTGGCCGGTGATGGCCACTACCGGTATCGAATCCATCAGCGCGTTCACCAGGCCGGTAACCAGGTTGGTTGCGCCCGGTCCCGACGTCGCGCAGCACACCCCCACTTTCCCCGTCGACCGCGCCCAGCCTTCCGCCGCGAACGCCGCGTTCTCCTCGTGACGCACCAGCACGTGGCGGATCTGGTGCTCGTACAGCACATCGTAAAACGGAAGCGTCACGCCGCCCGGATATCCGAACATGCAATCCACGCCTTCCTTGACCAGACACTCCACCAGCATCTGTGCGCCCGAAATCAAATTCGCCATACTCTTCCCCTCAACCATCGGTAATTCGAGTTTCTGCATAACAAAAAAGGCCACCAGCCGGTTTTGAACCCCGCTGATGGCCTCGGTTACTGCTTCCGGCTGGCCTTCAAGCGGGGCCGGCTACGATGACCAGGCTAATAATAACGATGCGGACAGGAATCCCTGCGAGGTGAGCAAGTGCGGAACGGCCTGTGCAAGCGCGAGACATCGACCTAAACTTCGAGTGTACAATGCAAGTTTTCTAAATGCAAGCCGCTGATGTCATAAATTATTCTGATGGCTATATTACGAGCCGCCGTGGCGCACGCACTCGTGCGTGCCGTGCCGAGACTCTTCTCGACACCTCTTCCTCCGGAGGCGCCGGGCGCCGGCATGAGTGCCGGCGCGGCACGCACGAGTGCGTGCGCCACGTAGCCCCTTATCCGATATCCCGGTGCGTCACCTTGGCGTGGTAGCCGGCCTTCGCGAGGTTGCGGGCGATCTCATCCGCCATCATCACCGAGCGGTGGTGGCCGCCGGTGCATCCAAAGGCGATGGTCAGGTAACTCTTGCCTTCGCTGATGTAATGCGGCAGCAGATAAATCAGCAGGTCCGAAATGCGGCCGGTGAATTCCGCCGTCTGCGGAAACGACCGGATGTATTGAGCCACCGCTGGATTCTTCCCGGTGAGGTGTTTGAACTTCGGGATGTAATTCGGATTCGGCAGGAATCGCACGTCGAAGACCAGGTCGCTCTCGGGCGGCACGCCGTTGCGAAAACCGAAGCTGGTGACGTAGACCATGATCTTCGATTCTTCGCCCTGCCCGCGAAACCGTTCGCGGATGAACTCGCGCAGTTCGTGCACGGTGAATTTCGACGTGTTGACAATCAGGTCGGCCATGCTGCGGATTTTTTTCAATTGCGCGCGCTCGCGCTGGATGCTTCTGGGAATCGAGCGGTCCCTGCCCAGCGGGTGCGGGCGGCGGGTTTCGCTGAATCGGCGCAAGATAGCGGAGTCATCCGCCTCCACGAAAATCAGCCGCGCCTTCACCGTGTCGCGGATCTGAGCGAATACTGCGGGGAAGCGGTCCAGGACGCCGCCTTCGCGGATATCCACCACCAGTGCGGCGGATTGGAATTTGGAGCTATCGCGCGTGAGTTCCGCGAACTTGGGGATCAACTCCACCGGCAGGTTGTCCACCGAGTAATACCCAAGGTCCTCGAACGCCTTGAGCATGGAACCCTTGCCCGACCCGCTCAGGCCGGTGATGATGACCAACTCGGGCTCGGCGGCCCCGTCCCGCGCGGCTCGGCCCCTGCGGCGCGCGGGCGCGCTTCCGGCTTCGGGCGCGGCGGCAACACGGTGGCGCGGCATGGAGCGGTTAGGCCTCGATCAGGTCGAAATGACCGTCGCGCCGCCGCACCAGCACGCTCACGCAATCGGTTTCCGCGTCGCGGTACACCACGTATTCGCGATCTTCCAGTTCGATCAGCGCTTCCTCCAGCGTCATCGGCTTGCGCTTCTTGTGGTGGCCTACGTGAAAGACCCGCCGCTCGGGCGCCGCTTCCGCCTCGGCCTCCACCGGCATGGCGGCTTCGATTTCCACCTCCGAGGCGCTCTTGCGCGGCGTGCGTTTGTTGTCGCGCCACTTGGTCCGCGCCTTGACGGCCTGCTTTTCCAGCTTCTCCGCGGCGGAGTGGATGGCCGTAAACAGATCCGTGCTGGAGCCCTCGCCGGCCAGTTGATGGCCGTAATAATTCACCGTGGCTTCGGCTTCATGCAAATGCCGCTTGAGCGATAGAATGACGTGAGCCTCCGCTTCGCGTTTCCCGTCGAGAAGCTTGCCGATCTTGGCGAACCGCGCCTCCAGCTTCTTCAACTCAGCCGGCGCCAGTTCCACCTGCCTGCCTGTGTAGGTGATCTTCATGCACTCTCCCCAGTTCCGCTCATCCCGCCGGAACGTCCCACTTCCTTTATAGCGCGGTAGGGCATGCTTTAGCTTGCCCTTCGTTTGCCCAGGCAAGAAACCAAAGAAGACTCCATTCCTGCCTCGCGCACCCACAAAACAAGCGTGGCCGAGCCCTGACCTTTTTTTCATTACAATGAAGGTTCGTTATGCGACCCGTAGTCACTGCGGTGGACGTTCCGGACAGTGGCGACCTGCGCGTGTCGCCCGTCGCCATCGTCACGGCGGCGGCGCGCGAAACCGCGGCCACCGGCGCTGCCCGTATCGGCGCCAGCGCCAGCATCAAGGTTGTGGGAGCCACCGCGGCGGCCTGAGGACGCATGTCACCGATGTGCGCGCTAATTCAGTTTTCGTAGAGAGCCATGCAAGCCACCCGAAAAAGCGCCGTGCGTTTCCGCGAGCGGAGCGAACTGCTCGATTTCCTGCTGGAGGTTTCCGCCGCCACCGCCGAGACGCTCGACCTCGACCGCCTGCTGGCCAATGTGGCCGAAATCATCGGGCGCGTGCTGCGCTACGACTTGTTCGCGATCCTGCTCTATAGCGAGCGGAGCCGCTCCCTCCACATCCGCCACGCCGTCGGCCACCGCGAGGAGCTGATCTCGAAGCTGTCCATCGCGCTGGGCGAAGGCATCACCGGCGCCGCCGCGGCGCGCCGCGAGCCGGTGCTGGTGGGCGACGTGCGCAACGACCCGCGCTATCTCAACGCCGTCGATGCCGTGCGCACCGAGCTCGCCGCTCCCATGATTGTCCGCAACCGGCTGGTGGGCGTCATCGACTTGCAGTCCACCCGCGTCAACGCCTATTCCGAATACGATCGGGCGCTGCTGCGGCTGATCGCGGGGCGCGTGGCCGTGGCCATCGACAACGCGCGCCCTATCTGCGCGTCGAGCGGAACAACCGCACCCTGAAGACGCTGGCCAATATCTCGCGCGAGTTTTCCTCGATTCTCGATCTGAACGAGCTGCTCGGCAAGATCGCCAGCACCGTGCGCGAGCTGATTAATTATGACGCCTTCAGCATCCTGCTCACCGATCGCGAAGCCAAGGCGCTGCGCCACCTGTTCAGCATCCGCTACGACCAGCGCGTGAACACGGATAACGTCCCGCTCGGCAAGGGAATCACCGGCGCCGCCGCCAGCTCGCGCCAGCCGGTGCGCGTGCACGATACCGCCAAAGATCCGCGCTACATCGCTTCTCATCCCGATATCCGCTCCGAAGTGGCCGTGCCGTTGCTGCTGCAGGACCGCGTGGTGGGAGTGATGGACCTGGAGAGCGACCGCGTCGGCTACTTCACCGACGATCACGTGCGCACGCTGGCGCTGCTGGCGCCGCAGGTGGCTTCGAGCGTCGAAAACGCGCGCCTGTACCAGGAGCTGGCCACCCGCGAGCGCCGCATGGAGGAAGACCTGGAGGCCGCCCGCGAGTTGCAGCGCGTGCTGCTGCCCGACGCCGCGCCCGAAATTGAAGGCCTCGACGCGATGGTGCGCCTGCGCCCGGCGCGCGGCATTTCCGGCGACATCTACGATATCTTCGAGCTCAATGACGGCAAGACCGTGATCGCGTTCGGCGACGTCAGCGGCAAAGGCGCCGCGGCCGCGCTCTATGGTGGTCTGTTGAACGGCCTGTTGCGCACGCTGGCGCCGCGCCGGCGCCACCCCGCGGAGCTGCTCAAGGCCCTCAACGACGCCTTAGGCGAACGGAAGGTGGAGGCGCGCTATGCCACCCTGCTGGTGCTCCTCTGGGACCCGGCGGCCGGCCACATGACGATGGCCAATGCAGGCGCGTTGCCGCCCATGATCTGCCGCGGCGGCGACATTCTGAATCTGCGTGTCGAGGGTGTTCCGCTCGGTCTGCTCGACAAGCGCGAATACGAGGAAGTGGTGTTTCATGCCATGCCCGGCGACGCCGTGGTGCTCTACTCCGACGGCATCACCGACAATCTGAACGCCGGCGGCAACGAGTACGGCAAGGGCCGCCTGGCGCAGATCCTGCGCGCCCACTGCGCCGGTTCCGCCGCCGACCTGGTGAGCGCGATTTTTCGCGACCAGGACAGATTCTCCTCGATCGCCTTCGACGACCAGACCGTCTTCGCCATCAAGGTCGGCGCCGGACATGCCCCGCGCACGGCGGAGATGATGGAGAAATGATCTGCGCCACCAGCGAGCCGCCTCCATATCAGACCCGGTTTTCCGGCGGCGAACATCAAGGTATTTCCGGCACAACTGCCGGAAAGGGCGGGCGGTTCGAGCCTAGCTCGGCTGCGTCAGGTACCGCCTGAGCCGGGGCCTCCGCGAGTCCTTTCACGCCGGTTCCGGCGGGCGCCACTGGCGGCCTGCCTGCAACCGGCGCAGTTGCCAGTCGGCCGCAACAAGCAGATCGACCAGCAGGCGCTCATCGATGGCCACCGGCTGCCAGCGCCGGTAGTATTGCGCGGTGAGGGCAGCCAGGCCGGCCGAGCGCTCCGCGCGAGACACCGTGCCGCAGGATGGAATGCCGGCGGGCAACATTAAGGCGAGTTGCCCCTGGCATCGGCCGCCGCCCGGGGTCATGCCGTCTCGCCGCTGCTTGGTAATGGAAAGAAGCGTGGCCATAGAGTCGACTCGATGTTAACGGGCGGACGACCCGCTCCAACCGGCCACTCGCTGTTAACTGCCACGCAACAAAAGAAATAAGACTCCACTGTCCTTTGTGACCGGGCAAACGAGGCTGGCGCGCGTGCCCTATTTTGCTTCGACGATGTAGGTCGGCACAATGCCGGCTGCGGTAGTGAAGCCGGACTTGGGCGTGGAAAGCCAACTGGAACAGCCTTGCACTTTGCCCAGGTACGCGTGCGGATGCACGTCCACCTGCATTTCGCGGAATTCGAGGTGTCCGTAAGTCAGCAGCGGGAACACCGAGCGCACCGGGTCCACCCGCTCCTGCACCACGTACGGGCTGCGCGCGGCCTGCTGGAGCGCGCGGTCCCACGCGGCGCCGTCCATCTCCCATCCGAAGTAGCTGTGCTGGTCGCTCGAATCGTCGTTGGGTTTGAGCGCCAGCCGCTCGCGGTTCTGGGTGATGAACTCCATCAGGTCGACGGTCTGCTCTCCGTGCGTGGTCTTGCCTTGCGCCACCAGACGGGTCCACGGCACATGCTCGCGGATAGCCTTGCGCTCCACGGCGGGGAACTTGGGCGTCAGAGATTCATCCGTCAGCAGGCCGAACATCGCCTTCTTGTGCGCCAGCTCCGAGCGAAAACTATTGACCACGCACACCGCCCGATCGCGATAGGCCCGCACCAGCGGGTGCGACAGATCGAAGCGCAGGAGGAATTCCTGGACGCCCAGGCGGCGATAGACCAGGTTAATCTCAAACGAGCCCCGGCGCAGCACGCCATTGCGGTACTCCAGTTGTTCCGGCGAAACGATTTCCGCCTGGTAGCCCTCCTGCCGGAAGGCGTCGCGGAACAACTCGAACTCGCTGCGGCCGGAATGATAAGGCGGGCGGAACTCCACCACCGCGATGTTGGGCTTCTTATTGCCGCCGAACTGCTTGTAGGATTTGAGCAGCGCTTGCAGCAGGTGCTTGCGGCTGGCCACTTTGCTGAGTGAGTATTTCTTGCGAAATTCCTTCATCGGCGGTATGTCGTAGAACAACTCCGCCAGGCGGTCGGCGTAGCCCGCGCCGGTGGGTGAATCGGCGTTGTACTTCACGAAATGCAAACGGCCGTTCACCAGGTGGGTATCCAGACGGGCGGCTACTTCAAAGCTCTGATAGCCGGGATCGATGGCGGCCAGCATTTTCTCGGCCGGCAGCAGCTCCAGACGCGCCAGCAGGGCTGGGTCCTGCAGCACCATCTGCTCCATGCGGTCGATGGCCGCGATCAGCGCTTCGCCGGTCTTGACGAGCGACTCGTACTGGCGCCGCGAAATGAAACTCGGCCGCAGGAACGGGCAGACCAGGCGGCCGCCGGCCGATAGCCCGGCCTCCTCCATTTGCGCATGGAGTTCTTCCGCCCAGCCCAGATCCCGGTGTACACCGTTCTCCAGGAGCTTGTTGTACCTGACTACCGCTTCATTCAACTGAGACATGCTTGACTTACGAAACTCGCGTGACCTTAAGAATGCGCGCAGCAAGCCAGTACGAAACCGCCATACACGGCCCTGCAAGCACGGCTCCAGATTGAGGCGTTTGCCGAGCCGCGACGTCAATGACCGGTTGCCCAATCGATCACGATACGCAGCCTGCTAACTACAAGTATCCCACACGAATCCCGAAAAACCTAGGATTCAGCCAGCTTCAGATAAGATAACCCTATCTCTTACAGTGTGTTAGAGGATTTTTCGGACTTCCGGCGAGATACACGCAAAAGTGGTGTACACAGGTGTCAGGGACGGCAGGTTGAAACCGGCCCCTCCGCGAAGCTCGCCCTGCCCCGGTGGCCAGCGTGACGCCGTCCAGCACCAGGCGCAAGCCGCGCTGCGCGGTGACATTATCCAGTTCGATCAATGGGATGGAAGGCACCCGGCCATTGTAGAGGGGATATTGTAAACGGGACGCCGACGCGTGTTACTCTCTAATGGAAAAACCCTGTTTGAGGCCTGATATGTCCCATCTATCCATACGCGATCTCGATCTGAACGGTAAGAAGGTATTCATTCGCGTGGACTTCAACGTCCCGCTGGTCAAGAACGAAAAGGGCGAGATGGAAATCTCGAGCGACAAGCGCATCAAGGCGTCGCTACCCACCATTCAATACGCGCTCGATCATGGAGCCGGCGTCATTCTGGCTTCGCACCTGGGCCGGCCCAAGGGCAAACCGAATCCGGAAATGAGCTTGCGCCCGGTGGCGGCGCGCCTGCAGGAAATGCTCGGCCGGCCGGTGAAGATGGCGCCCGATTGCGTCGGCCCTGCAGTGGAAGCGATGTTGCCAGCGCCCGGCGAAGTGCTGCTACTCGAGAACCTGCGCTATCACGCCGAGGAAGAAAAGAACGATCCGGAATTCTCTAAGAAACTGGCCGCCCTGTGCGACGTTTACGTTAACGACGCGTTCGGCAGCGCGCACCGCGCCCACGCGTCCACCGAAGGCATGGTCCGGTTCGTTTCCGCCGCCGCGGCGGGACTGTTGATGGAACAGGAGCTGAAGTACCTGGGAATGGCGACCACCAATCCGCCGCGCCCGTGCGTGGCCATCCTGGGCGGAGCCAAAGTGTCGGACAAGATTGAGGTCATCGAAAATCTGGGCAAGATCGTCGACCAGTTGCTGATCGGCGGCGCCATGGCGTACACGTTTCTCAAGGCGCAAGGCCTTCCCACCGGCAAGTCGCTGGTGGAAGAAGACAAAGTGGCGCTGGCCGGGAAACTGCTCGCCGAACTGGGAAGCAAGCTGATGCTGCCGGTGGATCACGTGGTAGTGTCCGAAATCGCCGCCGGCGCCGCCCACGAAGCAGTCGAGACGATCCCCGCTGACAAGATCGGCGTCGATATCGGCCCCCAGACCATCGAGAAGTTTTCGCAGGTGATCGCCTCCGCCAAAACCGTGATCTGGAACGGCCCCATGGGCATCTTCGAAAAGCCGCCGTTCGACACTGGAACTGTCGCGCTGGCCAAAGCCGTGGCCGCTTCCTCCGCTACTTCGGTGGTGGGCGGCGGCGATTCGGAAAAAGCCATCAAAGCCGCCGGCGTCGCCGGCAAGATCAGCCACATTTCCACCGGCGGCGGCGCTTCGCTCGAATTCCTGGCCGGCATCAAACTGCCCGGCGTGGCCGCGTTGGAACGGTAGGCGGACTTCGGGCCGGGGTCAGGCTTCGAGATGGGTGTGATGCGGCAAAGTGCGGTGATCCATCGCTAGCTAGCCAATGGGCTGTCATCGGCCCAACTGTGCAAAACCTGCTCCAAGCCCGCCGGCGGGAACATGTTCCCGCTACGCCGCCCGTCGACGTTGCACTGGGTACAAAGAACGGTGCTCGCCGTCAAGGGTTCAATGTCCTAAATCTGCACTTTTAGGATACAGCCCACAAAAGTCCTGAAACTCCGAATTAGTGTAGACTCAATGCATGGGTTCATTTCATCGGAGCGGCGGTTACTCGATTTTCATTCCCGAGATTGACGCCGAGCATAGGACTCTGTTTCGGCTGGTTGACGAACTGGCGACGGCTCTGGACTCGCGCGCGCACGGGGTGCGCGGCGAGCTGCTGGAGTCGCTCGTTTCCCACATGCAAGATCATTTCGCGCACGAAGAGCGCTTGATGCGGGCGAGCCGTTATGACGCCTTGGCGTGGCATAAGGGGCAGCACGATGGCGCGCGCCGGCAGGCGAGGCGGTTTATCAAGCGCATCGAGGAAGGCGACCGGGAGGCTGGAGCCGAATTGCTCCAGTACCTGGCGGGCTGGCTGCAGGGTCACATCCCGGTGACCGACCGGATGATGGCCGCCTATCTGCGCAACTTCGAACGCCGCCGGGCGGCGTAGCACAAGTGGCGCAGGCCCCCGGCCTGCGCTTCAATGCAACTTGGTGGCGACGAAAAAGGTTCGGCCTTCGCCCAATTGCCCGGCCATGCCCAAGTCGCCGGCATCGTAGCAGAGCAACTCGCCGAAGCCAGCCGCCTCGAGGGCGCTCGAGATCTCACCGGGCGAGTAGCAGCGCTCCTCGATCGTCACATCCGACCGTCGCCACGCGCCTTCGAGCAGGCGGAACATGGTGACGGTGATGCGAGCGATGCGGGAGTGGGAGTCGAAGGCGGCTCCGGTGATGGTGAGCAGGTGGTCGTCGCGCACCAGCGCGAAGGATTCGCCCCAGCGTGTCTGGTAGGCTTCCTCGAGGAGCATGTCGAAGGCTAGCAGGCCCCCCGGGCGGAGGGCGGCGGCGATGTTGCGGAACGCGGCCTCGAGCGCCGCCGGCTCCAGGAGGTGGTTGAGCGAGTCGAACGAGGAAACGGCGGCGTCGAAGGCGCCGGGCAGGCGGAAGGAAGCGGCATCGGCCTGGATAAACTCCGCCGCGGGCGCGTTGGCGCGGGCGTAGACCAGCGTTTCCGGCGAAACGTCGAGGCCGGTGACACGGTAGCCGCGCGCGGCGAGCAGAGCCGCCAGATATCCGGTGCCGCAGCACACATCCAGAATGCGCGCGCCCGGCGGCAGGCGGTCGAGCCAAATGCGCTCCAGGATAGGGAAGGCCGCCGAGTGAAACTCCTCGCCCCAGTAGCGGTTGTAGAACCAGGCGAAATCGTCGTAGCAGGCCACAATCCCCGAACCTCCTTCAGCATGGCATACTGAAAGATCAATGCGAATCTCACCGTGGATTGCTTTGTTCGCGGCCGGCGCGGTTGCGCTGTCCGGGTGCTCCTCGTCGAGCGAGCCCAAGAAAGACCAGCCGGCAGCGGATACGTCGGCGTCACAACCCGCGCCGCAACAGGAAGCCCCCGCGCCGCAAAAACAGGAAGCACCGGCTTCGTTTCAGGTGCACGCTCCCGCCACGTTTAACGTGACCTTCGACACTACCAAGGGCCCGGTGGTAGTGGAGGTCCATCGCGATTGGGCGCCCATCGGCGCCGATCATTTTTACGAGTTGGTGAAGTCCGGCTACTTCGATGGCTGCCGTTTCTTCCGCGTGGTGCCGAGCTTCGTCGTGCAATTCGGCATCGCGGCCGATCCCGCGGCGACACGCAAATGGAAGGAACCCGCCCTGGTCGACGACCCGGTGCTGCGGCACAACGTGCGCGGCACGCTGGTCTACGCCACGGCGGGGCCGAACACGCGCACCACGCAGTTGTTCATCAACCTCGTGGACAACTCGCGGCTCGACGCCGACGGCTTCGCGCCGTTTGGAACGGTGACTTCGGGAATGGACGCGGTCGATGCGATTTACCCCGGCTATGGCGAAGCGCCCCAACAGCCGCTCATCGAAAGCCAGGGCAACGCGTACCTCCAGCCGCAGTTCCCCAAGCTGGACTACATCCGCAAGGCGACCATTCAGTGATATAGTAGTCGGTGCCCCGATCAGAAGGGGACCAGGAAGTTACTAATACAGGGTCAAATTAGAACGACGCGGCCCGGCGGCGGCAAACGCTTCCGCCGGGTTTTTTGTTTCTGCGCGGGCCGGCCGGATCAACCGCCGGCAACTTTCCGCCGGTAACCCACCTTCTCGAGTTCTTCTTTGGCCACTTCGGCGGTGTTCGCGTGAATCGTCACAGTGTCTTCCACGCTCTGCGCGTAACCGCCGGCGAGCACGATGGCGACCGGAACTCCCTGCTCCAGCGCGGAGCGGATCACCAGCCGGTCGCGTTCGCGCAGGCCGTCGAAACTCAGCGAGAGGCCGCCTAACTCGTCCCCGAAATACGGGTCGGCCCCCGCGACGTAGAGGATCAGCTCGGGCTGAAACATCTTCAAAGCCGCGCGATACCCGCTGCCCAGGCGGTTCAGGTATTCGTCGTCGGCCACGCCATCGGCCAGGTGGATGTCGAGGCTGGAGGGCGGCTTTTGCGCGGGATAGTTGTTGTACTGGTGAATCGAGAGCGTAAATACCGAGGCATCGCCGGCGAAGATGGCCGCGGTTCCGTTGCCGTGATGCACGTCGCAATCGACCACCATGGCGCGCCCGATGAGCCCATCGCGCTGGACGCGCCGCACAGCGACGGCGATATCGTTGATGGCGCAGAAGCCTTCGCCATGATCCGGACAGGCATGGTGAAAACCACCGCCCAGGTTGTAGCCGATGCCGTCTTCGAGGGCCAGCCGCGCCGCCAGCATGGAGCCGCCGGCGGCCAGCCAGAAGCCTTCCACCAGGTAGCGCGAATAGGGAACCTCCAGTTGCAGAATTTCCTGGTAGCTGAGCGTGCCGTTCGAGAGCTTCTCGATCCAGGCGCGGTCGTGCGCCAGCAGCAAGTCGTCGTCGGCGGCCGGCTGCGGAGCGACGAAGTCCTCTTTCACCGCAAACCGCGTCCACAGCATGCGGTCGTGCAGCCACTTGAATTTTTTCGAAGGGAAGACGTGTTCGCCGAAGTGCAAGTCGTAGCGTTCGTGATAGACCAGACGGAACGGCAGCATGGCCGCCTCCCTACCCGTCACTCTCCGATTGCAGAGCCGTCACCACGGCCACGTTGAAAATATCTTCCGCCGAGCAGCCTCGCGAAAGGTCGTTGGCAGGCTTTGCGAGCCCTTGCAGAAAGGGCCCAATGGCCATTGCCCCGCCGAGCCGCTCCACCAGCTTGTAGCCGATATTGGCCGCCTCCAGATTGGGAAACACCAGCGTATTGGCCCGTCCGGCCACCGGCGAGCCGGGCGCCTTGGAGCGGCCGACGGCTTCGGAGACCGCCGCATCGGCTTGCAGTTCGCCATCCACGTTCAGGTCCGGCGCGCGCGCCTTGGTGATGCACAGCGCTTCGACAACCTTGTCGACCGCCTCGCCCTTCCCGCTTCCCTTGGTGGAGAAGCTCAGCAGCGCCACTCGAGGCTCCGTATTCAGCAGCACGCGCGTGGTTTCCGCCGTGGCGATGGCGATATCGGCCAACTGCCCCGCGTCCGGATCGATCACCACCGCGCAATCGGCGAAGGCCATCAGCCCGTTGTGGCCGAGCGACCGGTCCTGCAGCGCCATGATGAAGACGCTCGACACCAGCCGCGCCCGCGCATGCGGCCCCACCGCGTGCAGAGCCGCCCGCACGGTTTCGGCGGTACTGTTGGCAGCGCCGCCCACGCTGCCATCGGCGTCTCCCGCGGCGACCATCAGAGACGCGAAGTAAAGCGGACGCCGGGCGATTTCGGCCGCTTCCACCTGCGTGATGCCCTTGGCGCGCCGCCGCTCATAATAGATGGCGGCATACCGCGCGACCGCGGGCGAGGCCGCCGGATCGACGAATTCGACGCCTGCCGGCGCCTTGCCAGGCTTGGCGCCGATGAGCACCGGCCGCACCACGCCTTCGCGCGCCAGCCGCGTTGCAGCTTCCAGAACCCGCGGGTCGCCGCCCTCGGGAAACGCAATCGTCTTTTTCAATCTGCGGGCGCGCTCGATGAGCCCCGCCATGAACACCCGCGCCGATTCAGGCACCGTCATCAAGTCTAGAGTCTAACAGGTGGCAACGGGCAAGCTAAAACATGCCCCGCCAACACTGCGTGGGCCCTAGGTGGGGAATGCTTTAGCTTGCCCTATGATGGTACCCAGCATGGCGTTTATTCTGCTGTTGCCGGCGACGTTCGCGGCACTTTGGTGGGCGGCGGCCGCGGACGACGGCTGGCGTGACCGGTTCCTGCGCGCGGCGGTCGCATTCGGCCTGACGGTTGTGCTGGCCACGGAGCTGCTGAGTGCTTTCGGCCTGTTGCGGCGCGAGCCGATGGTTGCCGCGTGGAGCGTCGCGCTGCTGGCGGCGCTCGCGTGGGGCTGGCGCGCGCGGCGCCCGGCGCCGTGGCGAGGGCTGAGACCGCCCATCGACGGGGTGGTGCTGCTGGCGGTGGCCGGATGCCTGGCCATCGTCATCGCCACCGGCGTCACCGCCGCGTACAGCCCGCCCAACAGCGCCGACGCCATGGCCTACCACATGCCGCGCGTGATCTATTGGGCGGAGCAGGGCAGCCTGCGTTTCTTTCCAACGCCATATCTCACCCAGATCATGCTGCAGCCCATGGCGGAGTATTGGATGCTCGATGGGTATCTGCTCTCGGGCGGCGACTGGTTCGTCAATTTCAGCCAGTGGTTCGCGGCGCTGGCCTGCATGATCGGCGTTTCCGCTGTGGCGGGATTACTCGGCGCGCGGGCCAGGGGGCAAGCCATTGCCGCCGTGTTCTGCGCCACGCTGCCGGCTGGAATTCTGGCTGCCTCCGGCGCCAAGAACGATTACGTGATGGCAATGTGGGCGGTGGCCGCGGTTTACTTCGCGCTCAGGCTGCGGGAAAAACTCGGGGCGGGGCGTCGCCCGGCTGCACCGATTGACAATCGGTGCGCGGGTTATCAACCCGCCCCACACATCGATGCGTTGTTTCTCGGCGTTGCCGTTGGCTTGGCGCTGTTCACCAAGGCGACCGCGTACCTGTTTTTGCCATGGCCCCTCGCCGCCGTGTTGCTTCCTGCATTGTGGCGCCGGCGCCGGCGCGCTGCGCCCCTCGCCATCGCGGCGCTGGTTTGCGCGCTGGCCGTGAATCTCCCGCACTATTGGCGCAACTGGGATTTCAGCGGCTCCGTGCTGGGGTTTGACTCGGCGCAGGGCGACGGGCTTTTCCGCTGGCGGAATGATACCTTCGGATGGAAGCAGACGGTTTCCAACATGCTGCGCCACGGGGTGGAGCAGCTCGGCGCGCGCAGCACCCGCTGGAACCAGGCCCTCTACGATTTCGTGCTGGCGGCGCACCGCGACATAGGGATCGATGTCAACGACCCGGCGACCACCTCGCGCTGGGGCGTCTTCGAGCCTCCCCGCAATGCCAACCATGAAGCCAACGCTCCCAACCGCTGGCACTTTTTCCTGTTGGCTATCGTGGCCTGTGTTCTCGCCTGGCGCGCACTTCGTGGGCGCGACCGTCGCCGCGCCGCGTACGCACTGGCGCTGGTGTGCGGCTTCGTCGCGTTCTGCGCGTATCTCAAGTGGGCGCCCTTCGTGGCGCGCTACCAGTTGCCGCTGTTCGTGCTGGGCGCGCCACTAGCGGCCGTGGTGGAAGAATTCGGTTGGCGTTGGCTGCGGCCGTTGTGGATTCAACTGGCGGTCTGCCTGTTCCTGCTGAGCGGCGCGCGCCTCCCCGCGCTTGAAAACTGGGTGCGCCCGCTGCGCGGCCCGAGGAGCGTGCTGCGCGTCCGGCGCGACGATCAGTATTTCTCCGACATGGTCCAGTGGAACAACAGGGCCAGCTATTTCGCGGCGGCCGGCGCGCTCGAAGGTTCCGCTTGCAAGACCATCGGGATCGACATCCACAATCTGCAACTGGAGTATCCATTGCAGGCGCTGGTGCGCGAGGCGCGCCCCGGCGCGCAGTTCGTGCATACCGGCGTCGAGAATGTCTCGCGCCGCTACGCGCCCTCGGTTGCCGCCGCTCCCTGCGCCATTGCGTGCCTGGATTGCCAGGGCGACGATGCGCGGCTGAATCTGTACCGCGCCTTTCCGGCGCGCGTGACGTCGGGCAAGTTCGTGGTGCTGCTGCCGGGGCCGGCCCGGTAGACGCCGGATCGCCAGGCCGCGCTCTTCAAAGCACATCACGGCAAATTGGCGAAGTTGAACCTGCACAGCGAAATGGGTGCGCCAAACCGCATATACACGCTGATCTAGACGAGCCATTCGGCATGGCCGTCGCGGGCCGGCGCGCCCGCGATAGAATGGGGCGCATGTCCCGTACTCAGACCCCGCTCGACGATTCCGTGCTGGCTTACGTCCGCGAGGTCACTTTGCGCGAACCGGAGGCGCTGCGGAAGCTGCGCGAATCCACCGAAAGTCACCCGCGCGCTTCGTGGCAAGTGGCGCCCGAACAGGGCCAGTTCCTGCACCTGCTGACACGCGCGACCGGCGCTCGCAAGGCTCTCGAAATCGGCGTCTTCATGGGCTACAGCTCAACCTGGATTGCGCTCGGGCTCCCGCCGGGCGGGAGGCTCATCGCCTGCGATGCGAGCGAAGAATATGCCGCCATCGCCCGTCGAACCTGGCGCGATGCCGGCGTGGAGGATCGCATCGAGCTGCGGCTTGCCCCGGCGCTCGATTCGCTGAACGCGCTGTTAGCGGAAGGGCACACCGGCAGTTTCGATTTCATCTTCATCGATGCCGATAAAGGGAGCTACATCCAATACTATGAGCGCGCGCTGCTGCTGCTGCGGGAAGGCGGGCTGATCGCCGCCGACAACGTTCTCCTCCACGGTACGGTAGCCAACCCGGCGAACCGCGATCCCGATACCGAGCGAATCCGCGCCTTCAACCTCCACCTGCACGCCGACCGGCGCGTCTCGCTCAGCATGGCCACGATGGGCGATGGCCTGGCTTTGGCCGTGAAGCTGTGACGGCGCGCCCGCCGCCGGGAGCGCGAAAGATGCCAAAATGACTGGAAAAGGAATCGCGCATATGAAGCGTGTTTTGATTCTGATGGCAATGCTCGCCGTGGCAGCGGCGGCTGCCGATATCGCCGGTACCTGGAAAGCGACGGCAAAGACCCCTAACGGACCGATGGAACGAACCTTCGTTTTCAAAGTGGACGGAAACAGGCTCACCGGAGCAGTCAGTGGCTTGGTGGGGGGCAAGTCCACCATCATTGACGGGAAAGTGGACGGAGACAACCTGTCGTTCAACATCGCTATCGTGATGACGGACACCAACGGTGAGATGCGCCTTGCGGCGCAGACATTCAAAGGGAAGGTCAGCGGCGCCGATCTGCACCTCACTTCGGAAAGAGCCGGCGGCAGAGGCGGTCAGTCCATCGAATGGACCGGCAAGAAGGTCCGGTGAACCCCTAATCATCCGCCCGCCGGGGTTATCTGTTCGACAATGCAGCCGCGATACGGCCGTGTTGCCCGCCCACGCGCCATGAGTTATAGTCGAGCTTCGATAGCGCACGGGTGATGGAGCATCACCTTTCGCCGTTCCGGCCAACCGGTTCCGATAGCTCCTGCCGTCCGGCGGGGGCTTCTTCTTTTTCGGCAGACTTTGTTACTGATCCGCAAGACACAAGGAGTCATAGATGACCAAGATCGTAAGCGTGGTGGGTCGTGAAATCCTGGATTCCCGCGGGAATCCTACGGTTGAGGCCGAGGTTGCGCTGGATGGCGGCGCGGTCGGCGTTGCGGCCGTTCCTTCGGGAGCGTCGACGGGAGAAAAAGAAGCCGTTGAATTGCGCGATGGCGATAAGCAACGGTATGGCGGGAAGGGCGTCACCAAGGCCGCCGGCCACGTCCGAAAAGAACTCGCCCATGCCGTGATCGGGCTGGATGCGACCAATCAGCGAGCCATCGACCAGGCGATGATCGATGCCGATGGAACCCCCAATAAGGCGAAGCTCGGAGCCAATGCAATTCTCGCCGTGTCCATGGCAACCGCGCGCGCCGCAGCGAATGCTCACTCACTGCCCTTGTACCGGTACCTTGGCGGCGCCAATGCGTGCACCCTGCCCGTGCCATGCATGAACGTGCTGAACGGCGGCAAGCATGCCGACAACACCGTCGATTTCCAGGAGTTCATGATTGCGCCACACAACGCGCCATCGTTTACCGAAGCCATCCGCATGGGCATGGAGACCTTCCACGCGCTCAAGAAGGTGCTGAACGGCAAAGGTCTTTCGACCGCGGTGGGCGATGAGGGAGGCTTCGCACCGGATCTAAAATCCAACGAAGAAGCCGTCGAACTGATTCTGGAAGCGATTACCAAAGCCGGCTACAAGCCGTCCACCGATATCTCGATTTGCCTCGACCCGGCCGCCAGTGAAATGTGGGACGACGGGAAGTACGTCCTCTTCAAGTCCACTAAGAAGCCTATTACCTCCGACGAACTCATCAGAATCTGGGAGTCATGGGCACAGCAATACCCGATCGTGCTCCTCGAAGATGGAATGGGGGAAAACGACTGGGATGGCTGGCGCAATTTGACGGTCGCTCTCGGAGCCAAAATCGAGCTGGTGGGCGACGATCTTTTCTGCACCAATGCGCAGATCCTCCAGCAGGGAATCGACAAGGGACTCGCCAACGCGATCCTCATCAAGCTGAATCAGATCGGCACGGTGACCGAAACGCTGGACACCATGGAGCTGGCGGCGCGTAATGCTTACCGCTGCTTTGTCTCCCACCGGTCGGGAGAAACCGAGGACACCTTCATCGCGGATCTGACGGTGGCGACCGGCGCCGGCCACATCAAGACCGGTTCGGGCTGCCGCAGCGAGCGCGTAGCGAAGTTCAACCAGTTCCTCCGCATTGAAGAACGGCTGCAAGGGCATTCGCGATTCGCCGGCCGGGCAGCGTTCCGGCGGTAGACGATCAGTAGCCCCCGGCATCTTCGACGAAGTGGTACTCGCCATCGATGACGCCTGAAGCTTGTCCGGTTTTAGCGGCTTCGGGATTGCCGATGAACGCCCGTGCCTTGTCCATGCCGGCAACTTCAAACAGGAAGAAGACGTCGTTGGGTTCCTCCACGCCGCGCCAGAGATTGACGAGTTGAAGGCCCGCGCTCCGGTGGGCTGCTTCGTGAGAAGCGAACACCGCGCGCCACCGCGAGAAATCCGCAACGCGATTGCGACACAATAAGCAGGTCATTTTACCTTCCCAACAAGAACTCATTCGTACCTGAGGGCGATCGCGGGCTCGACGCGGCTCGCCCGGCGCGCGGGAATTGCCGCTGCCATCAGCGCCACCGCCAGAACGGCCCGCACGGTGTCGCTCCCTCCTTCGATATTCACCAACTGGCCAGGATCGCGCGCGGGAACGGACCACAGGAGCATTTGATCCACCAGGCTGAAGATGGCGGTATTCACGCCGATACCGAGCGCCAGCGAAGCGACGGCGACATCCGTGAATCCGGGGTTCCTGTGCAGAGAACGCAGCGCGTAACGAATGTCGTCGAGGGTAGTGGACATGCCTTAGAGGTAGCGCAGAATCCCGCGCCGGACAAGCAGGCCCCCCCTCAGCGGGGACAGGACCGGGGATGCCTTTAGCCGACCCGTACCAAAAGGGCCTGCGTGCCAGCCACTTTCAAGCCCCGCACCCGGCCCTCCCCGCGAAAAATTTCCATTCCGCTCTGAAGAATCTCTCACAGGCACCGATATGGAAAGCGTACCCAGGCACTCAGCGTGGGTAAACATAAGGAGAAAAACTAAACATATGTCTCAAATACGTTCTCTGAAAGTGCTCCTTGCGATCCTCGCGCTGGTCATCTGCACGGGCACACTGCAAGCAACTGCCACATTGGTGGCGAACCCAACCTCACTCACACTGAACTGCGACACGCTGGCCGGTCCCACGGCGGTGTCGGTTGGCATTACACTCGCGGCGTCGGGCTCGGCTATTAGCGTAACGCCATCGGGCTCAGCGGGACTGTCGTCGGCCTCTTCGGGCCCGGTCGTGATTCCCGCGGCGGCCACAGTCAACTCGACGACCGTGGCGACGAACTTCAGCTTCACGATCGCTCCCGGCTGCAAAGGTACCGTTCCCGCCGGTACGTTATCGATAACATTTACGCCGGCGACCGGCACGGCTCTGGTCGTGCCCGTTACCGTGAACATTACCACGAGCAACGGGAGCGCGCTGGTGCCTTCGCCCAGTTCGGTCACTTTCACCTGCAACAAGACCACGACCACGGCGAGCGCGGCGCAAACTGTCAGCGTCACCTCCGCGGCAACCAATGGCACGCCCTTCACCATCGGCACCAGTCCCGCGCTGCCGGGCTGGCTCACCGTGTCGGCGGGTGGTCTCGCCAGCTCCACACCGGTTGTGCTGACCTTGACAGTTACCGCCGGCGGAGGGGGCGGATGCGCCGCGTTGGCCTCGGGGACCACCACGTTTAACGTCCAGTTGTTGAACGCGCCGGCGCCGGCCAAAACGATTCAGGTAAACGTGGTGGTCGGTGCGACCAGCCCGTTGACGGCGAGCGTGACCCCGGTTTCGATCACGTTTGTCGCGGGCACCACCAGCAGCGGCTATAGCGCCGATGCGCAAACCACCGCCATTTCCTCGAGTCCCACCGGTTTGTTCTTCCAGGTGGATCTGACCACGGTCCCCAGCTGGCTCGCCGTAAGCCCAACCACCGGCACCGCCACTACGGCGGTGACCCTGAGCTTCCAGCCGGCCGCCGGGGTCGCGGCGCTGAATGTGGGCAACTATACCGCCAACGTTCACCTCAAGGTCTCGAGCTATCTCGACTACGTGCTGCCGGTCAGCATCCAGGTGAATAACGCCGCGCCCACGCTGTCGATTCTGCAAAGCACCACGCAAAGCATTAACTGGGTAATCGGAAGCACTCTCCCGACGCTCACCATCACGCCGATATCGAGCGATGCGCCGATCGCCTTCAGCGTCAGCACGGGAGGCACTTTGGCTCCGGTGACCAGCGTGACGCAGGGGCTGGCCTACAATTTCGGCAGCCCGTTCACGGTGTCGTTCTCGCCGACTGTCTTCGCCAGTTTTGCGCCGGGCAATAGTCCGACGGGAACGGTGACCATCACCCCGACTGGCGGCGGTTCGGCGGTGGTTGTCTCGATTACGGTACACGTGCAACCGCAATCCGCCTTGATCAACAGCATCGCGCCGTCGGTCCTGCCAACCGCCAGCACCGGGTCCTTCACGGTGGCTATCACCGGTTCCGGATTCGTCACCGGCTCCAGTCAAACCGTGGTTGGAGTGGTCACCAGCTCACCCGGAATCATCGTGCAGGATTCCAATATTGCGGCGGTCGTTCAAGACTCCACCAGCATCGTACTGACGATCACGGTGCCGGCGGGCAACGACATATACCTGCCGTTCTCCGGCAATGGCGGTTCGGTGGTCCTCGGCGTCTGCAATCCCGAGAGCGGCGGCACGGTTTGCTCCACCCCCACCGGGACGGCTACCCTCACCATCGGCATCAATCCGATCATTTCGGCGGTCACCAGCGCCTCATCGTATGTGGAAGCGACTGCGCCCGCCCTGCCGACGATTGCTCCCTACGACATCCTGAGCATCTTCGGGACCAACTTCTGCGTCTCCGGCGGCACGGGCTGCGTATCGCCGAACCCCGCCGTCATGTACGGAGCGACGAACGCGACTACTTATGCCTATCCGACGACGCTCAGTCCCGACCCGGCTGGAGCCACCCAACGCAACCTGACCGTGACCTTCTACCCCCACGGCTCGACGACGGCGATCGCGGCTGCCCCGCTGCTGTTCGCCAGTAACGGCCAGATCAATCTGATCGCGCCCTCCGCGCTGGCAAGCCACGAAGCCTCCGAGGTCGACATCGTCGTCAGCTTCGGCTACGGCACGAGTACGAACCTGCTCAAGAGTCAAATCTATAGCGTGAATGTTGCCGCGACCGACCCAGGCATCTTCACCCTCAATGGCGACGGAGAGGGCGACGCGGCCGCTCTCGCTTCGAGCTATGCCGTGATCACGCAAACTGCCCCGGCGATCGCGCGAGCTACCGCAGCCAACTCGGATACCATCCTGCTCTATGTGACGGGCTTGGGCGTGCCCGACAGCACTTACACTGGCACCGCCGGTTCCGGCGGAAGCGGGCTTTCCTCCACCTGCATGACGGCGGCCGCTTACTGGGCAGACGTCCAGGCGGCGACTTCGGCTTCTCCGGCCGTAACCTCCGACGACGGGCTGGTGATCGAACCTTCCTTCATCCCCAGCGGCGAGATGGAGCCGTGCTTCCTGGTCTCCGGCTCTAACATTCCTACGGTTACCATCGGTGGCCAGGCTGCCACGGCGGAATGGGCCGGCTGGGTGGAGAATTCGGTTGCCGGGCTGTACCAGATTAACGTGCAGCTCCCCAGCGCAACCGCCGAAGGCGGCTTCACCTATGCGCCGGCCAGCCCCGCCGATACTACCATGGGTGCCACCCCGGTGCTTCTGCCGGTCGTGGTGACCACTCCGGCCAACTCGAAGACCAGCCAGTCCGCTGGCGTCAATCTGTGGGTGGTGCAAGGCCTGCTGGCGACTGTCACCGGTGCGGGCAGCGCAGTTGGCCCGCCCACCAGCCCCGTTTACACACTGAGCGGCGCCCACGGCACGGCACTGTCGAGCCTGGCCGTAGTGGGAACCGAGGGCACCGGCCCTTACACATACCAGGTTGCCAGCAACAGCAACTTGCCGAGCGACTTGACGCTGAACAGCGACGGAACCATAACCGGCACCCCTGGGTCCGATATGGAAGGAACCACCACCGTCGTGTTCACCGTAACCGATGCCAACGGCCTCACCGGTAACGTGAGCATCATCTTCAATATCACCTAGGACCCGGCTACCCCGATTTGTCGGGAGCCAGCCTCGGCGGCGGGAGTTGGAACTCCCGCCGCCGTTTTTTTTGGTTCGTGCGGCCCGGCCGCGAACACGCACCCGCCGCATTGCCATTTCCCGCCGCGTTGCTGATAAGCTGATAGCACATGAGACTGCTCGTGGTCGAGGACGAAAAACGCATTGCCGACTTCCTGTGCCGGGGCCTCGAAGGCGCCGGCTATGCCGTTGACGCGACGGCCAATGGGGCGGACGCGCTCGAGCACACGCACTCTACCGATTACGATCTGGTGATCCTGGATCTGATGCTGCCCGACATGGACGGCATCGAAGTGCTCGAACGAGTTCGCCGCGCCAAAGCGGGCCCGCCCGTGCTTATCCTGAGTGCCCGCAGTTCGCTCGACGATCGCGTCAAAGGCCTGGAACAGGGCGCCGACGACTACCTGGTCAAGCCGTTCGCCTTTGTCGAGCTGCTGGCTAGAGTGCGCGCACTGCTGCGGCGCGGCCAGCCCACACTCGAAAAGCTGCAGGTGGCCGACCTGGCACTCGATTGCATCCGCCGCAGAGTAACTCGCGCGGGCGAGACCATCGATCTGGCGCCCAAGGAGTTCGGCATCCTGGAATACATGATGCGCAACCGCGGCCGGCCGCTCAGCCGCACCATGATCGTGGAGCACGTCTGGGACATGGATTACGACGGGCTGACCAACATCGTCGACGTCTACATCCGGCACCTGCGCAGCAAGATCGACGACCGCTTTCCTCAAAAGCTGATCCAGACCGTGCGCGGCATCGGCTACATGATCGAGGCTCCCGACAAGCCGGACCGGTCCCCGGAAGCCGTCTCCGAACGGCAGGCGTAACATGCGATTCCGCCGCCGCGACCTGCTCCGCATCGGCCGCGACTTACGTCGCGCGTCGCGCGGACTGCGCTTCCGCCTCACCGCAACCTATGCCGCGCTGTTCGTCGTCCTGGTGGTAGGCACGGTCTGGCTGGCTCGCGCGCAGTTGGCAGGCAGCCTGCAAACGCTGGCGACCGATTCGCTCGACGAAGACTGGACGGCGCTCAAGGGCAGCATCCTGCGCATCGATCGCGCCCCGGACTCGGGAGCCTACGAAGCCAACTGGTATTACGACAAGGACGATCCCGACGAAACCACCGTGGTGCTGGATATCAAGAAGGTTCTGCTGATCACTGACAGCAGCGGGCAGGTGATCCAGGACCACGAGACCCAGTCGCCCGCCGAATCTACCATCTACCAGGACCTGCCGCCGGACCGCCCCGCCGATATTCAGGAGCGCGTACGGCAGTGGGTACGCGCCTCCAAGCCCGGCCAGGCCGGCAAACCCTTCTGGATGGAGAAACGCGACTCGTCGGGAGAGCTGTTTCTGATTCGCGCCGCGGTGATGTGGGACGAGAAAAGACGCGATCCGTTTTATATTGCGCTGGGAACTTCGCTCGCCAAGAACGAGGAGATTCTGCGCAGATATTCCGTTATGATTTTCGCCGGCGTCATCCCCGGCGCCACCCTCCTCGGCTGGCTGGTCGGCTGGCTGGTGGCCGGCCGCGCCCTCACTCCGGTGCGCGACGTGGCGCAGGCCGCGCAGCGCATCACCGGCTCCAACCTCGGCCTGCGCATTCCCTCGCGCCATGCCGGCGATGAGCTCGACTATCTGATCCTCACTTTCAATCGCATGATCGAGCGCCTGGAGGCCTCCTTCCGGCAAATGAAGCAGTTCTCCGCCGACGTTTCGCACGAGCTGCGCACGCCCATCACCGCCATCCGCGGCCAACTGGAAGTGGCTTTGATGACCGCCGCCGGCACCGAGCAATATCGCGAAGCCATGTTCAACGCCCTGCAGGATATCGACCGCCTGTCGCAAATCGTGCGCGCGCTGCTGCTGCTTTCGCAAGCCGAATCCGGTCAACTGTCGCTACAGAGAGCGCGGATCGACCTCGGCCCGGTGCTGGAAGACCTGGCCGAGCAGTTCCAGATTCCCGCCGAGGGCGCCCAAGTGCGCCTGGCCGCCCGTTGCGATCCCGGCTGTTTCGTGGATGCCGACCGCGTGCAAATCGAACGTATGATCACCAACCTGCTCTCCAACGCTCTCAAGTTCACTCCCGTTGGCGGCGAGGTGCGGCTGAGTGCGCGGCCGCTCGAAGGCAGTGTGGAGCTGGTGGTCGAAGACACCGGCCGCGGCATCCCCGCCGAGCACCTGCCGCACATCTTCGACCGCTTCTACCGCGTCCCCGGTTCGGGCACCGCACCGGCTCCCGATCAAGGCCTGGGACTGGGCTTGAGTTTCGTCGCCTGGATCGTCAAGGCGCATCATGGCGTCATCGATGTCCACAGCACTCCCGGCAAAGGGACGCGATTTACCATCACCCTGCCCGCCGCCGGCGCCGCCGCCCTCCCGGAACTCGCTCAACCAGTCGGCCGGGCGTAGTGATAAGATCAACTCTCCATGTTGATACTCGCTGCGATTCTCGGGATTCTGATCTACGGCATCGTCGCCGCCACCTGGGGAACGTTCAACCCCACGCTGGGATTCACCAATGCGCAGACCGGCACCATCGCCACTGCGCAGGCCATCGGGCTGGTCGTCGCATCCATCTCGGTCGGGCCGCTGATTGACCTTAAGGGCAAAAAGATCGCGCTTGTCGGCGGCCTCGCGCTGATCTCGATTTCCTTCTGGTTGCTGCCCTTCGCCGGCAGCGATTTCATCCTCGTGCTGTTGGCGCTGGCGCTGCTCGGCCTGGGTGGAGGCATCGTGGTCACCGGCGCCAACGCGCTGGTCTCCGATGTCAGCGAATCGCGCCGCGGCAGCATGTTGAACATCCTGAATTTGTTCTTTGGCCTCGGCGGGCTTGTCACTCCGTTCGTTACCGCCAACCTCCTCGGCGGCAGCGCCGTTCGCATGTGTTATGTCGCCGCCGTGCTGGCCACCGTCGCGCTGATCGTCAACCTCATCACGCCGATGCCGAAACCCACCGGCGAGCGCGGTTTCAAAGCTTCCGAAATCGGCGCGGTGGTGGGACACCCGGCGCTGTATATGCTGTCGCTGTTCCTGTTCCTCTACGTCGCCTGCGAAGTGGGCGTCTGGAACTGGCTGGCCAGATATCTAATCGATGTGCGCAGGCTGGACAAATCCACCGCGCTTAATGTTCTTGCCCTGGGCTTCGCACTGGGGCTGCTGGTGGGACGCCTGGCGATCTCGCGGATACTCATCAAAGTGTCCTCCCTGTCGGTCACCCTCGGCGCTTCGGTGGCCATGGCCATCACCACTTTCGCCATGCTGCAGGTCACCAGCCCGTCGGCCGCCTGGGTGGTTGTGTTCTGCTCCGGCCTCGCCATGGCGCCTATCTTTCCCACCACGCTCGCCCTGGTCGGCGACGCCTTTCCGCGCATGACGGCTACCGCTATGGGCACCGTCATCACCTGCGGCTGGCTCGGGCTCGCCGTCAGCAGCCCGATCATCGGCAGCTTCGCCCACCTGCAGACTGCTCTGCTCCTGCTGCCCGGCTTCTCCGTGATTATGATTCTGGTGAACCTGGCCTTGCGTCCCCTGCTGCGGAAGCCGGCATAGCGCCCGCAGCCATCCTTGTGCCGGCCATGGGGCCGGGCGTGCCCGGCCCGCTCCGCCGCGCCCGCGCTGCACGGCGGCTCACTCAGGCTTGAGGTTGATGGTGCCGCGGCAGTTCTCGCTCTTGCAGCAGCAGCGGATGCGGTCGATCCTGTCCGAGAAGCGGTAGTCGACGGTAAGCTCCTCGTCGCGGCGGATCGGGCGCTTGCTGATGTAGAGAATGTGCCCCTTGAGGACGCAGGAGCGGAGGTTCGGGTCGCAACTGTGGTTGATGATCTCGGCGCCGGAACCGCCCACCGCGCCGTCCAGGGTCCAGTAATCGTCGATGCTGAACAAGTAAGTTACCGATCCCTGGCCGCGGCGCTTGGCTTCGCGGCGGTTGAGGCGCTCGCCGGTGTATTCGATCACCTTGCGGCGTGCGGGTATCGGCTCGATCGCGTACACACCGCGATGGTGGATCCTCGACCCGCGAATTTCCAGCCGGAAACATGCGTGCCGCGGGTCGATCGACGGGGACTCGCTGACGCGCGTGGCCATGGACGTATTTCGCAGTATAGCCAACCCCCGGCCGGATTTCGAGAGAGGGAGAAGACGCCCAAGTCATTTTTCGCTTGACAAACGGCTCGTTTAGTACTAATAAATTAGTATGAGACCGCCAAGCACCATCCTGACAGGCCAGGAACTGGAGATCATGAAGATCGTCTGGGAGCGCGGCACCGTGACCGTGCGGGACGTGTACGAGGCGCTGCTGGAGCGCCGCAAAGTTGCCTACACCACGGTCATGACCATGCTGAAAATCCTGGAGCAGAAGAAGTACCTGAAGAAGACCCAGGCCGAGCGGGCGCACGTGTACCGGCCGGCGCAGCCGAAGGGCAAGGTGATCGGCGCCATGGTGCGCGAGTTCGTCAACCGGGTGTTCAACGGGTCGGCCGAGCCGCTGCTGGTTCACCTGGTGGAAGAGGGCGATCTGTCGCGCGAGGACCTGGAGGAAATCGCGCGGTTGCGCAAGCCGGGGAGGGAATCATGAGCGCCGCGCTAATCTGGAGCGACATTCTGGCCTACAGCCTGCAAGTGGGGCTACTGGTGGCGGTGGCGGCTTTCGTGCCCGCGCTGGTGCGCATGCGTGCGGCTGGCGCGCGGCTGTTGTACTGGCAACTGCTGCTGGCGGCGTGCCTGCTCCTTCCCTGGGTGCGGCCCTGGCACCGGGAAGTGATTCCCACCAAAGTCGCGGTGACCACGGCGGTGACGGGCATCGCGGTGCCGGCGCCCGCGCCGGCGAACATCCACATCGCGCCGGGCGAATGGCTGCTCTATCTGCTGGCCGCCGGGGTGGTGGCACGCCTGGCGTGGCTGGGCGTAGGACTCTGGCGTTTGCGCCGCTACCGTCGCCGCGCCGTGCCGCTCGAAGACGCGGGCGTGTGGGCCGAAGTGCTGCTTTCAGCCGAGATTGCGAGCCCGGTCACCTTCGGCTGGCGCCGCCCTGTGATCTTGCTGCCGGAGCGGTTTCCGCAACTGAGCCAGACCATGCAGCGGGCCATCCTTTGCCACGAAGACCTGCACGTGGAGCGGAACGACTGGCTTTTCACCGTGGCCGAGGAACTGGTGCGCGCCGCGCTCTGGTTCCATCCCGCCATCTGGTGGCTGCTGGGCGAAATTCAATTGGCGAGGGAACAGGCGGTGGATTGCCGGGTCGTCCAAATCACGCAGTCGCGCGACCCCTACGTGGATGCGCTGCTCGAAATGGCCGGCGCGCGGCCGGCTCTGGATCTGGCGCCGGCGCCGCTGTTCCTGCGCAAGAGACATCTGAAACAAAGAGTGGTCGAGATCATTCGGGAGGCAACTATGTCCAAGACGAGACGGATTATCGCACTGGCTGCGAGCGTGGTTTTCCTGGCTGGGGCGTGCTGGTTGGTAACGGGCGCATTTCCGCTGGCGGCAGCGCCGCAGATAGTGCCGGATGCCCCAGGCGTGGTGGTGGATCTCGGCGGCGCGCAGATCGTGCACCGCTCGGGAATCGCGTATCCTGCGGCGGCGATCGCCAAGGGCGTGCAAGGCACCGTGGTGGCTCAGGTCAAGCTGGATTCGAACGGCGTGGTGACGGATGCCAGCATTGTGAGCGGCCCGGATGAGCTGCGAAAGGCGGTGCTCCAATCGGTGTTGAACTGGCACTTCGCCAAGGATGCGGCGGGCGGGACGCGGCAAGTCAGCGTCACTTTCGAGTTGCCGAAGGAAGCTGCGGCGGCTGCGGCGACAGGCGTGGCCGGCGGCGTTGCGGCAGCCGGGGCGATTGGTGGAATCGTGGCGAGGGTACCGGGCGGAGTCGTCGGGGGCGCCAGGTCTAACGGCCCTTACGGCAGCGTGACGGCTGATCGGCTTACGGTTGATAACGGTACCCTTTATGCCCCGACGGCCAGCGTCCTCAAGAGCATCACCGTGAGCGGGCTTTCCGACCAGGCAAAGGCCGACCTGCTGGCGCGCCTGCCATATCACGAAGGCGATACACTGCCTGCGGACATGTCGACCGTGATGAACAAGGTCGGCCAGGCTGTAGCGGAGTTCGATGAACATCTGCGCGCCGCGATCAGCGTGAGCAATGGCGAAGCCGAGTTAACGATCGCGATAAAGGGCACAGAGGACCGTGTCGGCGTGACCGGCGGCGGCGTGATGCGGGCCACACCACCGGTGGCGCTGGAGACTGGCACGGCCGTCCCCCAGCGGATTCGGGTGGGCAGCAATGTGCAGGCCGCCAACTTGATCTCTAGGGTCACGCCGGTTTATCCCCCGCTGGCAAAACAGGCTCACATTCAAGGGACCGTCGAGCTCCAGGTTCTCATTGGCAAGGACGGGCACGTGCAGGATCTCAAGGTCATCAGCGGCCACCCGCTGCTGGCGCAGGCGGCACTGGACGCGGTCAAGGACTGGCTCTACCAGCCCACGCTGCTCAACGGCGAGCCGGTAGAAGTGCAGACCACGGTCAACGTGAACTTCACGTTGCAATAGAGCCAGGTTCAGCTTGTGGGGCAGCCTGGTAAGCTGCGGTCCGATTCCAATCGGACCGCGCGGCGGTTGCAAGCCGCCGCGCAGGATGCCATCCTGCCCCACGCTATTCTCCCCGCAACCTGGCGGCGATGGCAGCGCCGCGGGCGAACTCTTCCTGAAGCTGGCGCGTGCGCAGGTTCTCGCGCAGATGTTCCAGTTTCTGGATGTAGAAGCCGAGGGCGCGCTCGATGTGTTCGGTGTTGGTGGCCAGGATGTCGCGCCACAGATCGTAGGAGCTGAGCGCCAGGCGGGTCATGTCGAGCAGGCCCGGGCCTGCAACTTCGAGTTGCGCGCCGGCGGGAAGGCGATCGGCCAGCGTGGCGGCGAGCGCGGTGGAAGCAAGCTGCGGCGCATGCGAGGTGAGTGCCACCAGACGGTCGTGCTGGTCGCAATCGAGAGTGACTAGGCGCGCGCCGAAGCGTCCCAGCCAGGCGGTGAAATCGCGCGCGGCGGGGGTTTCGAGCTCCGCCGGATCGTCCGGCGTGAGCACCCAGGTTCGGCCGTGGAACAGACCGGCCTCGGCCGCGGCGGCGCCCCGTTTTTCCTTGCCGGCCATAGGATGGCCGCCGAGGAACTGGCCGCGAGTGATGGTCTGCCGCGCCAGATCGACAATTTCGCACTTGGTGCTGCCGGCATCGGTCACCAGCGCGCCTGGCTGCAGCAACGGATCGAGATGGCGGATGGTGTCGAGGATGCGGCCGATGGCCTGCGAGAGGAAGACCAGGTCGGCTTTGGCGACCGCTTCGGCCAGCGGCGCGCCGCGGTCTATGGCGCCGGCCGCGACGGCATCGGCGATGGCGCGCGGCGAGCTGACGCCCACAATGGAGCCGTCAAACCCGGCCTCGCGGAGGGCCAGGCCGAACGATGCACCGATCAGGCCGGTCCCGACAATCGTTACCTGCTTCATGAAATGTTTAGTGTAGCGCCGGCAAGCGGCGCCCTCAGCAACTGAAAAAACACCCCCGCAAGCGGGCGTTGGCAGGTTGAAACCCGCCCCACCTAAATGCTTCTTCCCACCGCGGGCGCGATCATCCGCAACTGCGCCATCAGCTCGGTGAATTGTTCCGGCCGCAAGGACTGCGCGCCATCGCTCAAGGCGTGGTCCGGATCGGGATGGACCTCGATCAGCAGCCCGTCGGCGCCGGCGGCCACGGCCGCGCGCGCCATCGGCGGCACCTTATCGCGCCGGCCGGTGGCGTTCGACGGGTCGGCGATAATCGGCAGGTGCGAGAGTTTCTTAACCACCGGTATGGCCGAGATATCCATTGTGTTCGTCGTGTAGGTTTCGAAGGTGCGGATGCCGCGCTCGCACAGAATCACATCGTAGTTGCCGCCGGCCAGGATATGTTCGGCCGACAGCAGCAGTTCCTCGATGGTGGCGGCATTGCCGCGTTTGAGCAGCACCGGCTTGCCCTGATGCCCGAGTTCGCGCAGCAGGTTGAAGTTCTGCATGTTGCGCGCGCCAATCTGCAAGATGTCGGCGTACTGGCTCACCAGCGGGATCTGCGCGGTGTCCATGACTTCGCTCGCCACCAGCAGTCCGTGGCGATCGGCGGCGGCGCGCAGCAGCGCGAGACCCTCTTCGCCGAGACCCTGAAATCCGTACGGCGCGCTGCGCGGTTTGAAGGCGCCGCCGCGGATGACGGCCGCGCCGGCAGCGGCCACAATTTCGGCGCATCGTTCGATCTGGTCCCGGCTTTCCACGCTCGACGGCCCAGCTATCACCACCACGCGGCCGCCGCCGAATTCGCAGCCGCCCACCTTGACTACCGTCCCGCCGGGTCGAAAATGGCGGCTGGCGAGCTTGTACGGCGATGCGATGCGATGCGCTTCCTTAACGCCATCCATCACGTCGAATACTGCCAGGTCGAACTCCGGTTTGCCTCCCACGCCGCCGAGCACGGTGTGGACCTGCCCGGTGGAGCGGTGGACGTTGAACTCCATCTCCACCATGCGGTCGATCACCGCCTGAATGTTTTCTTCGCTGGCGCCTGCCTGCATGACCACGATCATGGCTTGTCTCCGTCCGATTCCATGCGCAGCCGCTGGATGGTGCGCATCTCGTCGATAATGCGTTCGAAAATGCGGCGCAGGCCGCCTTGCGTCAACGGGCCGGCGTTGGCTTCCGTCACATTGGCGAACACCTGGTCTTCGCGCTTGGGTTCGTAGATGGGCAGGCGGGCCAGCCGCTTGATGCGGCCGATGTCCTCCACCACGCGCGTGCGATCGTTGAGCAGGCCCACGATGCGCCGGTCCAGTTCGTCGATCAACACGCGCAGCTCATCCAACTTCGGCCGCGCTTCTTCTTCTGTCATGCCTGCGCTCCAAAACCGTGTTTCAACTCTCGAGTGAAACTTTCAAGCTGGATTTCCAACGACGCGTTGCCGCTGTTGCGCTCGATCAGCCGGACGAACGCGCTGCCGACGACGACAGCGTCCACCTGGCCACCCAGCTCGGCTACGTGCTCCGGCCTCGAGATGCCGAAGCCCACCGCCAGCGGCAAATCGGTGATGGCGCGCATGGCGCGGACCAGCGGCGCGGTCGAACCGGAAAGCGAATCGCGCTCGCCGGTGACGCCGGTGCGCGAAACCAGGTAAACGAAGCCGGTGGAATAGCGCGCCACCAGTTCGAGCCGCCGCGGCGTGGAAGTGGGCGCGGCCAAAAAAACCGTGTCGAGGCCCTGCCCGTGCATGGCGCCCACATACTCATGCGCTTCTTCCACCGAGGCGTCGGTGAGCAGGCAGCCATCGATGCCGGCCTGCGCGGCGTCGCGCGCCAGGCGCTCCAAGCCGTAGCGCAGCACCGGGTTGAGATAGGTGAACAGCAGCAGCGGCGCCTCCGAGCGCTGGCGGACTTCGCGCGCGATATCGAGCACGCTCGCGAGCGACGTGCCGGCCTGGAGAGCCCGCTCACCGGCGCGCTGGATGACGGGGCCATCGGCGATGGGATCGGAAAACGGCACGCCCAGCTCGATCAGGTCCGCGCCGCCGCGCAGCAGCGATTCCACCAGCGCGGGCGTGCGGTCCGGCGAGGGGTCGCCCGCGGTGAGGTAGGCGATGAGACTCTTGCGCCCGGCGCGTTTCCGCTCTTCGAACATGCGGCCGATGCGCGTCATGGCTGGTCGATCTCCGGGAAGTTTTCGCGGTAGATATCGATATCCTTGTCGCCGCGGCCGGACAGGTTGATGAGGAAGATCTTGCCTGCGGCGGTGGGCGCGCGGCGAATGGCCTCAGCCACGGCGTGTGCGCTTTCGAGCGCCGGAATGATGCCTTCCACCCGGGAAAGCTGGAGCGCCGCGGCCAGCGCTTCGGAATCGGAAGCGGCCACGTATTCGGCGCGGCGCTGGTCATGAAGCAGGGCGTGCTCAGGGCCGATCAAGGCATAATCGAGACCCGCCGAGACCGAGTGGGTGAGCGACACCTGGCCGTTCTCATCCTGCAACAGGTAGCTGAAGGCGCCTTGCAGCACGCCGGGCGCGCCGCCGCGGAAGCGGGCCGCGTGATCGCCCAGCCCGCAACCGCGGCCGCCGGCTTCCACGCCGATCAGCTCGACGGCCGTGTCCGCAAGAAACGCGTGGAAGATGCCGATGGCGTTGGAGCCTCCGCCCACGCAGGCGAAAACCGCATCGGGCAGGCGGCCTTCGGCTCCCAGCATCTGCCGCCGCGCCTCCTCGCCGATCACCTTTTGAAAATCGCGCACCATCATGGGATAAGGATGCGCGCCCAGCGCCGAGCCCAGCAGGTAATAGGTGTCGCCGACATTGGTCACCCAATCGCGCATGGCCTCGCTGATGGCGTCTTTCAAAGTGCGGCTGCCGGCTTCGACCGGCGCCACCCGCGCGCCCAGCAACCGCATGCGGAACACGTTGAGACGCTGCCGCCGCATGTCCTCGGTGCCCATGTAGACCACGCACTCCAGGCCCAGCAGCGCGCACACCGTGGCGGTGGCCACGCCGTGCTGACCGGCGCCGGTTTCGGCGATGATGCGGCGCTTGCCCATGCGCCGCGCCAATAGCGCCTGACCCAAACTGTTGTTGATCTTGTGCGCGCCGGTGTGCAGCAGGTCCTCGCGCTTCAGCCAGAGGCGCGCGCCGCCCAGCGTGCGGGAAAGCCGCTCGGCGCAATAGAGCGGCGTGGGCCGGCCGGCATAGGTGCGCAGCAGTTCGCTCAACTCGGCCTGAAACGCGGGGTCCTGGCGCGCTTCCAGGTAGGCGCGCTCCAGCTCCTCGATCGGCGCCATCAGCACTTCCGGCACAAAGCGGCCACCGTACGGTCCGAAGTGGCCGGTCGAATCCGGCTGCGGGCTCATCGGCCGAGCGCCTCCCTGGCCGCGCGCAAGAAATCGGTCATTTTTCGATTATCCTTTTTCCCCGGCGCGCTCTCCAGGCGCGAACAGGCGTCCACGCCCCAGGGATGTGCCAGCGCGACGGCCAGCGCCACGTTGGAAGCGTCCAGGCCGCCGGCCACAATGATAGGCTTGGGAGCGCCGGCTGCCAGCTTCCAGTCGAACGGCTCACCCGCGCCGCCGAACAGTTCGCCGGCCGGTCCATCGAGCAGCAGCGCCTCGGCGGGGCAATCGCGGAAGCGGACGAGCTCGAAGTCCGGGCCCACGCGCACGGCCTTCCACACAGGGAGCGATGCCGGATAGCCGCCCGCCGTTTCCGCGCCGTGCAGTTGCGCCACGTCGAGCGCCACCATGCGGGCGATCAGCTCGATGCGCGCTGGCGCTTCATCCACGAACACGCCGACGCGCCGCACGCCCGCCGGCGAGACAATCTCCGCCGCGCGCTCCGGCGCGATATAGCGCAGGCTGCGCGGATAGAAATTGAATCCGATGGCGGTGGCGCCACCCTCAACGGCCGCGGTAGCGTCCTGTTGGTTGGTGATGCCGCAGATTTTGACGATCATGATGACACCATGCGCCACTCCCTCACGGTCGTGGCTCCGTTCGGAGCCGGGCAACCCGCCTCGTTCGGAGCCGGGCCCAGAGGGCACCCCGTGAGGGAGCGGTTTCGTGATCCCACTGAATCTCGCCTCATGTGCCCAGCTCCCGCAGCGCGGCGGCGGGATCGCCCGATCGCATCAGATGCTCCCCCACCAGAAACGCGGAGTAGCCGGCGTCGCGCAGCCGGCCGATATCGGCCGCGTCGTGAATGCCGCTTTCGCTGATCAGCAGCGCGCCGGACGGCATGTAAAGCGCAAGCGAAAGCGACGTCTCCAACGTCACCTCAAAAGTCGTGAGGTCGCGATTGTTGACGCCGATAATGTCGCTGCCCGTGGCAACCGCCATATCGAGCTCGCGCCGGTTATGCACTTCCACCAGCGCGACCATTTGCCAGCGCGCGGCGGCTTCGCGGAAATCGCGCAGCTCGCGCTCGCTCAAAATGGCGGCGATCAGCAGAATGGCATCGGCTCCGTGGGCCGCGGCCTCGAGGATGTGCTCGGGCGCGATGGTGAAATCCTTGCGCAGCACCGGCACGTTCACCGCGTTTCGTGCCTGCTCCAGGTCGGCCAGGCTGCCTTGAAAGAAGCGCTCGTCGGTCAGCACCGAAAGCGCCGCTGCGCCGCCGCTTTGATAAGCCGCGGCAATCCGCGCCGGCGCGAAATCCGCCGCCAGCAGCCCCTTGCTGGGCGACGCCTTTTTGATTTCCGCGATGATGGCCGGCGCGCGCGCGCTCAGTCCCGTGCGAAAGTCTCGACGGCTGGGCAGGTGCATTTCCGCCAGCCGTTCCCATTGCGCGACAGGGGAGGGCTTCGCCGCGAGGTCCGCGCGCTTTTGGGCGACAATTCTCGCCAATATGCCTGGAACAGTATCAATCAAGGGTGTTTTCTTATCGTAGCAGAGCGGCGTCATTAGGCAGGCAGCCGTCGCCACGCCTGTTCTAGGCGCCTGCCTTGGGATTCGCCTGCTGCACCCGCCTGCAGGGAAAGCGTCGCGCAACGCCGGGGACCGAGATCCGGTGGACCACCGCGTGGCATCGCTTGACGGACAGTAGTTCTTGTCGTATCATAGTGTCTGTGGTTAATCCTGAAGATGTGCAATCCCCCAGACGGCATCTCGTTCTGGTCAGCGTCATCCTCAACACCCGCGAGGGCGGGTACGCTGTGGCGCTCATCCGTTGGGATGGAGAGCCAGGGCTCGGCATCCGATGGAACGGAAGTGAGGACGCCGGAGTGGGCAACCCACAGTCGCGAGGCCGGCCCACGTGGTTCGTGATCCCAGATGAATTTCGGGAATCGGTTCTGGGAAGTAGCAACATTTCGCGGGACAACCGGGTGCTTGCGCGAAACTTCCTCGCTGCACACTGCTGAGCCGTCGGCTCCAGCCCGCTCAGCTAGCTGCGACGAACCGTGGCTGGGCGCCGTTTGACGCAGAGGGAGGCAACGGGCAGGCAACACATGCTTGCAGATCGCGAGCATCGGAGGCTCTATCATGACGACATGCAACACGGAATCCGGTGGCAAGCTTGTCCCTCTGGCCATGATAGTCGGGGTAGTCTGCGTGCTCGGATCATGCGGGGCCGGGCACCTAAGTCGCCCCCAAGCGAAATCTCTGCTGGAGAAACAACACCCAGAGACGCAGGACACCCACCCTCTCATCACGGAGGTGGGGACAGTATCCGGAACGTGTTTCGGAATGCCGGGCTACGATCCGGTTGAATCCGACAAGGGGGACGCCCTGCTATCGGCTGCAGGGTACATCGCAATTCGGCCGATCAGGGAGGGCGTTTGGAAGGTGGAGCTTACACGGCTTGGAAGCCAAGCGGCGGGAGAGAAATATGCTCACAAACAGGCAACGGACTGCGACGGTTGGCAGGTCGACTTCGACCTAGCACGATACGACCACCTTGACGTCACCGGCATCGCAGAAGATGGAGCCCACGCCAAGGTCGACGCCTCCATGACCTTTGCCATAACTCCGGCCGGGCTGGCTATTAGGAAGCGCGCCCCACAGATCATACTTGACGCAGACAAGGGAAGGTTTGGTGAAAACCTAGCCCACCTATACCTGGACGAAGCCATGGAGGGTCTACTTGGCCGCTACTTGGCCAATTCGCCGCCGGACAAGGACCGATACACGAAACAGTGCAGCTTCGCTTTCGAGAAGTACGACGACGGCTGGAAGGCTACCGCATTCTTGGGCGGCAATTCTCGCCAGTATGCCTGGAACAGCATCGACCAAGGGTGCTCTCTTATCCTAGAAGACAGACCCTAAGGGCAAGGCAAAGCATGCCCCGCCAACGCCGACACGGCTCATCCTGCCGGCCGCCTCGTCCGTTCCGGATTTCGCCTGCCAACTGCTCGGGCCGTCCAATTACCGCACCGGTGAGTACCCCATTGCACGGTGCAGCGAAAGGTCGATCACGGCGGTGATCTGGCCGTCGCGCTCGACCGATTCTTTGCGCACCCGGATCCATTCTTCGTCTGCGTCGAACGCGTTCCAGGCTTTTTCGCGCGCGGCCAGGTTGTCGAAGGGAATCAGGTAGGTCAAGTTGGGCCGGTTGGCGCCGAAAACCGTCGAGCTGTAGAGCACCGGGTGGACACCCACGCGGTGGAAGATTTTGATTTCCGCGCCGCTGAAACGCGCGTGAAGCGCCTTCCACTGCCGCGCCGTCGGCGAGTGATAGGTGCGCAGTTCGAAAATGCGCGGCGATTCGGGCGGCTTCTCGGGTGGCACGATCTCCGGCGAATAGGCGGTGGCTTCGAGTAGCGTCGCGCTCGATGTGACATACGGCTCATCACCCGCTTCCCACTGATCGAACGCGCGGCTGAAGTCCTTGTCGGCGAAAAGATGTTGCGAGATCTCCCAGACCTGGGCGACCGACTCCACGCCGAGAATCGCGGTAACCGTCGGCAAGTGAGGCGCGGCCACCGCTTCGAGAAAAATCTTCGGACCGGAATGAACGCGGTCGAGCGCCGGCAGCAGCGCTTTGGAAAAGAAATCGTGGATGCGGGAAGTCTGCGGCCCTTGCTCCATCTGGAATTGTTCCACCACGTAAAAGCGCGTCTTGCGCTCGGCTTCCGCGCCCGAAGCCGCGCTCGACGCCAGCAGCGCAGGCACGGCCGAAAGAAAACCACGTCGATCGAGGATCATGCGCCACATTGTATACCGGCGACGCGGGACTTTGCCGCGCCCTTGCGCCTATACTTTTGAAGGAGAAGCTCGCGAATGGTCAGGCTGCGCAGTTTGGAGCCGGGTGACATCGACGCTGTTCACGCCTTGATTTCGAGAATGGACGTCGTCCGCCACATGCTGCTGCCGTTGTGCTCGCGCGCGGAGAGCGAGAAATTCCTGCGCGATTCGCTGCTTGAGTCCCCATCGAGTCCTTGGAAATCCATCGTTCGGGCAATTAGCGATAACCCACGGGGTGATCTGGTTGGGCTTTGCGGCGTGGCCATCCTGAGAGGCGCCGAAGAAGGCGAGATCTGGTACCTGGTCGAGCCGGAATCCTGGGGTAAGGGATTTGCGACTGAAGCAGTAAAACGTCTGCTCGATTTCGGATTCGGGGAGCTCGGGCTCCATCGGATTTGGGCCACGTGTCTTCCGGAGAACCCCGCGTCGGCCCGGGTCCTGGAGAAGGCCGGCATGAGGAAAGAGGGCTTCCTCGTCAAGAACCTCAAGATCCATGGAACGTGGAAGAGCAGTCTCCTCTACGCGATCCTCGCCGAGGAATGGAGCCGCGCATCCTCGAATTTGCTGCCCGGATGAGGGTCAGACAATTCAGGGAGAGACTACGAGACTGTCGGAGAGTTTCTCTCCGACAGTCTCCCAGGCTGTCCCGGTTCTGCGTCCGTCCCGGTTCTGCGGGTTTCTCTGTCGCAGGGAGCTGCCGGAGCTGGAGAAGGTCTATAGGCGGTATCAAGGCAATTCGACGGTCGCGTTTTGGGCTGTCGACGTGCCGCAGAACGGTGACACGCCGGAACAAGGGAGAG
>Ga0187891_1000238_pt1 | contig 57541 bp, 50 predicted proteins | sample June2016WEW_21_4_FD_132990 | JGI IMG/M metagenome (GOLD analysis project Ga0187891, IMG submission 132990) | Peatland microbial communities from SPRUCE experiment site at the Marcell Experimental Forest, Minnesota, USA - June2016WEW_21_40 | ecosystem: Environmental > Terrestrial > Soil >... | reverse complement strand
TAAGAGCGCGTTACTGACGGTATTGCTGAATACGGGTCGTGCGCAGCCCGGCCAGGCCGTGTTGGTCGATTGAATACTGCCAGGAGAGGAATTCCTCGACGGTGAGCGTGTAACGGCTGCACGCTTCTTCCAGCGAAAGAAGTCCGCCGCGGACCGCGGCAACGACTTCTGCCTTGCGGCGAATGACCCAACGTTTCGTTCCTGGCGCCGGCAAATCGGCGATCGTCAGGGGCGAACCGTCTGGCCCGATGACGTATTTGACCCTCGGGCGATGGGGTTCGGTCATTGGATACTCTCACAAACTCGACACTACAGGATTGGACCTTACGCATCGCGGCTTAAAATTTGCCTAAGCACAAAGGTCGATTAGAGCCGTTTGCCCAAGAAACGTCCACCAAGCCCGGCTGCGCGATCCGGGCACGCGACCCGGCGGCGACCGGCCGGAATCCGAGCTGGAGAGCTGCATCAGGTGCGATGATAATCCGTGGCCATCGGAGCCCGCCACCGTGGCGCCGCGACCCCTCGATGCCTATACTAACGCCAGGTCGAGGCGATCGATGGCGCAGGTGCAGCGCGATTAGCCGCCGGAAAGGATCACGGCCGCATGGCCATGCTGAACAGTCTCGATATCGAGGGTAAGCCGTCCGACACGCGCGTTGTCGTCGCCATGTCGGGTGGGGTCGACTCGTCGGTCACCGCGGCCCTCTTGTCCGACGCCGGCTACGACGTTGTGGGCATCACGCTCCAGCTCTACGACCACGGCGCCGCCACCCACCGCAAGGGCGCGTGTTGCGCCGGCCGCGATATTCACGATGCGCGGGCGGTCGCCGAACGGATCGGCATCCCGCATTACGTGCTCGACTACGAGAGCCGCTTCAAGGAGGCGGTGATCGACCGTTTTGCCGAAAGCTACGTTGCCGGCGAGACGCCGGTGCCCTGCGTGGAATGCAACCAGTCGATCAAGTTCCGCGATCTTTTGCAAACCGCGCGCGAGCTCGGCGCCAAGATTTTGGCCACCGGTCATTATGTCGCTTCGCGGGCGCTGCCGGGCGGCGGCCGGGCGCTCTATCGCGCACGCGAGGCCGAGCGCGACCAGAGCTATTTCCTGTTCGCGACCACCCACGCCCAGCTCGATCTGCTGCGCTTTCCGCTCGGCGAACGGACCAAGGCGGAGACGCGGGATCTGGCGCGGCGTTTCGGTTTGCCGGTCGCCGACAAGCACGACAGCCAGGATATCTGCTTCGTCCCGACCGGACATTATGCCGATGTGATCGAGCGGCTGCGGCCGGAAGCCGCTGTGCCGGGCGAGATCGTCGATCTCGACGGGCGCGTGCTCGGCCGCCATGACGGCATCATCCATTTCACCGTCGGCCAGCGGCGCGGGCTCGGCGTCGCCACCGGCGCGCCGCTTTATGTCGTGCGGCTTGACGCGGCCTCGCGGCGCGTCGTCGTCGGCCCGCGCGAGGCGCTGCGCACCAATCGCATCCGGCTCCGCGAAGTCAATTGGCTCGGCGACGCCACGATCCAGCGGGCCTTGGAGAGTCGCCCGGAGGTTTTTGTAAAAGTTCGTTCGACACGGCCGCCGCAGCCCGCTTGGCTGCGTCCCGGCGCCGACGGCGGCATTGATGTCGAGTTGATCGCCAGCGAGGACGGCGTGGCGCCCGGCCAGGCCTGCGCCTTCTACGACGCGGCCGAAGGCCAGGCGCGCGTGCTGGGCGGCGGCATCATCGCCAGCACGATGGCCGCGGCGTCGGCCAAGCACACGTTTGCCGTCGACCTGGCCGCAGCGCATTGATGATGCCTCAATCGCGGTAGCGACGGCGGTGCCACGGCGGGAGCGATGGCGGCGGAACTCGACAAAGACGCAGTCGCCAAGGCCTATGCCCGCTGGGCGCCGGTTTACGATCTCGTATTCGGCGCCGTGTTCGAGCGAGGCCGCAAGGCGGCGATCGCGGCGGCCGAGCGCATCGGCGGCCGCATCCTCGAAGTCGGAGTCGGCACCGGGCTGTCGCTACGGGACTATTCGTGGACCAACCGCCTCATCGGGGTCGATCTTTCCGCGCCAATGCTGCGCAAGGCAAAGGCGCGCGTGGCGGAGCATAGCCTGAGCAATGTCGAGGGCCTCGCAGTGATGGATGCGCAGCATCTCGGCTTCCAGGATGCGGTGTTCGATGTTGTCGTCGCGCAATACGTCATCACCGCGGTGCCGGATCCGGAAGCAACGCTCGACGAGTTTGCCCGCGTGCTGAAACCGGGTGGCGAGATCATTTTGGTGAACCATCTCGGCGCCGAGTCCGGCCTGCGTGCGTTCTTGGAACGATGGTTCGCGCCGCTGGCGCGGCGGCTCGGCTGGCGGCCGGAGTTCGGCTGGGAACGTCTCGCGCAATGGGCGGCGCGGCACGGCGGCGTGCGCGTCGTGGAGCGGCGCGCTATGCCGCCGCTGGGGCATTTCTCGCTCATCCGCTTTGGCCGGCTCGGCCGGCTCGACGGGCGAGCGTTTTGCACCGGCCAGGGTAATCCGGGGAGCTTAAGCACCTAAAGGCGGAATGGGTGCCGATCCCATCGGCACAGCGCGCAAGAGCGATTTTTTGCCCTTGGAAAGGTCCCGGAACTACCCTAAATCTCGCCCCGGCCGGCTCGAAATGACGAAATGGCGGAGTAGCTCAGCTGGTTAGAGCAGCGGAATCATAATCCGTGTGTCGGGGGTTCGAGTCCCTCCTCCGCTACCAATCCAATCGAAAACTTGGACAGAATTTTCGTTCGCGTGAGCGTCAAAAAAAGCCGCGCGCGCCAGCTGCCATGCTGTGAGAAATCCCTGATATGGTGAAACAGTCGGAGCGTGGGAAGCGACCAAGGCTGCGGGCGAATGATCAAGTGCGGGACGATGGGGTTGATAGCCGCGCTGCTATTGACCGCAGGGGAAGCACGGGCGGAGGAGAAGGAGCCTTCCGCACTCATTGAGATGGGCGGTGCGACCGAGTGGGACCTGCGGGGCGGGCAGAGTTTCGGCCCTGCGGTCGCCATAGAGGTCACCCCTCTCAAGGATTGGCTGGAAATCGAAGGGGGCGTTTCGCCTCTCTTTGGCGGCGGTCACACCGACTGGAACACGGATCTCGTGTTCAAGAAGCCCTTTACCTTATCCAAGACCGTAGAGGTGGAGTTCGGTGTCGGGCCGGAATGGTTGCATACGACAGGCGGAGGGAAAACGGCCGATTCGCTTGGTGGCGAGGCGGTGGTCGAATTCCAGTTCTGGCCATGGCCGAATAGAAACTACGGATGGTATCTGGAGCCGAGCTATGGATACGATTTCGGCAGCGGGCATGCGCAATCGTTTGGCCTCACCGTGGGCCTGCTCATTGCGATTCCATAACCGGCCGTATTAGCTGGTCCGGTCGAGGCTTGATCAGCGAGGGAGCCCAGGTCTCTGCTCCAAAATACCCTACCAGGCGAGAAATTCCTCGCGGTGTTCGATCATGAAGCTCTCGAGCGCCGTCACCTGCGCTTGCGATAATCGCAGGCCGAGCTTGGAGCGCCGCCACAGGACGTCGACGGCTTCCTCCGCCCATTCCTCGCGCATCAGATAAGTCACCTCAGCCTCGGTCAGACCGCTGCCAAAGTCGCGGCCCAATGAACCCCAGTGGGTTGCGCCATCGAGGATCGCGCGCGCTCGCGTGCCGTAGGCGCGGGCAAGGCGGCGGGACTGATGCGCGCCGAGCCACGGATAATCGCGAACAATATCCTTGACCAGCACCTCGAAGCCCTGAACCGGGAAATCGCCGCCGGGCAGAGGCTCTGCGCCCGACCAGTTGCGGCGCGCACGCGCCTTCGCCGGCAGATGCCGATCGAGCTTATCGAGGGCGTGCAACGCAAGTCGCCGATAGGTCGTGATCTTGCCGCCGAATATCGAGAGCATTGGGGCGCCGGCGTCGTCCAGATCCAGCACGTAATCGCGGGTTGCCGCCTGCGCTTCGCTCGCTCCGTCGTCGTAGAGCGGCCGGACGCCCGAATAGGTCCAGACGACCTCCGCCGGAGTGATCGCCATGCTGAAATACCGGTTTGCCGCTTGGCACAGATAGTCGATGTCATCCGTTGTCGTCTTAACCTGACCCGGATCGCCGACATAGTCGCGCTCCGTCGTGCCGATCAGCGTGAAATCGCCTTCGTACGGAATGGCGAAGATGATGCGCTTGTCGGGGTTCTGAAAAATATAGCAGCGGTCATGCGCATAGAGCCGGGGGATCACGATGTGCGATCCCTGGACCAGGCGGATGCTGGCCGGCGCGTTGCGCTGCTGGATGGCCGCCAGGACGTCGGTCACCCAAGGGCCGGCGGCATTGATCAGAATCCTCGCCTTCACCACCTCGGTGCCGCCGCCGGACCGGCAGTCCACCGTCGTAAGGCGCCAAACGTCGGCGCTGCGGTCTGCGGCAACGGCCTTGGTCCGGGTGCGGATAGTCGCTCCCTGGTCGGCAGCATCCCGGGCATTGAGCGTCACCAGGCGAGCATCATCCACCCAGCAATCCGAATATTCAAAACCGACCGAGTATTGGCCGGGCTTGAGCGGCCGGCCGGCCTCGTCCGTGGTCAGATCGAGAGTGGAAGTGGCGGGCAGAAGCTCGCGCCCGCCGAGATGATCATAGAGAAACAGGCCGAGCCGCAGCAGCCAAGCCGGACGCAGCCCCTCGTGGTAGGGCAGCACAAAGCGCAACGGCCAGATGATGTGCGGCGCCATGCGCCACAGCACCTCGCGCTCCATCAGGGCTTCGCGCACGAGGCGGAACTCGAGGTGCTCGAGATAGCGCAGGCCGCCATGGATCAGCTTGGTAGCCGCCGAAGATGTGCCGCTGGCGAGGTCAGCCTGCTCGCAAAGGTAGACCGAAAGGCCGCGGCCGGCCGCATCGCGTGCAATGCCACAACCGTTAATCCCGCCCCCGATGATCGCGACATCGTATGTCCCGTCCACCCCATCCACCCGTTCCTCCCCAGCCGGCGAGATGCCGGTATTCGTTTTTTGATTACTAGCAGGGTAAGTGAATAATAATCGCGACACAAGCGCGCATTTCGAAATTGCAAACGAAACAACGCTGCCGACATGCTGCGGTCACGCGGGTCGCAACGGTCCTGCGTCGTTTTGGACCTTTCAACGCGCCGGCTCGGCCAATGGCGAAAAGCTCGAGACGGCCTCTTCTTTTGCGGTTTCGATCACCTTGACGTGGTGCGTCGTGCAGACCTCGCGGAGTCGGGCAGAGGTCAGCTTGTCGGTGACGAAAGCATGGATTTCCGACATGTGGCCGATGCGGACCGGAGCGGCCCGGTCGAGTTTCGTGCGGTCACAAACCAGAAGCACGCGCCGGGCGTTGTCGATGATGGCGCGGGAAACGTTGACCTCGCGCGGGTCAAAGTCGAGCAGTGAGCCGTCCTCGTCGAGAGCCGAGGCGCCGATGACAGCCATGTCGACCTTGAATTGCTTGATGAGATCGACCGCCGAGCTGCCGATGACCGCACCGTCAGAGCGGCGCACCAAGCCGCCGGCCACGATGACTTCGATGGTCGGATAACGATAGAGCGCCATAGCGACGTTGAGGTTGTTGGTGATGACAAGGAGATTTTGATGGTTTGTCAAAGCGTTGGCGACTTCTTCAGTGGTCGTGCCGATGTTAATGAAGAGCGAGCACTGGTTGGGGATGAGCGCCGCAGCGGCGATGCCGATTTCGTGCTTCTCGGTGGCGGCGATAAAGCGGCGGGCCTCATACGACAGGTTTTCGACGGAAGAGGCGATGATCGCGCCGCCATGCGTTCGCGACAGGACGCGTAGATCGCAGAGCTCGTTGAGGTCGCGGCGGATCGTTTGCGGAGTGACCTCGAAGCGCGCAGCGAGATCTTCGACTGTTACCCGACCGATCGATCGGGCCAAGCTGACAATGGTGTTCTGTCTGTCACTGAGGAGTTGCATGCGCCACCTTCCCCGCAAACTCCCGCGCCATAAGGGCGCCCTTGCATAATACTCAAGTCGGTTCCGGTCCACTGACCCGTCAACATGGTGAAATTTCTCTTTTCATTTTCGTTTTGACCGTTTATGATTGATATTGAGTTCGAATGCAAATCAGTTCGGTTAACGAACGAAAGCTGCAGGGGGGAATACGGGTGTATGCCGCGCGCTGCCGAATCGACCGCCTTGTGCGTTCGCCACTCTCGGGTGGCGGGCCCCGTCGCGTCTTTTGCTCTTCGGCCGTCACGATCGGCACTGAGCATAGCCTGCACATCGAGCTTTCTGCGGACATTTCAGCCAAGATGCTCTGCCCAACGGCCGGGAGCGCATGAGCATCCGTCTTGAGAGCGTCAACATGGTTTCGATGGGGGAGAGCGTCATCAGCGAAGTCTCGCTCACCGTCGAACGAGGAACCATGAACGTCCTGCTCGGCCCCACGCTCGCCGGCAAAACCACGCTGATGCGGCTGATGGCCGGCCTCGATAAGCCGACCTCGGGCCGGATTCTGATTGACGGCAAGGACGTGACCGGAGTTTCCGTGCGCGAGCGGTCGGTGGCGATGGTCTATCAGGAGTTCGTGAACTACCCCTCCTTCACTGTCTACGAAAACATCGCGGCGCCGCTGCGGCGCGCGAAGCGCCTGTCCGCGCCGCAGATCGATGCCAAGGTCAGAGCAAGAGCGCAGATGATGCATATCGATCATCTGCTGCACCGCCTGCCGTCGGAGCTTTCTGGAGGGCAGCAGCAGCGCGTCGCGCTGGCCCGCGCGCTGGTCAAGGAAGCGCCGCTCTTGCTGCTCGATGAGCCGCTGGTGAATCTTGACTACAAGCTGCGTGAAGAACTGCGCAGTGAGATCCGCAAAATCTTCGGCCGCGGCACCACGACAGTCGTCTATGCGACGACTGAACCGCAGGAGGCCTTGCTGTTTGGCGGCAATACTATCGTGCTCGATGCCGGACGCGTGCTTCAGTGTGGGCCAGCCCTCGAAATCTATGACCGCCCCGCGACTATTCGAGCGAGCCAGGTATTCAGCGATCCGCCGATCAACCTCATCCGCGCGGTCATCGGCCCTCAGGGTTGCCGCCTGTCGCCTAGCGTTGCCTTTCCGTTGCCGCGGCACATGCGCGCGCTGCCACAGGGCGACTATCGCGTGGGTGTGCGGGCTGACCACATCGGCCTCGCGGGTCACGCCGAGTACGGCTGCTTGATCCCGGCGAAGGTCGAGCTTGCCGAGATCAACGGCTCGGAAACCTACATTCACGCCGGGCATGGCGACTTTCAGATGATTGCCGTGCTGCAGGGTGTGCACGAATGCGGATTGGGGGATGAGATCAGCCTCTATCTCGATCCCCGCCGCTTGTTTGTTTTCGACGGCGCCGGCGATCTGGTGGCGGCACCCGGAGAGAATGCCGGCGGCACGGGGGCGCACTAATGGCGCTGATCGAGTTCGAAAACGTCGCGCACAGCTACCTGCGCTCGCCGGCGCGAATGGAAGACTATGCATTGCGCCCGATGAATCTCGCTTGGCAGCACGGAGGCGCTTATGCGCTGCTCGGGCCGTCGGGTTGTGGCAAGACGACGCTGCTCAACATCATCTCGGGGCTGCTGCGCCCGAGCACCGGCCGTGTGCGGTTCGACGGCCGCGACGTCACTGACTCCTCGACCGTTCAGCGCAATATCGCCCAGGTGTTCCAATTCCCGGTGATCTACGACACCATGACGGTATTCGATAATCTCGCCTTTCCGCTGCGCAATCGCCGCGTCGCGGCCGCGGATGTTCGCAGCCGCGTCTCCGAGGTCGCGGAGATGCTGGATCTCACCAACCACCTGCAGTGGCGCGCCAGCGGCCTCGCGGCGGACGAAAAGCAGAAGGTATCCCTCGGTCGCGGTCTCGTGCGCTCCGATGTCAGTGCGATCCTGTTCGATGAGCCTTTGACTGTCGTCGATCCGAACCTCAAGTGGCGACTGCGCCGCAAACTCAAGGAGATTCACAAACGTTACAGCACGACTCTTATCTACGTGACTCACGACCAGAGCGAGGCGCTGACCTTCGCCGACCGCGTCGTAGTGATGCATGAAGGGAGCGTGCTTCAGCAGGGTACGCCCCAGGAGTTGTTCGAGACGCCGACCGACCGGTTTGTCGGCTATTTCATCGGCAGCCCCGGAATGAACTTTTTGCCTTGCCGGTTGTCAGGCGATGGCGCCGAGGTCGCGGGTCAGTTTGTCCCGCTGGCGGCCACGCTGCTGGCCAAGGCGACGCGAGCCACGGGGCTGGAAATTGGGATACGGCCGGAAGCAATCGGTCTTAGCAGCAGCGGGACCGGCCTCGCCGTTGAGATTGGCGACGTCGAGCATTTGGGCACCCGCAAGATTGCAACCTGCCGGCTCGGCGAGCACGAGATCAAAGTCGTGGTCCCGCCGGAGCAGCCGATTCTTTCGGAGCGCGGCATTCTGAGATTCAACCCGGCGATGACCCGCCTCTATGCCGACGGTCGGCTGGTCGGCTAGGGGCCACGCGATGCAAAAGTGGCAAAACCAACGAGCCTGGTTCCTGGTCATTCCGGTCGTGCTGCTGGTTGCCTTTAATGCGCTCATCCCGCTGATGACGGTGGTAAATTACTCGGTCCAGGACATTTTCGACTCTACCCACCGGATCTTCGTCGGCACCGAATGGTACCGGGAAATGCTGCTAAACACGCGGCTGCAGCATGCGCTGCTGCGCCAGTTGGTGTTCTCGGGACTAGTGCTGCTGATAGAGCTGCCGCTCGGCGTCGCGATCGCCCTGACCATGCCGCGCAAGAGCGGGTGGGGAATCTCTACGACGCTGGTCATCATCGCGCTGCCGCTGCTGATTCCCTGGAACGTGATCGGCACGATCTGGGTAATCTTTTTACGTCCCGACGTTGGATTGCTCGGACATTTTATCGACCACACCCTGGGCATCCACTTCGACTATCCGACCGTACCGATCCAGGCCTGGATTTCGGTGATGATGATGGAGGTCTGGCATTGGACCCCGCTGGTCGTACTGCTTGCCTATGCCGGCCTTCGATCGATTCCGGACGCCTACTAACCAGGCCGCAAGCATCGATGCCGCCTCGCGATGGGCCGTCTTTTGGTACATCGAACTGCCCAAGATGCGCGGCGTGCTGACGATCGCGGTGCTGCTGCGGTTCATGGACAGCTTCCTGATCTATACCGAACCGTTCGTGCTGACGGGCGGCGGACCCGGTGACGCGACGACCTTCCTCTCGATTTATCTGGTCAAGCTGGCGGTGGGAGAATTTGACGTCGGCAAAGCGGCGGCGTTCTCCATCATTTATTTCCTGATCGTGTTGGTGTTCAGCTACATCTTTTATCAAGTATTACTGCGTGCACAAAGAGGGGCGGTACGATGAAAAACCGATTCCGCTTCATCTGGCTCCTCATCTATTTGCTCGTCTTGCTGCTGCCGATTTACTGGATGCTCAACATGTCGTTGCGCGACAACAACGACATCATGTACCGCCTGGTGTTATTTCCGGACCCTCCCGTCATCCGCAACTACGTGGAGATACTGACCGATCCGTCCTGGTATTGGGGCTATATCAATTCGTTTGCCTACGTCAGCATCAACGTGGCCATCTGCCTCGTGGTAGCGCTGCCGGCGGCGTATGCGTTCTCGCGCTACCGCTTCCTCGGCGACAAGCATCTGTTTTTCTGGCTGCTGACAAACCGCATGGCGCCGGCGGCGGTGTTTCTGCTTCCGGTTTTTCAGCTCTACTCGGCTTTGGGGCTTCGCGACACTTACATTGCCGTCGCTCTCGCGGACACGCTTTTCAACGTGCCGTTAGCGGTCTGGATCCTCGAAGGCTTCATATCGGGCGTGCCGAGGGAAATCGACGAGACCGCCTTCATCGACGGCTACTCGCTGCCTCGCTTCTTCCTGGTCGTGTTCATTCCGTTGATCCGCGCCGGGCTCGGCGTGACAGCGTTCTTCTGCTTTATGTTTTCCTGGGTCGAACTGCTGTTCGCGCGGACGCTCACGGTCACCAACGCCAAGCCCATCGCCGTAGTGATGACGCGTACGGTCAGCGCGTCCGGCCTCGATTGGGGCCTGTTGGCCGCCGCCGGCATGCTCACCATCGTTCCCGGCGCGCTCGTGATCTATTTTGTACGCAACTACATCGCCAAGGGCTTCGCGCTCGGCCGCGTGTGAGAGAGAGGGTCGCATGAACCTTGGATGGATGGTGTGGACCGTGCCGACGGCGATTTTCTTCGTCGTCATTGCCCTGGTTCTGGTGGGCATGACCGTCTGGCAGATCGTTGCACCGAGCCCGGAACGCCGCGGCTTCCTGCCGATTCCCACGACACCGGGCGATCGACTGTTCGTCGGCTTGACGGTGAGCGCCTACTTGCATCTAGCGTGGATCGGGCTGGTCGGTTCCAGCTTGTGGATCGCGTCCGTCGCGTCCCTGATCTGGTTGGTGGCGGTCATGGTCCTGGGCTGAGCAAGCGTGATTAACAACGTCCCTGCCGACCGGTGTTTTCGGCCTTCACACCGGCGGCAGGAACCCGGTCAGCCGGGTAAATAAATCGAAGGCCAAAAGGAGGAACAGAACATGAGTAAGCCAAGGGAGAGCACGCTACGGCGAATGCTTCTCTGCGGCGCGGTTTCCGCCTCTTTCGTGCTGTACGCGGGCACGGCGAGCGCGGACATGGCTGCAGCGAAGAAGTGGGTCGACGAGGAGTTTCAGCCATCGACGCTCAGCAAAGAGCAGCAGATGAAGGAAATGGAGTGGTTCATCCACGCGGCTGAGCCCTACAAGGGCATGAGCATCAAGGTCGTGTCCGAGAGCATTCCGACCCACGCATACGAAGGGAAGACGCTCACCAAGGCCTTCGAGGAGATCACCGGGATTCACGTCACGCATGACGTGATCCAAGAAGGCGACGTCGTGGAGAAGCTGCAGACCCAAGTGCAGACGGGGGAGCCCATCTACGACGGCTACATCAACGATGACGACTTCATCGGTTTTCACGCTCGCTATCCCTACACGCGAAACTTGACGGACTGGATGGCGAATGAAGGCAAGGATGTCACCGATCCTTACTTGGATCTGGAGGACTTCCTCGGCTTGGCGGATGCGACCGGGCTGAAATCGCGCGGCTTTGATGGCAAGCTCTGGCAGCTGCCGGATCAGTCCTTCATCAACGTGTACTGGTTCCGCAAGGACTGGTTCGATCGACCCGACCTGAAGGCGGCGTTCAAGAAGAAGTACGGCTATGAATTGGGCGTTCCGCTCAACTGGTCGGCCTACGAGGACATCGCTCGGTTCTTCCAAGACGATGTAAAGCAGATCGACGGCAAGGCCGTGTTCGGTCACATGGACTACGGCAAGAAGGCCCCCGATCTCGGCTGGCGCTTCACCGACGACTGGCTGGGTATGGCCGGCGAGGGCGACGTCGGCATTCCAAACGGCTATCCGGTCGACGAGTGGGGTATCCGTATGGAGGGCTGCCGACCGGTGGGCTCCAGCGTGACCAGAGGCGGGGATGTCAACGGCCCGGCCGCCCAGTACGCGCTTCGCAAGTACGTGGAGTGGTTGCGTGCATACGCGCCGCCCGGTGCGCTCGGCATGGACTTCTATCAGTCCCTGCCCAGTCTCGCTAAAGGCAACGTCGCGCAGCAGGTCTTCTGGTACTCGGCGTTTGCCGCCACCATGCTCGAGCCGCAGAGCAAGGGCAACCATACGGTGGACGCGGACGGCAAGCCGCTCTGGCGGATGGCGCCGACGCCTCATGGGCCGTATTGGAAGCCGGGCATGAAGGCCGGTTATCGGGACGAAGGCTCCTGGACCCTCCTCAAGAACGTCCCCGTGGAGCGGACCAAGGCTGCTTGGCTTTACGCACAGTTCATCACTTCGAGAACGGTGGACCTCAAGAAGTCCCATGTCGGCTGGACGTTCATCCGCAAGAGCACCGTCAACGACAAGTCTTTCGACGACCCGGATGGCTCGAAGTACGGTGGCCTGATCCAATTCTTCCGGGGGCCCGGAATCAAGTATTGGACCCCCACGGGCCTGAACGTTCCCGACTATGCAAAGCTCGCCCAGCTCTGGTGGCAAAACATCGGCGAGGCCGTCGCCGGCGAAGTTACGCCGGAAACGGCTCTCGACAACTTGGCGAAGGCGCAGGACGAAGTCATGGAACGCATCGGACGCTCCGGCCTGCAGGGCGATTGTGGCCCGAAGCTTAATCCGGAGAAGCCCGCCGCGGAGTGGCTCAGCGATTCCCACGCCCCGTGGAAGAAGCTCGCCAACGAAAAGCCGCCCGGCAAGACAATGCCGTATGACGAGATCATGAAGCAAATGTTGTCGGGAGAGCTGCCGCTGTAAGGTAGCCGTGATTGCGGTGTTGCCGGGTCGGTGAGCCGGCAACACCGCATGAGGAAAGCCAGCGAATGCGCTCTTACGCAATCGCAACCAAGGGTTCGGTGTCGTCAGCGTGGTCCGCGAGGGCTCGCATTTCTGGTCGATCTACTGATACGGACGTTCAGCATGCGCTCCGCATTAAAGATCATTGGATTGGTTTGCGTTATACTTACGATTCTCCTGTGGACAGTCATCCTTACGACCGATGCGACGCCAGGTTCGATCGGCACCGCTGCTTGCTTAACCGCAATCGTCGTGTTCTTGGGCATATTAAGTCTGCGGTCGTAATCCGGAAGCACACTAGAGCCCGTAGGCATTTTCGCCACCGGTCTCGGCTTAGTCTGCCGTTTTCGCGACAAGTCCGCCTTGGGTCAAGCGCTGACATTCTCGGCCGGGCAACTCCTCCGCCCGCGCCGAGCACACTCCTGAGTTTAGGCCAGTATCCAGGAGTAAAGAGGGCGTCGCAACTGGCGCCCGCGTTGATTCATAAGCGATCGGCATTTGCCGCGCTGGGAAAGCTGCGTTGATGGGATACATCCTCGCCGTCGATCAAGGCACCACCTCGACGCGCACGATCATATTCGGCGCCGACGGCACCCCGCTATCGATTGCACAGGAGGAGTTCAGGCAAATCTACCCGCATCCGGGCTGGATCGAGCACGATCCGAACGATATCTGGCAAACAACTTTGACGACCATGCGCGCGGCCTTACACAAGGCGGCCTTACCTCCCGGGGACGTTGCGGCCATCGGCATCACCAATCAGCGCGAGACCACGCTCGTCTGGAGCCGCGAAACCGGGGAGCCGATCTGCAATGCCATCGTCTGGCAGGATCGCCGAACGGCCGATCTGTGCGCGAGCCTGGCGGCGGATGGCTGCGAAGAGATGGTGACCGAGCGCACCGGGCTGCTGCTCGATCCCTATTTCTCGGCGACGAAGATTCGTTGGATCCTGGACAACGTTTCCGGCGCCCGCGCGCGCGCCGAGAAGGGCGAGTTGGCCTTCGGCACGGTCGATACCTACCTGCTGTGGCGCCTGACCAACGGCCACGTGCATGCGACCGACGCCACCAATGCCTCTCGCACGCTCCTCTTCAACATTCGCTCGGGAACCTGGGATGAGGAATTGCTGCGGCTGTTTAAGGTACCGCCGTCATTGCTGCCGGAGGTGCGCGACACCGCCGGCCAATTCGGCACCGCCGCCGCCGAGCATCTCGGCAGGAAGATAGCTATTCTCGCCGTTGCCGGCGACCAGCAAGCCGCGCTCGTCGGTCAGGCCTGCCTGGCGCCGGGAATGGTGAAGGCGACCTACGGAACCGGCGGATTCATCCTGCTCAATACCGGGCCGACGCCCGTCCGCTCGCGGCATCGTCTGCTGACGACTATCGCCTACCAATGGCAAGGCACGCGGCATTACGCTCTCGAAGGATCGATCTTCGTCGTCGGCGCGGCGGTCAAATGGCTGCGCGATGCGCTCGGCATCATTACCTCGTCGGCCCACGCCAGCGAACTCGCGGCGCAGGCCGATCTTGAGCAGCCTGTCTATTTCGTGCCGGCGTTTTCCGGCCTTGGCGCACCGTATTGGAACACCAGCGCGCGCGGCACCATCACCGGCGTGACGCACGGGACAACGCGCAAAGAGCTGGCACGAGCGGTGCTCGAAAGCGTCGGCTATCAGACCCGCGATCTGCTGGCGGCCATGTATGCCGATGCCGGCGAGCTGGGAGAGCGCGGATCGAAGCCGGTCATTCGCGTCGATGGCGGCATGTCCGCGAGCGACTGGACCATGCAATTTCTTGCCGACGTGCTCGACGTTCAGGTCGATCGCCCGACGATCCGCGAGACGACGGCGCTCGGCGTCGCCCTTCTGGCCGGGTGGCAAGCTGGCGTGTATTCGGCGCCGGACAGCTTTTCCCAGACCTGGCGCCTCGACCGCACCTTTCGGCCGGCAATGTCCGAATCCGTCCGGCGCCGTCGCTGCGAGGGTTGGCGCGATGCGATGGCGCGCACCCTGTTGGGATCGGCGCAATCGTGAGACGAGCCCGCATTGGGGCGGTCGCGGTACGCCGGCAACCGAGCGCAAATCTGGACTAGCGACCGGCGGGTGTCTAACTGCGACAGCGCGAAATTGATCCAGCGCGTCCGCCGTCCTGCGCTCGCTCAAGCGCCGATCTGAGCTGCCGGCGTCGAACGCGAAATGGCAATCTCCTCTTCGTTCATATCGACGGGAACATCCGCAAACAACGGCGTGCTCAGATAGCGCTCGCCGGTATCCGGCAGCATGCAGAGGACAGTCGCACCCGCCGGCGCCTCGGTACAGACGCGTAGCGCGCCGGCAAACGTCCCGCCCGCGGTGATGCCGACAAAGATCCCTTCCTTCTGCGCCAGATCGCGGCTGTACCGCAGCGCGTCGGCATTTGCGATCGGCAGGATGCGGTGGATGACATTCATGTCCACGGCGTCGGCGGTCAGCTTTGGAATGAAATCGGGAGTCCAGCCCTGCATGGGGTGGGGTTTGAAGGCTGGGTGGGCTGCCGCGGCTGAACCGTCGGGATTGCGCTTTTGGGGAATGCCGCTTTCGAGCAACGGCGCGTCCTGCGGCTCGCAGACGACGATCTTGGTGTCGGGACGCTCCTTCGCCAAGACGCGCGCGACGCCCTTGAGCGTGCCGCCGGTGCCGTAGCCGGTGACCCAGTAATCCAGCCGCTCGCCGGCAAAATCCGCTATGATTTCGCGCGCGGTGGTGCGCGAGTGCATGTCGGGATTGGCCTCGTTTTCGAACTGGCGGGTGAGGAACCAGCCATGGGCTTTGGCCAGCTCCGTGGCCTTCACCACCATGCCGACGGCCCGTTGCGCTGCCGGCGTGAGCACCACCTTGGCGCCGAGAAACCGCATCAGCTTGCGCCGCTCGACGCTGAACGTCTCCGCCATCGTCAGCACCAGCGGGTAGCCCTTCTGGGCGCAGACCATCGCCAGGCCGATTCCGGTGTTGCCGCTCGTCGCCTCGATGACCGTCTGCCCCGGCTTGAGCTCGCCGGAGCGCTCGGCCGCCTCGATGACGCCAAGCGCCAGGCGGTCCTTGACCGAGCCGAGCGGATTGAATGCCTCGATCTTGACGTAGAGATTCACACCCGGCGGCGCGAGCCGATTGATCCGCACGACAGGAGTGTTGCCGACCGTTTCGAGGATACTTTGAAACTTTGCCATCCTTCGCTCCTGCCGCTGCGTTGCCTGAGGACTACCTTATATCCGTCAACCATCCCAGGAAAACAGCGATTGGACAATCCGGAACGAAATCGCAGCACCGTCTTCGATGGTTCGCAGCAGCGGGTCGGAATCAAACGATGTTCGCCGTGCAGGCAGGCTTACGATTTGCCGGCCTCGGCCGTTCGACCAGGCCGAACGATTGTAACCGTGCACGGCGCCTCGGCGGCCACTTTGGCGGAAACGCTCCCGAGCAGATTGCGCAGCAGTGAGTTTTGTCGCGCTCCCATCAGAACCTGATCGATCGGGTTGGCTTGGACGAATTCAAGGATCGCATTTGCCGGATCGACTGCCTCGAGGACGTGCACTGTCAGACGGTGATCTTCGAGCTTTAGAGGCTCGGCCCAATGCTTAAGCGCAACGAGACGATCGACCCGTTTGTTGTGGCCCTGTTCGTCCAGCGTGTAATCCAGCGTAATCCTGCCGAGCTTGAGTACGTTGAGGCAAGCAAGTCGCGCAGAAGGCAGCGTCGTGAGAATGCGTTCCGCGGCAACGCGGAGGGCATCGTTGAGTTGCGGCGATCCCTCCGTTAGATCGACAGCGACCGCGACAATCGGGGCGGAAGAGATTTGCCGCGCCAGCGCCGGCAAAGTGATCGATCTCGCGATGTCCTTGTTGAAGCGCCGACTCAGGACGGTGCCCAACGGATCGCGTTCGAGTCGCTCGGATCTCTTGGTTAGTTTCACTTGGTCCGGGTGACTCAAGTCGAAAGCAAGTTGCGCCGCGGTCGGATAGCGCCACGCCGGTTCGATCTCGATGCAACGCAAGACCACCTCTTGCAGCCACGGCGGATAGTCGGGCTTCAATCGGCGCGGCGGAACCGGATCGCGCCAGAGCCGGCGGCGCATGCCGTACATTGTCTCGCTTTCGCCGAACGGACGTACACCGGTCGAGAAGAAATAGAGCAGGACACCAAGAGCAAACAGGTCGCTTCTCGGATCGTTGCGAATGCCGAGCAATTGCTCGGGTGACATGTACGGGGCGGTGCCGAACGGCACTCGAAATTCCTCCTGCATCAGATCGGGAAGCTGATCGTGATGCGACAATCCGAAATCGAGCAGAACCGCCTGGCCGGTCGGCCGAAACATGATGTTGCTTGGTTTCACGTCGAGGTGAATCACATGCTGCCGATGCAGGTCGTCCAATGCGGCGGCGATTTTCAAGCCGATGTCGGCAACTTCCGCGTAGGGCAATGGCAGCTCTGGCAGCCGCTGGAACAGCGTCGCTCCGGGGACGCGCTCCACCACAATATAGGGCTGCACCGCAAAGTCGCCGGCGGCAACGAACTTTGGCACGTGCACGCCGGACAAGCGCGGCAGGATCATCTGCTCCATCTCAAAGCCGACGATCGCCGCCGGGTCCTCGCCTTCTGCGATTCTCGGTACTTTCATCAGCAGGGGCATCGTCGTGCCCGGCCGCGAGACGCGCCAAAGCGTCGCCATGCCTCCCTGATGCAAGCATTCCTCGATCCGGAAGCCGTCGATAGTCGCGCCAAGATCGAGAAACGGCTTGACCATGCTTACGCGCCCACCAACAACCGGTCGGCGAACCAGCTCGGTAGACCGTTTTTTCGGATTCTGCTAGCCGCCGCGTCCACGTCGTATGGCGTGCGGCAGTAGGTCAATTCGCGCCTTTCCGTATCCAGCATGGCATAGGAAGCGGCCGGATTGCCGTCGCGGGGCTGCCCCACCGAGCCGAGCACCGCCAGCCACCGCCGTCCGGGGCCGGCGAGCAATTGGATGGCCGAGCCGGTTTTCGGCGTGAACGCCGTGAGTTTGCCGGTTGCCGACATGCTGTAGAGCGCCGGCCGGTGCACGTGACCGCAAATCGTGATTTGTGCCGTGGTCGCAATGATACTTTGGGCGGCAGCGTCAATGTTTGTCACATATCGCCAGTTCTTTGGACTGCTGGCTTCGGCATGGACGTACAGGCGGTCATCGTCGTTCAGCGTGAGCGGCAACTTTTCCAGAAATCGTCGCGCCGCGGCCCCCAGCTCGCCGCGCGTCCACTCCATGACAATTTCGGCCTCGACATTAAGCTGTTCGCGCGGGTTGCTGACCGCACTGTCGTGATTGCCGAGCACGGCCCTTGCGCCTTTTTCGACAAGGTCCATAACGGTCGCGACCGTCCACTCCGGATCGGCGCCATAGCCGACATAGTCGCCGAGCAACGCAATTTGCTCTGCGCCAAGATCGGACGCCTGTGCCAGACATGCGCTGAACGCCTGTCGATTGGCGTGAAGGTCTGCGAACATCGCAATGAGCACAGCTGGACTCCAATGAATAGAAATTGATCCAACGGGGTCGCTGGGCGTTGATCTTGGTCAAAAGGCGCGATGGCGCAAGCCGGAGCAGGCCGCATCAAGCCGGCGCTATCCGGCGCTTTAGTTGCGTGCCGCCGCGAAGGCGCTTGCGGAAATCGAAGCCGGCGTTGCAGCGGTCGCGATTCTTGGGCCGACGTCGTTCATTCTCGCCAAAATATCCTTGATCGGGTTGTCGGCCCAGGCATGGGTCACAAAATTGCGGTGCGAGACGTCGCCGGCGGGCAGGAACGACACCATGCCCTGAAGATGATTGTGCCTGAGCTCCGAACCATACGGGACCGATCGTTCGCGCAGCAGGCGTTCGAGATCGGCATTGTGGTGCGCCGTGTGCGGCGTGTAAGAGCTCACAAAGAACGCCAATCTGTTTTCGGCGATCCAGTCGGCGAACCTGTCGATCCCGGCGTAGAGCGCGTCGAGCAGGACCACGCCGCGCACGCGCGACCGCGCGCCGCCCCGATCCAGGACAGACAAGGTCGGACCAAAGCCGCCGCTATAGGCGACGATCACGATCGGCATGTTGGCAAATGCCGGCGCGCTGCGCGGATCGCCGTAGAGGCTCGCCAGCTTCACGGCCGCTTCGTCGAGGAAACGCTTAAATCCGTTGGGCTCCCAGAACTTTCCGGCGCTCGAATCGGCAGCGTTGACGGCAAACTGCGGCGCCACCAGCACCGCATTGATTCCCGCCGCAGTGATCTGCGCCGGCACCTGCTGGCGGTCGCGCACGTCGCCGGTCAGATTGGCGCCGTGACCGTGGAAGTACACCACGATGACGGCGGGGCGTTGGGGGTCAAAGCCTGGCGGAACGTGAAGCAATACACGGCTGTCGCTGAACGTCTCCGATTCCCAGAAGACGCGACCGCGGAAATTGACATGGCCGCGGTGGCCCGGTTCGCCCGCATTCAGGAAGGGCCGGTTCGATCCAGGTACGCGACCGTGATAGGGAAAAGGCGCCGTTTCGAAGTCGACCAGGCTTGTCTTGGCTCCGATGTTGAATGGCACGCGCGACGGCACGGACTCGGTAGCCGAATGCAACGCGGCAATGTCCGGCGCACCGCCTTCGAGAGCCGCCAAACGGACTGGCGGCTTCAAGTTCGTTTCGTTCGCCGATTGTTTCGTGAGCGTCTGGTCCCGGTCGGCCACCCGCATCGATTCGAAGAACTTCCATTCGCGGGCGACGATACTGGCGGCAGTCTGGCTGCCGTCGGCCTTGGGCTTCTTTGCAGCGGCGGGCGCGCTCGGCGTCGGGTCGGCGGCGCGAGTGGGATTTTTCCCCGTCGCGCCCGGCCCTTGCAGATGATCGATGCGCACGTAGGTCGAGGTGCGGATCGCGTCCGATTTTGCGATGCCGGGACCGGAATCGACCGCGGTCGCCACTGCATAAGTGGCCGCCGCGGCGGGAGCGACCAAAACAGACGACCGAAATTCGCTGTAGACGAGCCAGCACCAGCCCGCTGAGCCGGCAAGAAGCAGGGCAGCGGAGATTGGGAACAGATGGCTCTTCAGCATGCTTCCAAGCATGCCGGCTCGCCGTGCGGCGCGCCGGCCGGGCTCGACTCGAACGCGGCCGCCTTCGACATGGCCGCGCGCCGGAGCCATGCACGTGCCCGGCTCAGATCGCCGCCGGAGCTTTGGATCTAGGTTGGAATAGCGCGCGCGCTGAGCCGCAGCCGCAACTGCGGCCGGTCTGCGCAACGCCTGCGGCGCTGGTCCTCGGCCTGTATTCGGCACTGTTCCCCCGCCCCACGAGTGCACAGCTTCGGTGAGGACTATGTCCCCATTTTGGCGTTCAGCGGCTCGCCTTAGTCTGGGAAGTCGAACAAAACGAGAAAATCCCCCTCAGTCGGCAGCGCAACGACCCCGTTGTCTCGCTCTCCACCCGCTTTCGATGCGATTTCGGCGGTCCAGCCGCGGCTCGCATCCTATTCGGGGTTCGGGTGTCTGTGCTTGGAAGATATCGGTCCGTTGGTAAAGGCGGCGCTAACTCGGTTTCGCTGGTCTTGGCGACGGTCTTCTGCGCCAGCAGCAGGTTGGTTTCATTCTTCCGCCATCGATATCCAACCCCGAAGTCGATCGGGATCGCATTGCCCTTGCGGTACAACTCCCCCAAACGGGATTGATAGGCGTGTCCGAAGATGGCGATGGGACCGATATAGCGGCCGAATGGCTGCAGCCGCCATTTTTTCGGATCGAAATAGGCCAGCGGGATACCGCTGTCGTCCTGAAGGATTGTGGCGCTGTGATCGAGCAGGAAATCGCGCACCTTGCTGAAGCCGCCGCCGTGCAGAAGGTAGGACGCGCTCTTGATGAGGCTGTCGGCGGGGCCAAGCTTGGCGCAAAACGCCAGAAAACCGCTGCTCCTCACGCTATCGTCGGCGAGATTGGTGCTGAAATAATACAGCGTCTGGTTGGGTCCGGCGCCCTCTGAAAAAACGATTTTTACCCCTTTGGCGGCGCTGCGAGCGGCGCGCTCGGCAGCCTTGGCACGAGCGGCCTTGGCGGAGTTCTTCGCGGTGTCTGGCGCGGCCGCTTCAGTCGGGGCCTGGAAATTTCCCTCCTCGTCGAGGCTGACGAAACTCACCTCGTGGATAGTCTGGCCGGTCCGTGCCAGAAACACATAGAGGATCGGCAGCGTCCCGTAGACCGGCCCCTCGTGCAATTGTGTCTTCATGTTCTTGGTGATGAAGAAGCTGAAGCTGAGCAGCGATCCCAGCGAGCTCTCGAGATTTCGCAGCGTCCACTCGACGGTCGGGTGCGACAGTGCGGTCAATTGCGGAATCTCGCCCACCGGCTCGAGACCGGCCAAGACGTAGGTCGAGGCGGTCGGGAAAAACGAAGTGGCGTAGAGAAAATCCGGACCGCTGAACATATACAGCATTGTCTCGTGCTTGTCGGTCAGCCGCTCCCGGGAAAATGCGCGAATCTTGGAAAGATTGGCGCTGTCCTCGCGTCCGAAAATAGAGTCGAAATAGCGCGCGTGCTGCTGCCAGAGTGGGCCTTTGGTCAGCGCCGCGAGAGGAGAATCCGGCGCCGGCGGCAGCCCGGCCAGGAAGCGCGCGGTATCGTCGGCTGTCGCCGTCTCGGCGCTTCGCGCGGGTGCCGCCGTCAGGGCCAGCATGGCGGCCACAAGGACAGCCGCCATCAATTTAGGCAGGGTCACGGGCATTGCTGTTAGGCCACGGTTTGCGAGGCGTCCGAGGAGGGGACATCCGATAGCAGGCGGGAGGTATAATAGATGATAAGCCCGGCCGACATCATGGCGAAGCCGGCAAGAGACTGCAGCGGCCGGTTGACTACAAGATAATACATCATGAAAAGCGTGACACTGAGAAAAATGAGCGGCGTCACCGGGTAGCCCCAGGCGCGATAGGGCCGCGCCAGCTTGGGGTGGGTGATCCGCATCTTGATGACGCCCAGCACCGTGAAAAACGAGCAGAAGGTGAGGCTGAACTGGATGAAGTCCAGCACCGCTTCGAAGCTCTGGGTCAACAGCAGCAGATTGGCGACCAGGAGTTGAAAGATGATGGCGACCGCCGGCACGTCTTGCTTCGATTTGCGCGCGAAGACGCGTAGCAGCGACATGTCTTCGCCCATCGTCATGGTCACGCGCGGACCGATCCAAGTCATGGCGCTGATGGAGGATATGAGTCCTAGGCAGATCAGCGCGCCGATGATGCGCCCGCCAATCTCGCCGAACAGGTGCTTGCCGGCGACGATGGCGACGTCGATCTGGCCGGCCAATTCGCGCATCGGCGTGGTGACCAGAAACACGGCATTCAGGCTGACATAGAGCACGATAACGATCGCGGTTCCCACGAACAGCGCGCGCGGCAGGTTGCGGGCGGGGTCGTGCAACTCGCCGACGATATAGGTCGCCGCGTTCCAGCCGGAATAGGAGTACATCACGAACACGAGGCTGATGGCGAACGGCGCCCCGGCTATGTAGCCGAGGTCGACGGCGCTTGGCGCAAACGAAATCGCGTGCCAATCGCCGTAGCCAAAGCCGACGACGATGAATACGACGATGAGGACAAGCTTCAGGGCCGTCCAGGCGTTATGGTAGGCGCCGCGAAACCATAGGCCGCACATATGCACGAGCGCGGCAAGCCAGATTACGCCCAGTCCGAGCGCCAGCGGCGGCGCTCCCGGCATGATTGATTTGAAATAAACGCCGAACGCCATGGCGGCAAGCGCGATCGGTGCCGCAAAACCGACGGTTGCCGACAGCCAGCCGGCCACGAAGCCAAACGCCGGATGATAGATCCGCCGCAGAAAGTTGTATTCCCCGCTCGAGCGGGGAAACATCGTGGCCAGTTCCGCATAGCAGAACGCTCCGCATATCGCCACGATCCCGCCGACGACCCACAGCAATAGCAGCGAGAATCCCGATCTTATGTCATTGACCTGAAATCCGAGGCTGGTGAAGACGCCGACGCCCACCATGTCGGCAACGACGATCGCCGTCGCGGTGACCCACGACACCAAGGCGGCGGACTGGCCGCCCGAAGTGGAATTGGTCATGAAATGATCTGCTTCGCCCTGCACGGCGGCATTACAGGGCGCAACCACTCAAAATTCAAGAAGCGTTTTGCTTTTCTGCGTACAGACGGCTTGACGACGTCGCAAAGCGCAAAACGCGCAGGCCTTCCTCATAACGCCGGCACCGGCGCCGCTCTGGATTTCCGCGCGCGCGGGGAAACCGAGCGGATGAGTTGCTGAATAAAATCCAGCTTTGCGACCGCCGAGGGACCCAGCACGAATGGATAGAGATCGTGCAGGCCCATGCTCCGATTGATCGAGTTGACCGCGAATGTCAGCGCCAGCCAGGCCGCTACCAGCTGCTTTATGTCGGTGTCGCGCGGATGGAAGTTGAACACCACGCCGGGGCTCTGCGGCAGCTTGGGATTGACCGCCAGGCCGGTGACGTAGGCGGTTTCCAGCGTGTCGGTCATGTGGAAATAGTGCGCCCAGGTTTCCGCGAAGTCCTCCCAGGGGTGGGCGCTCGCATAAGCGGAGATGAAATGCTCCGACCAGTCGGCAGGCGCGCCGTGCGCATAATAGTCCTTCAGCGCCTTGTCGTAGTCCCGCCGTTCGTCGCCGAAGAGGCGTCGAAATCCTTCGAGGTGGGAAGAGCCTGCGACCAGCCGGTCCCAGTAATAATGCCCGACCTCATGGCGGAAATGACCGAGCAACGTCCGGTACGGCTCGCCCATCTGATGACGGCGGCGTTCGCGCTCCGCATCGTCGGCTTCCGCGAGATTGATGGTGATCACGCCGTCGGCATGGCCGGTCATCACCGACGAACCTGAAGGCGCGACATCGGCGAGAAATTGGAAGGCCAGGCCAGCGGGACTTTCCGCCTGGGTCTCGACCGGCAGCCGAAGCTGAAACAGCGTGTAGAACAGCCGGTGTTTTGCGCCCTCCAACGCGCGCCATCGGTCGAGATTCTTGGGCAAGGACAGGTCGGGAATCATGCGGTTGTGGCGGCAGGCTGCGCAATAGCCGTCGGGCCGTGCCGCCGGAACGAGCCAGTTGCAGACGCCGTAATCGGCGTTGCGGCAATAACGGTAGGTCTTGGTGTCCGCCAGCGCCCGCCAGACCGTTGGTTCGGAACCGCGCGCACCGCGATCCGGCTGCAGCGCGGTGATCGTTTCCCGTTCCGGCAAATAGCCGAGCGCCAGCCCGCAGCGTTCGCACCGCGAGTTCTCGAAATAAAGCGGCTGGCCGCAGTTCTGGCATTGAAATAGCTTCATTGCGCTCTCGGCGGGCCTTGCCCGCAGCGGTCAGGTCAGGGTCGCGAATCGTCTAACCAGGATACAGCGGCAAGGTTTCAACGAACTCGCCGGGTTGCGGCGTATTCGATCTGTTATTGAGCGGTCATGAGCGGAAGTGCCGATGCGCGAATCTCCGCCGCGCGTTTGGCTCGCAGGAATCGCGGGGACCGCTTACAAGGGTCGTTGTGCCGACGCGGAACTGGAGGATTTCGTGGTCCCACCCACCAATGTCGCCGCGTACAGTAACGCACTCGTTGTGCTCGGCACCGCGGGCGTCGTGGTGCCAATGGTACGGCGATGGGGATTGAGCCCTGTCCTGGGTTACCTCGGGGCCGGCGCCGTTTTGGGCCCGCTCGGGTTGGGCTCGATCAGCAATGCCTTCCCCGGGCTGTCGTGGTTCACCATCAGCGACGCCCAGAACGTGGCGGGCATCGCCGAGCTGGGAATTGTCTTTCTTCTTTTTCTGATCGGGCTGGAGCTGTCATTTCCCCGGCTGTCGTCGATGCACCGACTGGTTGTCGGTCTCGGCGGCTCGCAGGTTCTCCTGACCAGTGCCTTGATCGCCGGTGCCGCCGTGGCGGCGGGAAAGAACCCGCCGGAGGCGATCGTGCTCGGGGCAAGCCTGTCGCTCTCCTCGACTGCGATCGTGCTCGAACTCCTCTCGAATCAAGAGCGCCTGACAACCGGTGTCGGGCGCGCGAGCTTTTCCATCCTGCTCGCTCAGGATCTCGCGGTCATCCCCATTTTGTTGTTCGTCTCCATCCTGGCGGCAAGGTCCGGTGGGTCGGTGCTCGCCAGTCTCGCCAGCGCGCTGCTGCAGGCCGCGGCCGCCGTCATCGTCATCGTTATCTTCGGTCGCGTGTTGCTGCGACCGCTGTTCCGGCTGGTCGCGACCGCTGGCTCCAGCGAACTCTTTATCGCGGCCGTGCTGTTCGTCATCGTGGCGGCCGGGGTCATCGCCGGTCAGTCCGGTCTGTCGATGGCGCTCGGCGCCTTCCTCGCCGGGCTGCTACTCGCCGAGACGGAATACCGCAAGGCGATTGAAACGACAGTCGCGCCGTTCAAGGGCCTGTTGCTCGGCATCTTCTTCTTCACCGTGGGGATGAATGTCGACTTTCGCGAGCTGTTGCGCGAGCCGCTTTGGTTTCTTGGCGGCGTCGTCAGCCTGATTGCCGTCAAATCGCTGCTGCTGATCGGCCTCGGCCGGCTGTTTCGGCTGTCGTGGCCGGTCGCCACCGAGACCGGCCTGCTGCTCGGTCCGGGAGGGGAATTTGCCTTCGTCGGCATCGGCATGGCGTCGGCTACGGGCCTGATTGAAGCGCGGCTCGCAAGCTTTACGCTGGCTGTGACCTCGGTCACCATGGCACTGACGCCGCTGCTCTCGTTCGCCGCACGGTCTCTCACGGCGCGGCTCACATCGGGGAAAGCTGTCGATGCGGAACTGATCGCCCGGCCCGCGGGCGGCCAGCAGCATGCGATCGTGGTCGGCTATGGCCGCGTCGGCAAAGTCGTGTGCGCGCTGCTGCGGGAGCACGGCATCTCCTATATTGCCGCCGATTCCGATGCTCTGACCGTTAGTCGCGACCGCCGCGACGGTCACGATGTTTACTATGGCGACGCCGCCGATCCGCGCTTCCTGGAAACTTGCGGCCTCGCCCAGGCGGCCGGCGTTATCATCACCATCCACTCGGTGAGCGTCATCGACGAAGTCGTCGAACACGTCCGCGCGATGCGGCCGGACATTCTCATCGTTTCGCGCGCACGCGATGCCGACCACGCCCGTCATCTCTACAGCCTCGGCGCCACCGACGCCGTGCCGGAGACCATCGAAGCGAGCCTCCAGCTCTCGGAGGCGGCTTTGGTCGGGCTCGGCATCGCCACGGGGCGAGCGATCGCCTCGATCCACGAGAAACGCGACGAGATTCGGCGCGCCTTGCAGGAGGCGGCGCGGGAGGCCGGACGCGAAGAAATTCATTCGGTGAAAGCCAAGACCCACAAGAGCCAGGGTGCGGCCTAGCGGTCGTTCGTCACGCCGGGGACGTGGGCGGCGATGCGTCAGTGGCGCTGCGCCCTGCCGGCGAGGTCAAACATGACCGGCAATGGGGCAGGCCGCGGGGCTGCGAGCCGCGACGGCGCACGACGCACGTCCGCCAGGGCGCGCAGGAAATCGGCGAACCAATTCTGTACCGAGGAGGCACGTAGCGTCGCGGGTCGAGCCTGATTTCCTCGTCAAAGTCGATCCGTCACTCGGCATTGCCGGCGTGCTGCTCGAGCCGACGAGTGTGGTCGCCAAGGCCTGGGATCATACCGAGCGCATCGGTCAGCGTTCGCGATCCTGGCAACCAAAAACGCTGTTGGTCACCGGCGCCGGTCCGGTCGGCCTGCTGGCGGCCCTGATCGGCGCCCAGCGCGGCCTCGAAGTCCGCGTGCTCGACCACAACGACAATCTCAAGAAGCGGGAACTGGTGCGCCAGCTCGGCGGCACGTACCATAGCGAAGACCTCGCCCACCTGCGTTTGAAACCCGATATCCTGATGGAGTGCACCGGCGCGCCGATCGTGGTGCGCGGCGTTCTCGGCCGCACCGCAGCCGCCGGCATCGTCTGCCTCGTCGGTGTCACCGCGTCCGGCCATGACTTTGATGTCGACATCGGGGTGCTCAATCGCACCATGGTGCTTGACAACGACACCGTGTTTGGCACGGTGAACGCGAACCGCCGACATTATGAAATGGCGAGCGAGGCGTTGCAGCGGGCCGACAAGGCTTGGCTCCACCGGCTGATCACGCGGCGTGAACCGGTCGAACAGTGGACGCAATCCCTCGAACGGCTACCGGACGACATCAAAGTGATCATCGATTTTTCCTGACCTTATGGCCGCGCGCATCGAAGATTACGCGATAATCGGTTGATAAATCCGATTTCCTCGCTGTCGATGCCCGGCCCTTGCTCAGCGTTCGCCGTTTGAAGGCGCGGCGCGGCGAAATGAACAGCCCGTCCACGGCAAATAGCCGAACAACAATGTGATCAGACAGCCGGCGATCGTAGCCGTCAATCGATCGACCAGAATGCCAACCGATACGGCTTGACCGAAATCCAACAGCAGAACGATCAATGGCGTCATGATCACGGCATAGGCGGCGTAGTTGCCGGCCCGAAGAACCGGACGCGCAGCAGCAAGCGCTGCAATTTCGCCGGTAACGATGAGAGGGGATGGGTTCCAGATCAGGAGCAAGCCCGCAACGACGACACCGAGCATGGTCCCTAGGGCGCGCTGAAGGAGCCGCGTCGGCGGCGCCGGGAGCCGACGGCCAAGTACGATGGCCACTGTCACGGCGATCCACTGACCGTGTTGCCCGGGCCAGATTTGGGCAATAGCCTCGGCAACCGTCAGACACGCCCAGATTCGAATCGGATATTGCCAACCCGACAAGTGGAAGAGCGATTCCCGCCATCGGCTGAGCAGCAGCGCGACCGGGCGCTGCGGCGGCTGCGCGACGGAGGATTCCGCGGCGTGCCTGGCTCGCCCAAATACCGCACTCAAAAGCAAGGACAGGGCGAGTGTCCAGGTGCCGCCCAGAAAAAACAGCAGCGTCATGCCGAGCGGCCGCACATTCGGAGCGCTGAGACCGGCGGCGATGGTGGTGAACAGAATGAATCGGGTGGTCTCCCGAGCCATCGGCAAGCTGATGCCGCCAATAAGCCCGGCAATCGCTGCGATCCCCGGCACGGCGACGATAATGAGACTGCCGTGACTGGCGATCGATGTGCCGGTCGAAATCGCAGCGCAGCCGGCGAGCAGCGCAGCCGCCAGCGCGAAGGCTCGTTGCCGCAGCGTTGCGCCCCGGCTGGCGCCGCCAAGCGCAAGACCGCCGATGGCAGCGACCATACCAAGGCGCAAATGATCAGTTGCCACGCCTGCGATGATCGGGCCGGCAAGGCCGAGCATCGCGGCAATGATTTGCGAAGCATCGGGACGTGTCGCGGGCGTCCATCGGAGAACGTCGGAGAGCCAATGCTGTTTGGTATCTACCATTGGCCTTGCTCTATTACTCGAACATCAAGCATCGCATAACACGATACAATTCAGAACTGCGCCGGTCAGGGTTGACTCAAATCAATGCTTGACCTGTTCAGATCTGCTTGGGTGAACGTAGCTGCCGGCGCATACGTGAAGAACGGGCAGGGTCGAGATGTCGGGGACAGGGTACGATTACATCATCGTCGGGTCAGGCTCGGCGGGCTCGGTGTTGGCAAACCGGCTTTCGGCAAAACCCGAAGTCAAGGTGCTGCTGCTTGAGGCGGGCGGCTCGGACAGAGCGTTGTTCGTGCGCATGCCGGCGGGCATCGCCCGGCTCTCCACGCCGCGGTTCGACTGGCAGTACGACACCGCGCCACAGCCGGCGATGAACGGCAGGCGCATGTACTGGCCGCGCGGCCGCGTTCTCGGCGGGTCGAGCTCGACCAACGCCATGGTCTATATGCGCGGCAATGCATTGGATTACGACCGCTGGCGCCAGCTCGGCAATGCCGGCTGGAGTTATGAGGACGTGCTGCCGTTGTTCAAGAAGGCGGAGCGGAACGAGCGCATTACCGACGATTTCCATGGGCGCGACGGGCCGCTCAACGTCGCCGAGCGGCCCTACACCAATCCGTTGAGCCACGTCTTTGTCGAGGCGGCGCAACAGGCGGGCATCCCGCTCAATCCGGATTTCAACGGCGCCGCGCAACTTGGCTGCGGGCTTTTCCAGGTCACGCAAAAGAACGGCGAGCGCTGCAGCGCGGCCTCAGCCTATCTCCGCCCGGCGCTGGCGCGTAGCAACCTCACGGTGCTCAAGAACGCGCAGGCGACCCGCGTGGTGATCGAGAAAGGCCGTGCGGTCGGCATCGAGTATGTGCGCGCCGGCAAGCGAAATACGGCCCACGCCGGGCAAGAAGTACTGCTGGCCGCGGGCGCCATCAACTCGCCGCAACTGTTGCTGCTCTCCGGCGTCGGCCCGGCCGACGAGCTTCGCGCGATCGGCGTGCCGGTGATGCTCGACCTTCCCGGAGTCGGCAAGAATTTGCAGGATCATCTCAACGTCAACATCGTTCAGCGGGTGACGCGCCCGATCACGCTCGACGGCAAGAGCGGCGGTCTCGCCGCGCTCGCGGTGGCGCTGCAATGGCTGCTGTTTCGGACCGGGCCGGGCACCAGCAACGTGGCCGAGGCCGGCGCCTTCGTCTCGAGCCGGCCCGGCGCCGCGACGCCCGACATCCAATTTCATTTCATCCCGGCGCAGGTCGTCAATCACGCCCGCACTCAGCTCGACGGCCATGGCGTGACCTTGCATGCCTGTTGCCTGCGGCCGGAGAGCCGTGGCGAAATTCGCCTGGCCTCTGCCGATCCGCTGAAGCCACCGGTGATGGATCCGAACTATCTCGCCTCGGACTACGATCTGAAAATCCTGATCGAAGGGATCCGGCGCGGCCGCGACATCCTGGCGGCGCCGGCTTTCAAGCCCTGGCTCGGCGAGGAGCGGCTGCCCGGCGTCGCGCAGCAATCGGACGCCGAACTCGAGGCAGTCGTCCGCGCCACCGCGGAGACCGAATATCACCCGGTCAGCACCTGCAAGATGGGGAATGATGCGATGGCCGTGGTCGACGAACGGCTCGCTGTCCGCGGCATCACGGGGTTGCGCGTCATCGACGCCTCGATCATGCCGGACGTGATCAGCGGCAACACCAACGCGCCGACGATCATGATCGCCGAGAAGGGCGCGGAGATGGTCCTGAATGCCGGCTCGAGCGTCAGCCGCGCCTGAGGAATTTCAGCATCAGATCGGTGATACGGCCGAACGGCGGACGCAACAACCGCGTGCCGCTGAAACGGCTCTGCAGGAAGACGCCTTTGCGGTGCGAGAAGGTCTGGAAACCAAACTCGCCGTGATAGGCGCCGATCCCGGAGGCGCCGACACCGCCGAACGGAAGATTTTCGGCCGCGAAATGAAATAACGTCGCATTGACCGAGACGCCGCCGGAGATGGTCTTGCGCAAAACCTCGTCGCGCTTGCTCGCGTCGGTGCCGAAATAATAAAGAGCGAGCGGTCGTGGGTGCCGGTTGACGTAATCGATCGCCTGATCGAGCCCACGGTAGGTCTTGACGGGAAGGACCGGCCCGAAAATTTCCTCGCGCATGACGGACAGGTTCTCGCCCGGCTCGATCACCAGCGTGGGCGGCAGTTTGCGCGTCTCCGGCGGCAGCACCTCGCGCCCCGGATTGATCTCGACGACGCGTGTGCCGCTCGTCTTGGCTTCCGCCACATATTGCGCGATACGCCGATAGTGCCGTTCGTTGACGATCGAGGTGTAGTCGGGATTGGCGCCGAGCGTCGGATAGAGTTTTTGCACCGCCCGTGCGGTCAAGCTGATGAACTCATCAAGTTGCCGCTCGGGCAACAGGACGTAATCGGGCGCGATGCAGGTCTGGCCGGCATTCAGAAGCTTGCCGTGGACGATGCTTTCGACCGCGCTCGGCAACGCCGCATCCTCGCCGACGATGCACGGCGACTTGCCGCCGAGTTCGAGCGTCACCGGCGTCAAATTCTCGGCCGCGGCCTGCATCACCAGCCGTCCCACGGCGGTTGAGCCGGTATAGAACAGATGATCGAACGGCAGCCGTGAAAAGGCGTGTCCGACATCCGGTCCACCGACGATCGTCGCTACCTTGTCGGGCGGAAACAGGCCGGCAAGAAATTCGGCAATGAAGTCCGATGTGCGCGGCGTGAGTTCCGAGGGTTTCAACATCGCGCGGTTGCCGGCCGCGAGCGCCGCGATCAGCGGCACGATCGCCAGATTGAACGGATAGTTCCATGGACTGATGATGCCGACCACGCCGACCGGCTGATAGATGATGCGGGCGCCGGCCGGCATCAGCTCGAGGCCCACCGACACCCGCTTTGGCTGCATCCAATGGGCAAGATGGCGTAGCGTGTGGCGGATTGTCGACTGCACGGGAAATGCCTCGCCGATCTCGGTCTCATAGGGCGATCGATTGCCGAAATCCGCGGAAATCGCCGCAGCCAGACGACCGGTGCTGCGGCTGATCGCGTCACCCAGCTTTGTCAGGTCCGCGCGGCGCTCCTCAAGGGACGGCGCTCCGGCGCGCAGAAACGCCGCGCGTTGCGTGTCGAAGACCGCGCGCATTTTTGCGGCGACGTCCGACGTCACGGGAAGCGGTTCGCTCATAGCGGCGGCCGTGCGGGATAGTCCGGCTGCAGCCGCGCCGCCGCCTCGATCTTGCCCATGGCGGCGAGCGCGACGTGGTCGTGCCAGGGCCGCGCGATCACCTGCACGGCGATCGGCAGGCCGACGCTGCCGCGCTCGGCCTCGCGGGCCACGCGATCGACCAGATCGTGGCTTGCAGGGCGGTCGCTTTCTTCGCCCGGCCGGACCCGGGTGACCGGCACAATGCCGGCAGGAAAACCGCTGACATTGGCCAGCGGCGCATAAGCGCCCGGCATTGGCATCAGCTCGGTTGCACCATGCCGCACTGCGGGCACCGGATAGGCTGGGCACAGAACAACGTCGATCGGGCCGCCGTCGGCCTGTTCGAACGACCGCAGCAGTTCGTGCCGGAAATTCTCGATCGCCTCCACCGTCTGCCAGTATTGGTCGGCGCTTCCGGAACCGAAGCGGCGAACGGTGAGGGCAGAACGACGTTGGCCGAGAGCATCAAGGGCGAAACCGGCAATGCCGCGAAGCGGCATTGGTATCGCCGCCGTCCGTAACAGAGGACGGATGTGCCGGTCGACCTTGTTGCCGCGCAACAGCCGCCGAAAGGCCTGGGCGCGGTCCGCGGAGAGGCAAGCGAAGAACAGATCACCGACGCGCCGCAAATCAGGCGGCTGCCAGGCGGCCGGTTTCGCTCCGGCCGCGGCGAGGAACGCGGCGGCTTCGCCGACAGCGCGCCGCACCGCCGGAGCAACCGGAAATTCGCCGTCGTCGATAAATGTCGCAAACCGCAGGCGGCTCACGTCGACGGCCGCCGGATCGCTGAACTCCGGCCCCGGATCGACAAACGGGTCGCGGGCGCGGTCGAGCACGGCCAACGCCATCGTCAGGTCTTCCACATACCGCGCCATCGGGCCGACCTGCGCCGGGATTCCTCGCTGCCCGATCGGCAGGCCGTGGCCACAATGATCGGGGAGGCGTCCCGCGGTCGGCTTGATCGAGACGATGCCGCAAAAGGCCGCGGGAATGCGCAACGAGCCGCCGATGTCGTTGCCGAGCCCCAGCGGCGAGGCGCCGGCGGCGATGACAGCGGCTTCGCCGCCGCTGCTGCCGCCGCAGGACCTTTCCGGATCCCACGGATTGTTGGTGCGGCCGTACAGCGGATTGTCGGTCTCCGTAAAGATCATGAGCTGCGGCAGGTTGGTCTTGGCAATCGGGATCGCGCCGGCCGCGCGCAACGCCGCAACATAAGGATCGTCTCGGCTTTCGATGATATCGCGGCGCGACGGCAGGCCGAACGTCGATGCCGTGCCGGCAAGATCGAAACATTCCTTGATCGTGACCGGCAGACCGGCGAGCGGCCCCAGCTTCTCGCCGCGCGACCGCGCGTCATCGACGTTCGCCGCGGCTTGGCGCGCGCGCTCGGACAGGTCGACCGCGATGGCGTTGAGCTGACCGTTGACAGCCTTGAGCCGCGCAATGAAGTGTTCGACGGCTTCGGCGGATGACAGATCGCCTGCGGCAATGCGACGCACGATCTCGCGCGCCGAGAGGTCCTGCAACTGAGCCGCGCGCGGCGCCGGCGCGGCGGTCGAAATATCAGTGAGCGTCATGATCTGAGCCCCCCGAGACTGCGCATCGGGCGCATGGCACCGGCCAGCGTCGGTTCATTCATCCCATTTGTCAATTTGTCGATGCTGCCCTGGTCGGCGCGCAGAGCAGCCCGGCGACACTCTAAACGCCGAGATGGCGGTGCAGCGCGTCGGGCTGGCCGCGCACTTGCTGGGCGGTCAGCGTCTCGACGATGTGGCCGTTTCTGATGATGTAGACGCGGTCGGCGAGCGTCATCGCCGCGGAGATGTTCTGTTCAACGATCAGGATCGTCTGCCCCGCCTTGGCCAGCTCGCGGCAGGTGGCGAGAAGGTCGCGCACGATGATCGGCGCCAGCCCCTCGAACGGCTCGTCGAGCAGCAGAATTTTCGGCTCGCGCACCAGCGCGCGGGCGATCGCCAGCATTTGCTGCTCGCCGCCGGAGAGGTCGGTGCCGCGGCTGTTGCGCCGTTCCTTGAGCCGCGGGAACATCGCGTAGATGCGTTCGAGCGGCCAGCGGTTCGGCGCGGTCAGACCGGCAAGGATGATATTTTCCTCGACGTTGAGGCTGCCGAAAATGCGGCGGTCTTCGTGGACGAGCTGCATGCCGGCCTGCGCGATGGCATGGCTCTTCCTGCCGGCGATCTCGACGCCGTCGAGCACGATGGAGCCGGCGCGCGGCGAAACGACACCCATCAGGCTCTTCAACGTCGTCGACTTGCCGGCGCCGTTCCTGCCGAGCAGCGCCACGACCTCGTTGCGCTCGACCTCGATCGCGACGTCGAACAGGATGTGGGAGTCCTCGTAATAGGTGTTGAGGCCTTTGACCTCGAGCAGGCTCATGCTTGCAGCACTCCGCCGAGATAGGCTTCCTGCACCGCGGCGTTGCCTTTGATCTCCTGCGGCGTGCCCTCGACCAGCACGCGCCCTTCCTGCAGCACGGTGACACGCTCGACCAGTTCGAACAGCGAATCCATGTCGTGATCGATGATGATCATGGTGCGGCCATGGCTAATCGATTTGAGCAGCTTGACCATTTCCAATCGTTCAAGGGGGCTCATGCCGGCGAGCGGGAGCGGTTCGTCGAGCAGCAGCAGCGTCGGCGACGTGGCGAGAGCGAGACCGACCTCCAGACGCCGCTTCTCGCCGTAGGCGAGCGCCGCTACCGGCGTGTCGGCGCGGGAAGTGAGATCGACCAGCGCGAGCGTGTGCGCGACCTGCTCGGTCAATCCGTGGATCGCCGGCATTGATCGCAGCATGTCGAGGCGAAACTTGCCGCGTAATTCTGCGAGCGCGGCAATGGTAATGCTCTCGCGCACAGTCAGCCGTGTGAACAGCTGGTTGACCTGATAGCTCTTGGTCAAGCCGAGCTGGCAGACGTCGGTCACGTCCATGCCGGTGATGTCGCGGCCCTCGAACACGATCGTGCCGGAGGTAGGATGAATCTCGCAGGTCAGCATCTTGAAGAACGTCGTCTTGCCGGCGCCGTTGGGACCGATGATGCCGCGCCGCTCGCCGCGGCTGACCTCGAAATGGATGTCGCTGTTGGCGACGAGACCGCCATAACGCTTGCTGAGCTGGGTCGCCTGGAGGACCGGTTTCGAACTGTCGTTTGGCTGCCGCCGGCGCGACATGATCGCGGCCGCCGGCGGCGGCTCGATGGCGACACTGTGCGCGTTCACCGTCGCGGCGCTGAGATTTGCCGTCTTGAATTCGCTGTGCGCGGCGCGCTGGCGGATGAGAAATTCGCAGAGATCCTTGCAGCCGCCGATCAAGCCACGGCGCAGGAAGCAGACCAACAGCACGAAGACGAGGCCGAGCACCAGCTTCCAGGTGGCGCCGAGATGCAGCGTCGTCTGCAGAAAATCGCTCAGATAAAGCCACACGGTGGCGCCGACCAAGGGTCCGAACAGCGTGCCGGCGCCGCCGATCGCGGTCTGCATGACGAGCTGGCCCGACGTGTCGAAGGTAAATGCCTCCGGCGGCATGAAACCCTGCATCACGCCGAGCAACCCGCCGGCAAAGCCGGCATAGGCCGCCGCGATGACGAAGGCGGTGAGCTTGTAGCCGTGGATGTTGTGGCCGACCGCAGCGGCGCGCAACGGGTTGTCGCGAATGGCGCTGAGCACGGCGCCGACCGGCGAACGCACGATGCGTAGCGCGATGACGATGCCGACGAAGTACCAGAACGCGAAGTACGCGTAGAGCGACCAATCGGTATTGAAGCGAATGGTGGTGAAGCCGAGCGGCAGGACAGGGGTCGGCACGCCGGGCAGACCGTTCTCGCCGCCGGTATAGTCAGAGAGCGGATTGAACTCGACGAAATAGAAGACTTCGGCAATCGCCACGGTGATCATCGCAAAATAGATACCGGTGCGCCGCAACGCGATCAGCCCGATCAGATAGCCGACGATCGCGGCAACGATCATGCCGATGAACAGCGAGATCACGACGTACGGAAGGCCGACGATTGTCAGCAGATAGGCGGCGACCATGCCGCCGGTGCCGTAAAATGCCGATTGGCCGAACGACAACAGGCCGGTAAAGCCGAACAGGATGTCGAAGCCGATGCCGAACAAACCCCATACGAGGATGCGGCTCATGGTCGTCGGCGCAAAGCCGAGATGGGGCAGGATGAACGGCGCGGCGATCAAGCCGATCGCCGTCAGCGCCTCGATCGCAAAAGGCCTTCGCCTGCGCATCAAAGCGATCGCGGTCATTCGCGGCCAGCCGTGCCGAGCAGCCCGTATGGACGAAGCACCAGCGCCAGTGTCATCGCCACGAAAAGCATGACGTAAGAATAGCCGGGATTGAACATAGAGGTAATGCTGATGATTTCGCCGGCGATGAAACCGCCCAGCACGGCCCCCGGAAACGATCCGACGCCGCCGATGACGACGACCACGAAGGTCTGCACCAAAATCGCTTCGCCCACGTCCGGCGCGATCGAAACCACCGGCGCATTGACGATGCCGGCGAAGCCTGCAGCCATGGCGCCGATGCCGAACACCACCATGAACACCTTGTAAACATCGATGCCGAGCGAATCGACCATTACCGAATCCTCGATGCCGGCGCGCACGATCATGCCGATGCGGGTGCGATAGAGCGCGATGTAGAGCGCGATCAGCGCCACTGCGACAATGCCGAGCAGCGCCAGCCGGTAGGTCGGATAGAACATGAAACCGATCGAAGTGATCCCAACCAGGGAGGGTGGCGCCGGCACCGCCTTCGACAGGCTGCCGAAGAAAAAGCGCACGGTCTCCACGAACACGATGCCGAGACCGAAGGTGACCAGGAGTTGGTCCTCAAGCGGGCGGGAATAGAAGTGGCGGATGACCACCAGTTCCATCACCACCCCGACCAGCATGACGAACAGAGTGCCCGCAATTACGGCGACGACAAAGGAACCCGTGTAGCTGTAGGCGACCCAGCCGGCGTAGCCGCCGAGCATGAACATCGCGCCGTGCGCGAGATTGAGGACGCCGAGCGTGCCGTAGATAATCGTCAGGCCGGACGAGATCAGCGCCAGAAGCGCGCCGAGCACCACGCCGTTGAACACCTGTGAGACAAAATTAGCCCAGTTAATCACGTTGTCGTCCGCAATTTGCGATGCATTTTCGCCGGTCCCGCCGCGGTCGTATGCGGCGTACGCCGGGCATCAATGCCGTCTTGTTACAGATAAGCTGGCCGGGCCTCAAGAAGCGAAGACGGCGCTTCGCGCCTTGGGCCCGGCCAGTACCGGAGGAACACGGCGGGATGACGGGCCTTCTCCGCATTATTCATACGGAGAAGGCGTCCGCCGTCGTCAGGTGTAGTCGCCGAGATTGCAGCCAAAGGCGTCCGGCTTCTGCATCAACGGCTCGCCGGGAACGACTTCGAGCACCTCCCAGTAGTCCTCGGAGTTCTTCATCTCTTTCGGATGCTTGCCACGAACGATGACGACGGGACGGACCAATTGATGATCCTCGGAGCGGAAGTGGACGGGGCCGACCATAGAGTCGAAGGGTTCGCCCTTCTCATAGGCCTTGATCACGTCCGGCGGGTAGAAGGTGCCGGCCTCGGAGACCATGCGCGCCCACATCGCGATCGACATGTAGGAGTTCTCCGCGCCCCATTCGGGCCGGTAGCCGTACTTCTTGTAGAAGGCGTCGACGAACATCTTGGCGAGCGGATACTTGTCTTCGAGCGTCCACCAGAAGTCGGTGGCGGCGAGGACCCCGCCCATGATCTCCGGCCCTACTTCCTTGGCGAGGAACGGGATCTGGTAGGGAATGACGAGCGTCATCTTGGGAATGATGCCGAACTGATGTGCCTGCTGCGTCGACAGCACCGCATCGCGGCCCCAGTTCACGTTGATCAGGAATTCAGCGCCCGAGTTGGCGATGTTGGTGAGGTACTGGCTGTAATCCTGGGTGCCGAGCGGCGAGACCTGATTGGTCACCATGGTCCAGCCGCCATGCTCAGTCAAATAGTCGTTCGTCGACTTGGTGACGGTGTGACCATAGGTGTAGTCCGGCGTCATGAATGCCGCCTTCTTACCCTTGCCGAAAGTCTTCACCAGTACCGGACCGATCGCGGCGGCCGCGGTCTGGCCATAGAAGTCTTGGCGGAAGCCGTAGCGCACGCAATCCTTGCCGGTGGTGTCGTTCGAGCCCGAAATGCCGGTGACGTAGAGCACTTTCTCGCGCTGGGCGAAATGATTGAGCGCGACCGCGACCGCCGAGGAGGTCGATCCGGTCATCAGTACGATCTTGTCATCGTTGATGAAGGTCTGCTGTATCTGCACCGCATTGTTCGGTTTGGCGCCGGAGTCGGCGGAGACCAGTTTCACCGTCTTGCCGAGCAGGCCCTTGCTGACCTTGGGCGCGATTTTCTTGATCAGCTCATTGCCCTCGTTAAGGTGCTCGACCGCAAGCTCCCAGCCCTTCAGCTCATCCGCGCCCGACTGGGCGTAACTGCCGGTCAGCGGCACGGCGGCGCCGATGGTCACCGACGAGCCGGAGCAACAGTCCGGATAGGTGCCGATCGGCTGCACGCCGACGGCGAAGGCTCTGGTGAAACCGAACGGCGAGGGAGCGCCAACCGATAGAGCGCCGAGGCCTACGCCGGTTGCGACCGCTTGCCGCAGGAGCCGGCGTCGCGAAACTGCCTCTAAAGAAGGCTTTTTGTCAGTAGTCACATCGACCTCCCTGGGTTTGTTATTTTCAAGGAATCGAGTGTGCTCGTCTTTCGTAGGGGTAGCTTTAATCGTGCTTATTGATCCAGATTACGAAAATGAACGACGTGTCCCTCAGGACGATCGCCGCGCACGGATCGGCCCGCGCGATGAAGGACATCTGGCGTGACGATCCTTTCATCACGCGGTTGAGAAATTTCGTCGACCTCACGCTGCCGGATCTGCAAAGTCTGTGCGCCGTGATCGAGACCGAGTTGACGGTCAAGAAGCGGCGTGATCTCGTCCTCGACGGCTACGAATTCAACAAGTTGTGCTTCGTCAAGGGCGGTTTTGCCGCCCGCTACAAGCTGCTGCGCAACGGCAAGCGTCAAATTATCAACTTCCTGCTGCCGGGAGACGTGGTGGGGCTGCCGGGCAGTTTTCTCGACCGTGCGGCTTGCTCGGTCATCGCCGTCACCGACATGGAACTGCAAGTCTGCTCGCTCGATGCGTTCGTAGGCCTGTGTTACCGGCGAGCGAAATTCGGTCTGGCACTGAGCTGGCTCGCCGTGCAGGAAGCGGCCGTCTACGCCGAGCACATCATCAATATCGGCCGCCGCACCCCGATGGAACGGCTGGCACATTTCCTGCTCGAAATCCATTGCCGGCTGGCTATGGTCGGGAGCAGCGAACAACTCACCTTCGACCTGCCGTTTACGCAGGAAATGATGAGCGACGCGCTCGGTCTGAGCGTACCGCATCTGAACCGCACGATGGGTCAGCTTCGCGCCGAAGGATTGATTGCGGTGAACGATCGGCGTGTGGAGTTCGTCGATCTCAAGGCGATTCGATTGCTCGCGCAGTTCCAGCCGGTCCATCCGGCGCGGATTCCGATTGCGCCTTAGGCTCTACCTTCTGGGCTTGCACATGCGGCTGACTGCGCCGTGGCGGGTGAAAATCCCCGCCGTGAAATAGCAGTCTCACGCGAATGACTATTTTTTGGTCGAAGTCAGTTGTGCTGATTTTGTAATCAATCGTTGATTGATTCTTGCGCAAATTGAGAATGAGGATCATGTTTAACGGGGGCCTCCCCCAGCCCCGAAGGAAACATCGAGATTTGCACGAACCCAATGGAGGGTCTGATGTGCAAGAGCCTTGTTACGCTCGCTGCTGCGGTCGCGATCTTGTCACTGGGGTCGCTCGTATCCGGTCCCGCGCAAGCCGGAGGAGCGACGAGCGCGCCATCGAAATACAACAATGCGAGCCATACCGCGAACCTGGTACAAGTTCGGCATCATCAGCGGGTGCAAACAGCCGAATTCGGGATTACGGAGTTCTCGTCTTCTTCGGCGAAAACCTCCGTGCCAAAGCGTTGAGGTGAGAGACACGGTGGCGAATCAGCGCGCTGTCTGACGCTGTAATGTCGGACACGTGCGAGATCGTTTGTCGCTTCTCAATCGTCCTGACTGCGATCGCCGAGCCCGGAGCTACGCGGTCCGCGGTTTATTGGCGGGGGCGCGTTCGTCGCAGCTACCTCTCTCGAGTTGCCATCGGCCACCCATGCCCGCACTGTCGGCAAAACTTCCGGCAGCAGCTTGTCGAGCTCGGCTTTGGTCATTCCTGGCCGAACACGCGGGTCATAAAGGATGTTGAGAAGGTACTGGTCGTAAACATCGAAGTATCCCATTTGGACGTTGTCGTTGAACATGGTCCAGGGCACTGAATTGTCATCGTTGATGACCCCCAGTGCCTGCAGCAATTCTTCGTAGGCGCAGTCGTAAAAGGCAAATTCTCCGGCATCGACCGGCAGGATCACCTCCGCGCGCCGGATGCGAAAGCTCCGATCCTTGCCGATGCCCGACAGGCACTGCGGATGCAGCGATTGTTGAATTTGCTTCGCCTTGTCTGGTCCGTAGTGGGCGCGGATGGTCCGCGCGAAGTCGCGGCTCTGCACCAGGGTTACGACGAAATTCGCGGCTTGGCGGTCGTCCGTCAGCGCCACATCGAGATGGTCCACATGGGCATGGATGTCGGTGATGATCGTCGCGATCTCCGCACGGCGATCCGGCGCCCCGCGATTGACCACGAAGACCCGGACCGGCTCGTCGAATTTACGGATGCGCTCGATCCGGCGGTCGAATTGCAGTTCGGCACGGAAGGCGGTCTTGAAGAAGCCGTCCTTGATTTCATCGTCGCTGAAGCTCGTTCGTTCGGATGCGCGCCGAATGCTGATGTCGGCATTGTCGGACTGCGCCGCACAACTCAGCGTTCCGCCGATCATGATAGCGGCCGCCGCGAGAATGACGCCGGCGTTGGCAAACGAAACGACTGAATTCAGCAGTCCGCGAGTGAGCACAGCCGCCTCCCGGCCTCCGCCTTGACGAAGAGTCTTTTGCAAGGCATGTGCCAGTGCGAATATGTCGGCAGCGGCATAAGAATTCGAGATTGAAACGAGACCATCGTTATATGAATTAAATAGCCGGGAAGCGGAATAACGCGGTTCTGCCGCTATTTACGGCCGTGGCACACATTTACCGGCTCGCATACATTTGAAAAATCCATCTGCGGAGCTCGGAGGAAACCCATGAGACGCTCGGCCCTCATCGTTACGGCCATGCTCACGATGGCCGCCGGCTCGATTGCGATATTAGCGACAGGACCCCATGCCATGAGCAAAGCGCCCCGCTTTCCGCAGCTGACGATGGATCAACTTAGCGACCAGCAAAAACCGCTCGCCGAACAGATCATGAAGGTTTCGAGCGTCGGTCTCGGCGGCCCGTACAATCCGCTGCTGCGCAGCCCCGTGCTCGGGCAAAGAATGTTCGATCTGCTGCATTACCTGCGCTGGGAAACGTCGGTGCCTTTGAAGCTCAATGAATTTGCGATCCTGATCATCGGGCGGCAGTGGCGTTCCCAGGTGGAGTGGCTTGCGCATGCGCCGCTCGCCATCAAAGCGGGGCTGTCGCCGGACATCGTCGCCGAGCTCAAGGCCAACAAGCGGCCGCCGAACATGCCGCCGCAGGAGTCGGCGGTCTATGACTTCGTCACCGAGCTGACGACGAGGCATGCGGTCTCGGACGAAACCTTCAATCGCGCGAAGGAGCTGCTGGGCGAGCAGCAGGTGGTCGATCTGACGGCGGTCGCCGGCAGCTATGTTGCGGTGGCGATGCTGTTGGCGATGAGCGAGCAGGGCGTCCCGCCCAGCAAGGAACCGCCATTCAAGCCCGGCGAACCGTAATATCCGCAGGTCGACCAGCGTCATTGCGACGCCGGCGTCAACCGCGCCAATAGCGGTCTTCCCAGCTGCGCGACAGCCGCATGGCGGAAAGAATGAGTCCGGCCATCGAATAGGTCTGCGGGAAATTTCCCCACAGCTCGCCGGTCCGCGGATCGACGTCCTCAGAGAGCAGCCCGTAGCGGTTGCGGTGCTCGAGCGCATCGATGAAAAGGTCGCGCGCCGCCTCCCGCCGCCCGAGCGACCACAAAGCGTCGATCAGCCAGAACCGGCAGATCAGGAATGCGGTCACTGGCAGGCCGAAATCGTCGGCACTGGCGTAGCGCATCACGTGCTTTTCCCGCACCAGCTCGCGCTCCATGGCGGCGACGGTCGAGGCGAAGCGCGGATCGTCGACCTCGACGACGCCGAGGTCGGGGAGCAGAAGCACGCTGGCGTCGAGATCGTCCGAACCGAACGCTGCGGTGAAGGCACCGCGCTTTTCGTTCCAGGCGCCAGCGAGCAGCGCGGCGTGGATCGGCTCGGCGATCGAATTCCAATATTGTGCGCGATCGTCGAGGCCAATGCGTTTGGCGATCGCCGAGAGCCGCTGACAGCCCGCCCAGCACATCGCCACCGAGTGGGTATGGATGCGCTGGCGTCCGCGGTATTCCCAGATGCCGGCATCCGGTTTGAGCGCCTTCTGCGCCGCCCGCTCGCCGAGCGTTTCGAGTAGATGAAACAGCCCCTCGTCGCCCGGGCGAGCCAGCCGGCGGTCAAAGAACATCGGCATGGCGGCGAGGATGACGCTGCCATAGGCGTCATGCTGAATTTGATCGACCGCGGCGTTACCGATGCGCACCGGTCCGTCACCGCGATAGCCGGCAAGGTCGGGCGCGATTCGTTCCTCGATCGTGGTCGTCGGGACCACACTGTAGACCGGACGAAGCTCGTGGTCCGATTTCGATGCGATCGAGATCGTGAACGAGATGAATTCCTCCATCGTGCGCGTCGCGCCGATGCGGTTGAGCGCCTGGACGACGAAATAGGCGTCGCGCAGCCAACAATAACGGTAGTCCCAGGTGCGGCCGGAGGCAGGCGCCTCCGGGATCGAGGTGGTGTGCGCCGCGATGACGCCGCCGGTCTCGTCGAAATTGCTGAGCTTCAGCGTAATGGCGGCGCGGATGATGGCCTCCTGCCAATCGTACGAGATCGACAGCCGGCGCACCCATTCCATCCAGTACTCGTGCGTGCGGTCGGCGAATTCACGGCAGGTCGTCTGCAGATCGCCCGGGAACGGCTCGTCCGGGCCGAACACCAGATGCAAGGGACGCGTGAGAACGAACGGCGCCTCGTCGTCGATCAGCGACAGCGGCGCGTCCGTCGTCAGACGGATCACGGTGCCTTCGCTGGAATAGCGGATATGGTTGCTGCCGAGCGAGCGATGCGGCAGCGGCTTGCCGTACTGGCTGGTGGGCCGCATCCTGACCGTGATGCGCGGCAAGCCGGCGACCGGTTCAAGGATGCGAAAGATTTGCGGTGGCCGGAAGACGCGACCGAACTGACGGAAGCGCGGCACGAAATCGGTGATCCGCACCTTGTTGCCGTGTTGGTCGGTGAGCACGGTCGACACGATCGCGGTGTTGCGGACGTATTCGGATTGAAACTCCGCCATATCCTCGAGCACGACGTCGGAGAAGCCTTTCTCCTCCTTACCCGACAACAATCGGCAGAAGATGGGATCGCCGTCGAAGCGCGGGTAGCACCACCAGACGATGCGCGAGCACGGATCCACCAATGCGGCGGTTCGCCCGTTTCCGATGACGGCAAGATCAAGCCCGTGATCCTTCATTCCGCGGTGTCCCCGTGGTCGGTCACGATCCGCGCCAGCCACGAGCGCACGTCCTCCGGCCTATCGAAGTGACCGGCCACGCCGGGGACGACCCCGCCGACGGAAAAGCCCAAGCCGCCGAAATCCGGAATGACGCCGAATACCGGCTCGTCCGTGACGTCATCGCCGATGAAAATCGGATGCCGGTGGGCGAATGGCGGGTACTTCATCAATTCGCGCACAGCGACCGCTTTGCTAACTAGGGCAGGTTTGACTTCGAAGACAGCTTTGCCCGGTAAAATGTCGACGGTGCCTGCCGGTAGCTTTGCACAAATCCGTGCGATACCGGCGTGCAGCGCCGGGCCCAGATCGGGAGCGAGCCGATAGTGCAGGGCGAGCGAATAGCCCTTGTCCTCGACGAGGATGCCCGGTCCAAGTCCGGTCAGCGTCGCGAGGGCGCGTTTCAACTCGGGGCTTAGCGACGCCGCTCGTTTCTGCGGGTCGGTTCCCGGCACCGGTCTTATTTCGGCACCGTGGCCGCCAATCGCAGCGAGCTGTAGGGGGGCGAACATCAGGTCAATGTCGTTGATGAGGCGGCCGCTGACCAGGGCCAAGGCGCCGCCGGTCAGCTCCTGCAAACGCGCGAGCGTGTGCCGTAGAGCGAGTGGCACCCAGACTGCTCGCGGCGTTGGCGCGATATCGAGGATGGTGCCGTCGATATCGAGCAAGATCGCGCACTCGCGCAAGTCGGAGGTGAGCGATGTGGTGGCAATGTCCATGTCGAGGGTCGCAAGGTCCATCTGGTTCGGCACGTTCATATCCCATCAAGATTCGATATACGACAAGGCTCGGGCGACCGCCTCGAGCGGCTTGCGCTCGGCGGCAACGCCCCAGAGCGCTTCGACGGTCGCCGCCGCAATCACCAGCAGCGCACCGATGAAGTAGCCGATGGCGACGCTGCCGCGCGAACCGGTGCTGATCAGCACGCCCAACAGCAGCGGTCCCGCCACGCCGCCGACGCCGGTGCCGATCGCGTAGAAGAACGCAATGGCGAGCGCGCGAATCTCGAGCGGGAAAATCTCGCTCACCGTGAGATAGGCGGAGCTGGCGGCGGCCGAGGCGAAGAAGAACACGGTCATCCAGGCGATGGTGAGGGCTTGGGCGGAGAGGAGGTTTTGGCTGAACAGATAACCGGTGCCGGCCAGCAAGATCCCGGAGGCCCCATAGGTGGTGGCGATCATCACCTTGCGGCCGATGGTGTCGAACAGGCGGCCAAGCATGATCGGTCCCAGCACGTTACCGGCGGCGAAGGGCAGAATGTACCAGCCGATCCGATCGGCCGGGATGCCATAGAAGTTGGTCAGGATCAGCGCATAGGTGAAGAAGATCGCGTTGTAGAAGAAGGCTTGCGCCGCCATCAGCATGAGCCCGACCAGCGTCCGCTGCCGGTAAGTCCGAAACAAAACGCGGGCAACCTCCGCGAACGGCGTGTGATCGCGCATGCGCAGCCGCGCAGGCGGTCGCGGCGGCGCGAGGTCCGCGTGCGGAACGGGCTTCGATCTCGCGCACAACGGCCTCGGCCTCTTTGACGAAGCCATGGGTGATCAGCCAGCGCGGGCTTTCCGGAATCCAACGTCGCATGATGAGAATGACAAGTCCTATCGTGGTGCCGATCAGGAAGGCCAGCCGCCATCCCAGCGCCGGGTCGATAAAGGCGGGATCGAGCAGGACGATCGAGCCGCCTGCGCCCATGGCCGCTCCGACCCAGAAGCTGCCGTTGATCAAGAGGTCAGTCCAGCCGCGCAGGCGGCGAGAATAGGCTCCTGGATTGTCGAATTGATGGCAGTGTATTCGCCGCCGATGCCGGTGCCGGTCGGGAAGCGGAACAGCACGAAACTCCAGGCGTTCCACGACAAACCGGTGGCGGCCGTGGCCAAGAGATAGACCGCAAGGGTGATGAAAAACAGCTTCTTGCGTCCCAGCCGGTCGGTCAGCCAGCCGAAGAAAAAGGCGCCCGGCACGGCGCTGGCGAGATAGCAGCTACCGGCAAGGCCGATCTGCGAATTGCTCAGGCCTAACCCCGAGGTCTGCATCAGCTCGCCCGACAGCGCGCCAGCGAGCGTCATTTCGAGGCCGTCGAGAACCCAGGTGATATCCAATGCAACGATGACCAGCAGGTGGAAGCGCCCGAAGGGCAGCGCGTCGAGGCGAGTGGGGATATTGGTCTCGACCACACCGCCGGCTCGGGAACCGGCCGCTGCCGCGGCGGGCTGCCCGCGCAAGCGGCTTGATCGAATCACAAAATGACGCGCCGAATCCCGATCGACCACTGCGTGGGGTGCGTGCCGAGCCATTGTCAGATCGCCCCAAGCGCAGTCTCTCTCCAAGGGAACGCCGAGTGCGATCAAGGGTTCAAGCCCGGGTTCGGCGGGCGCTATATGGTGAGCGCGGTGTCCGCTGCCGCGCAGGCTGGCTTCTCGCCCGGTTGCGCGTTTCAATCCGGGCCCATGGCCTGTGGTGATCAGCCGTGATCGATAAAATGACCAGCCGGTTGGAGATACCACGGCGCCTGCGCGCCCTCGTGCGTGCGCGAGAGTCGAGCCTGATCGCGCTAGCGGCGCTGGTCGGCGCCATCGCCGGCGTGGTCGTGGCCCTCATGAGTACCGGGGTCGACGTCTTGCACCGTCTGTTCTTTCACCTCGAGCCCGGCGTGCGTCTGTCGGGACTGTTGCGGCTCGATCCGGTGGTGGCGGTCTCCGTACCGCTCGCCGGCGGTCTGGTGTTCGGTGTCGCGCGCGAGTTGATCGCGCGCTGGCGGCCGGAGCGGGAAATCGATCCGATCGAGGCCAATGCGCTGCATGGCGGACGGATGTCGCTTCTCGGCAGCATCATCGTCGCGGCGCAGACGGTGTGGTCGAGCGGTGTCGGCGCCTCGGTCGGCCTGGAGGCGGCTATACGCAGTTTGCTAGCGGCATCGCCTCGCGCATCGGCATGGCGTTTCGGCTGCGGCGCGCCGACCTGCGCATCCTGGTGGGTTGCGGCGCCGCCGGCGGCATCGCTGGCGCGTTTGGCGCGCCGCTCGCCGGCGCCTTCTACGGCTTCGAGCTCATCATCGGCGGCTATTCGCCGAACAGCTTGGCGCCGGTCGGCGTCTCGGCGCTCATCGGTTATCTGGTCGCGCATGCGCTGGCGCCGGCAGACATCGGCCTCGTCGCGCCCGAGAAGATGACGATTGCGGCCCATGATCTGGTCATTGCCGCCACAATTGGGTTGCTCTGCGCCGCCGCCGGAATCTTTCTCATGCGCGGGGTGGCGCTGTGTGAGGCCTTGTTCGTCCGCTTGCAGCTGCGCCCGGCGCTGCGCACGGCGGTGGGCGGCTTTGCCGTCGGGCTTTTGGCCATCGTATCGCCGCAGGTGATGTCGTCCGGTCATGGGGCGCTGCACCTTTCCGGAATGTTCGACCTCTCGCTGCGGACCGTCGCGCTTCTCTTCGTGCTTAAGATCGCGGCGTCAATCATTTCGCTCGGCTCCGGATTTCGCGGCGGCCTGTTCTTTTCCTCGCTGCTGATCGTCGCGTTGGGCGGCGATCTCCTGGCGGTGGCGCTGACCGCGAGCTGGCCGAGCGGCTCGTTCGATTCGAACGCCTACGCGGTGATCAGCATGGGCGCACTTGCCGCCTCGGTGATCGGCGGCCCGCTGACGATGACCTTCATCGCGTTGGAGACGACGGGCGACTTGTGGCTCACCACGACGGTGCTCATCGCCGTGATCATCTCCTCGCAGGTAACGCGGGAGGCGTTCGGTTATTCATTCGCCACATGGCGCTTCCATCTGCGCGGCGAGACGATCCGCAGCGCTGCCGACATCGGCTGGATGCGGGAGCTGACCGTCGGCAAGATGATGCGCCACGATGTCCAGATGGTCCGCGCCGCGGCGACCATTGGTGCCTTCCGCGAAGCCTTCCCGCTCGGCTCCCCGGCCTATGTCATCGCCATCGACGAACAGGAGCGTTATGCCGGCATGGTGCGGGTCGCGGATGCCCACGCTTCCGAAGTCGCGCCGGATAAGCCGGTCAAGGATATTCTGCACAATGCCGAGGATATGCTGTTGCCGGGGATGGCGATCAAAGAAGCGGTGCTCGCTTTCGATCGCGCCGAGGCCGAGGCTCTTGCGGTCGTCAATTCCTACGTCGACCGCCGCGTCATCGGGCTGTTGACCGAGGCTTATGCGCTACGTCGCTATGCGGCGGAGTTGGAGCGGCGGCGGCGGGAGCTTATCGGCGAAGGATGAAGGATAAGGATAGTGTCCTGCGTCGCCGCGAAAACTGCCCGCCCGATCACTCGCCCTTGCCGCTCAGCTGCTTGAGCTTGGCGAATACGGCTTCGACGTTGAGCTCTTCGGATTTCTTCGCGGCAGCCGGCTCCTCCGGTTCCGCTTTCGGCGCCGTGGTAACAGAGGCGGGAAGCAGCGTCGCTCCCTGCGCCTCGACCGGAACCGGCTTCTCCTTGGCCGCGCGCTGCACCTCGAGGTCGAGGTCGATCTGCGAGCAAAGACCGAGTGTCACCGGGTCGAGCGGTGTCAGGCTGGCCGAGTTCCAATGGGTGCGCTCGCGGATCGCCTGGATGGTCGATTTTGTGGTGCCGACCAGACGCATGATCTGGCTGTCCTTGAGTTCCGGATGGTTGCGGACCAGCCAGAGGATGGCGTTCGGCCGGTCCTGGCGGCGCGACACCGGCGTATAACGCGGGCCCTTCTTTTGCTTGGCCTCCGGCAGGCGGACCTTCGGCTCGGCGATGTGCAGCCGGTGGTTCGGATCGGCCTCGGCTTCGGAAATCTCCTCGCGCGTCAGTTGCCCGGTCAGGATCGGATCAAGCCCCTTGATCCCCTGCGCGGCGTCGCCGTCGGCGATCGCCTTTACTTCGAGCGGATGCAGGTTGCAGAACTGTGCGATCTGGTCGAACGACAAAGCCGTGTTCTCCACCAGCCACACCGCCGTCGCTTTCGGCATCAGGGGCGCGATAGCCATGTGCAAAATCTCCTCTGTGCTCCGCCCGCCCGGCGGGGCGGAGCCACTCACGTCATCAGCGATGACTGAAAAGCCGACAGAATATAGGCGGGCCACCGGCCCCGTGCAACCGCCGCGTGGCTTCTTGATCCGGATCGCCCGCAGGCCGCAGGCGCCACAAAACGCGCATGCCCATTGCGAAATGGCACGGATTTGGCAAAAAGGAAGCGGCGAACGGTATCCGGGCCCACCTGTCGCACCAACGCGGAGCCTCACGTGACCGAAACGGTCGCCGAAATCCTTGACGCTTATCGGCGCGGCGCAACTCAGCCCGAGGACATTGTCGCGCGCAGCTTTGCGCGCATCCGCGCCCATGACGATCCGGCGATCTTCATCGCGTTGCGCGAAGAAGCGGACGTCGTCGCCGAGGCGCGCGCGTTGGCACGCAGCGGCGACACGACACTCCCGCTTTACGGCATTCCGGTCGCGGTCAAGGACAATATCGACGTCAAGGGTTTGCCGACCACCGCCGCGTGTCCCGCTTACAGCTACCGCCCCAACCGGGATGCCACGTGTGTTGCGCGGTTGCGCGAGGCCGGTGCGCTCGTCCTTGGCAAGACCAATCTCGATCAGTTCGCGACCGGCCTGGTCGGCGTGCGCACGCCCTACGGCATCGGCCGCAATCTGTTCGATGAAAAACTCATTCCCGGTGGTTCGAGCGCGGGCTCGGCGTTGGCGGTCGGAGCCGGCTTCGTGCCGCTCGCGCTCGGCACCGACACCGCCGGATCCGGCCGCGTGCCCGCCGCGTTCAGCAACATCGTCGGGCTCAAGCCGAGCTGCGGTGTTGTTTCCACGGCAGGCGTGGTACCCGCCTGCCGCACGCTCGATTGCGTCTCCGTCCTCGCGCTCACCGTCGATGACGCGATGACGATGCTGCGGGTGATCGCCGGACCCGACCAGGCCGATCCGTTTTCGCGGCTGCGGCCGGTGCACGCAATCGGGCCGATGCCTGACGGGCTCAAGCTCGGCGTGCCGCTACCGGGTCAGCGCCTGTTCTTCGGCGATCACGCGTCGGCAGCGGCCTACGACGCAGCGCTGGCGCGGCTCTCGGGACTCGGCGCCAAAATCGTGGAGATCGACGTCGAGCCGTTCTACGCGACCGCGCGTTTGCTCTACGAGGGACCATGGGTCGCCGAGCGCTATCTCGCGGCACGCGCGCTCCTCGCCTCCTCGCCGGAATCGCTGCATCCGGTGACGCGGCAGGTGATCCTGTCAGGCGCACATGGCACGGCCGCCGATGCGTTCGCGGCCTTCTATCAGCTCGAGGAATTGCGGCGGGTGCGCGATCATACGTTCCGTTCGATCGATGCCATGGTGCTGCCGACGGCGCCGACGATCTATGCGATCGATGATGTGCTCGCCGATCCGATCGGGCTCAACAGCCGGCTCGGCACCTATACCAACTTTGTCAATCTGCTCGACATGTGCGGCCTCGCCGTGCCCGCTGCCATGCGTGCCGACGGCATTCCGTTCGGCGTGACGTTCCTTGCGCCCGCGGGTGAGGACGCGGCGCTCGCCGCGGTCGGCCGCGAATTCCATGCCGCGACCGGCCTGCCGCTCGGTGCGCTCCAACATCCGCAGCCGCGGCTGGCCAAGCCTCTGGCCGTGCCGGCCGAGGGCGAAATCCCGATTGCCGTCGTTGGCGCACATCTCTCCGGTATGCCGCTGAACGGCGAATTGCGCGCCGCCGGCGGCCGGTTGATCGAGCGCACTGCCACCGCGCCGCACTATCGGCTCTATGCGCTTGCCGGCACACGGCCGCCGAAGCCTGGCCTTTTGCGCGTGAAGAACTGCGCGGGCGCTGCCATCCAGGTCGAGGTCTGGGCGCTGTCGGAAAAAGCGTTCGGCCGTTTCGTCGCTGCGGTGCCGTCTCCTCTCTCTATCGGCACGCTCGAACTCGATGGCGGCCGCTCCGTAAAGGGCTTTTTGGTCGAGGCCGAAGCGGTCGCCGGCGCGCGCGACATTTCCAGCTTCGGCGGCTGGCGCGCCTTCATGGCGCAGGAAAAAGCTACGGCCTGACGACGATCACTTCGGCTCGTCGATGAAGCTCACGTGCGCCGCGACCACGCGCCAGCCTTCCGGGAAACGCACCCAGGTCTGCATCTGCCGCCCGACTTTTCCGGGCACGCTGGCGCGGTGGAACAGCGTCGACGCGACGGCGTGGTCGCGGCCATAAGTGCTGATGACGGTCTTCGAAATCGTGCGAGCGAGCCCGGCCGGCGACCTCGCGACGCGAAATGCTTCGATCTCATGATGGCCGTAAAGGTTCTCGGTGCCACCGTAACGGATCGTGCGCGGGTCCTTGCGGAACATCGCATTGAGCGTGGCAACGTCATTTTCTCCCAGCGCATTCTCGTAGCGGTCGAACTCGGCTCGTACTTCGGCAACGACCTCCGGCAGGTCGATCTCCATCTCATTCTCCCTGAAACATTCCCCAAAGGTGTTGAACGCCGCGATCAAAATTCCTTCGGGCGCAGCGCCGCGACGACACCGTTTGTTTCGAGCGCATGCGCAATGCGCAGCGCCACGTCCTCGCGCCACGGCGCGGTGATGATCTGTACCGCGATCGGCAACGGCGTCATTGGTACCGGTACGGCGACGACCGGCAGGCCGATGAAGGAGATCGGCTGCGTGTAGATGCCGAGATTGGCCCGCAACGGCAATTCGACATCGTCCAACATGAACGTGTGCTGCCCGATCAGCGGCGCCGTGCATGGCGTCGCCGGCGCTAAGATGGCGTCGACCTCAGCGAACAGCTTGAGCACCTCGCTGCGATACCAGCGGCGGAATTTCTGCGCTTTCACCACCAGCGAGGCGGGCAGCATGGCGCCCGCGATCAGTCGGTCGCGCATGGCAGGGTCGAAATCGTGTCCGCGCGCGCGCAGCCGGCCGAGATGCAAGCTCGCGGCCTCGCTCGCGGTGATGATGAAAGCGGCCGAGCGCGCGCGTTCCGCCTCGGGAATCTCGATGTCGCGATTGGCGCCGAGCGCCGCCGCCACGCAATCGACGGCATATACCGCCTCCGCAGTTCGGCATTTGAAATAGCCGCCGGCGACCGCGATGCGCAACCCATCGGTTCCGCGGTCCAAGCGCGGCACGACGGGCTCCGCCAGGCGATCGGCGCAAGCGGGATCGCCGGGGTCGTAACCCTGCATCGCGTCATAAGCGAGCGCGAGATCGCGTGCGCTGCGGGCCAGCGGGCCGACGTGATCGAGGCTCGCCACGAACGGAAACGTGCCGGCACGAGTGAGGCGTCCGTAGGTCGGCTTGAGGCCGAACAGGCCGCAGAGCGAAGCCGGCACGCGGATCGAGCCGTTGGTGTCGGAGCCGAGCGCGAGCGGCACCAGGCCGCCGGCTATGGCGGCGGCCGATCCGCTGGAGGATCCGCCGGCCATACGGCTGAGATCGTGCGGATTGCGTGCCGGGCCGTCGTGGACGTTCTCGCCGGTGAAATCGTAGGCGTATTCGCCCATGTTGAGCGCGCCGACGAGCACGGCGCCGGCCGCCTCAAGCCGCTGGATCAGCGGCGCGTCGCGGCTCGCAGGCGGCGCATCGCGATTGATTTTGGATCCGGCGAGCGTCGGCAGTCCGGCGGCATCGAAGAGGTTTTTCACCGCGAACGGCACGCCGGCGAGCGGCGGCAAGCGCTCGCCCCGCCTGCGCGCGTCGTCAAGTGATTGCGCGCGCACAAGCGCGCGCTGCTCGGTGAGCGCGGTGAACGAATTGATCAGCGGATCGCGCGCGCGGATGCGGGCGAAGGTTGCTTCCACGATGCTCGAGACGCTGCTGCGGCCGGCTCCGACAGCCGCGGCAATGTCGGCGGCCGCGCTCCAGCCGAAATCGAATGCCGGCGTTTCAAGCACGGAACACCGGCGCCGGGTCGGTGTCGTCGGGCAACGAAAACGCCTCGACGATCTTGGCGTGCTTGAAAAGCAATTGCAGATTGAACGCTATGGCGGGGCGCCAGGCCGGATCGATCGGCAGCGCGAGCGCCTGCGCGTTCGCCGCGACCAGCGTGTCGATGGCATCGGGCCTTTTGGCGCGCGATGGGCGTGTCGGCGCTCTTGCCCTTCGCGCTGTCCTCGATTTGCCGGTTATGGATTTGCGGGTCATGCCGTTGAAACTGGGTGAAAATCGCGTCTAAGCCTTTGATTCTGGTCGATTGTTGCACGGGGTCCGGTGGCCGCCAAGAGCTGTAACGGGGCGGCGTGACCTGCCGGAGCAGGGCACGCCGCTGCGAGGTGCAGAATGGCTTGTCCCTGCTATGCTGGCCCTGTTCTTGCACAGCTCCGGCCGTAGCGACGCAAGGGGGCCGCAATGCGAAGCGTAACGTTCGAAGCCGAACCGGCGCCGCTTTCCATCGATCTCGACCGGGCGGCGCTGGTGATCATCGACATGCAGCGCGACTTCCTTGAGCCCGGCGGCTTTGGTGAAGCGCTCGGCAACGACGTATCCCGCCTGCAGGCGGCTGTGGGGCCCTGCCGACAAGTCCTCACGTCCGCGCGCCGCCTCGGCATGCTGGTCATTCACACGCGCGAAGGGCACCGCCCCGATCTTTCCGATGCGCCGCCGCACAAGGTCGAGCGCGGCGATCCGGCGAACCGCATCGGCGCGCGGGGGCCGATGGGCCGTATTCTCGTGCGCGGCGAACCCGGTCACGACATCATTCCCGAACTCTATCCGCTGCGGGACGAGCCGGTCATCGACAAGCCGGGCAAGGGTGCGTTCTACCAGACCGATCTCGAACTCATGCTGCGCAACCGCGGCATCGATACGCTGTTCGTGTGCGGCGTCACCACGGAAGTGTGCGTGAACACCACGGTGCGCGAAGCCAACGATCGCGGCTTCCGCTGCGTCGTGCTGTCGGACTGCTGCGCCTCCTATTTCCCGCAATTTCACGAAGCCGGGCTCGCCATGATCAAGGCGCAGGGCGGCATTTTCGGCTCGGTCGCTGCGTCGACACCGCTGCTCGATTCGCTGGCGGCGGTAAACTGATCGACGCACGGCGTCAATTGATCTGAAGGTCGCGAATGCGGTCGATGGCGGCATCCCGTATCGCGCCGGCGGCGGCATGCCATTTTTTATGACAAGGCAATGACTGCTATTTGATCGCGAGCGCCCATCGGCGGCTCGTGCCGCAGCCGCACGACGGCGCGCGTGCGACGCCCTGCGCTGGTGATCAATTTGATTCCATTACTATTTCATCAGTTCCATCCCACCCGCTTGCAGGCGTTCGGCCTCGTGTGGGTCGGTTGGCACGCCGCTTGCGTGGTTCACGATGCAATCGCCGACGATTGCGCATCTTCACCGCCGGGGCGCGGGAGCTTTCCCACTGCAGTTCACTGTTCGTCGAACAGGCGGGCGGCTGACAGCCTGTGGGCGCTGCTTCGCGCATCGATCAGCTTCGCCATGAAGAGGAGCCTGCGATGACGACGACGACGGCGACAACGGCGTATCGTCCACCGCTGTGGACGAGCGGCGACTGGAATGCCTTTTTCGGCTTCGGCACCAACATCCTCACCAACATGTTGACGCTCACGATCCTGTTGCGGTTCGTGATCAAGATGCCGGATGCGATTGTTTTCGGCCGCATCCTGCCGGCGGTCGGCCTGATGCTGTGCCTGTCGACGTTTTACTACGCGTTTCTCGCCTACCGGCTGGCGCAGAGGACCGGCCGTAGTGACGTATGCGCGCTCCCTTCCGGCATCAGTGTGCCGCACATGTTCATCGTGACTTTTGTCATCATGCTGCCGATCGCGCTGAAGACCAACGATCCGATCAAGGGTTGGGAAGCGGGACTGACGTGGGTGTTCTTTCAGAGCTTCATCCTGATGATCGGCGGCTTCATCGCTCCGATCGTCCGCAAGATCACACCGCGCGCGGCCCTGCTCGGGACGCTGGCCGGCGTATCGATCACCTTTATCTCCATGCGTCCGGCATTGGAAATGTACATGACGCCGGTGATCGGCCTCTCCTGCTTTGCCGTCATCATGGTGAGTTGGTTCGGCGGATTTAGATATCCCAAGGGCATTCCTGCCGGTCTTGTGGCGATCGCGGTCGGAATGATCATCGCCTGGGGCTCCCATGCCTTTGGCCTTAACTACGGCGGACTGACTCTTAAAGGCGTGACCGACGCCTTCACGAATTTCGGCTTCTCGGTGCCGCTCCCTGCCGTGGACCATATCTTCTCCGGCTTTGAATATCTCGGCGTGATCCTGGTCACGGCGATACCGTTCGGCATCTACGATCTCGTCGAGGCGATGGACAATGTCGAGAGCGCGGAAGCCGCCGGCGATTCCTATCCGACGACGCGGGTATTGACCGCCGATGGCGTCGTCAGCCTGATCGGCTGTCTGATGGGCAATCCCTTCATCAACGCCGTCTATATCGGCCATCCAGGCTGGAAGGCGATGGGCGGCCGCATCGGCTACTCCGCGGCAACCGGCATCATGGTGATTGTGCTGTCCTGGTTCGGCGTGATCTCGCTGCTCTTGGCCATCATACCGGTCGTGGCGATCTACCCGATCCTGCTCTACATCGGCATGTTGATCGGCGCGCAGGCGTTCCAAAGCACGCCGCAAACCCACGCGCCCGCCATTGTGCTGGCGCTGACGCCGCATTTGGCTGCCTGGGCCGGGGTGCAGCTGGACGGGGCGCTGGGTGCGGCCGGTACCAACGCGGCGGCCGTCGGCTTGGACAAGCTCGGCAATAACGGCGTTATCTACGCGGGCCTCAAGGTCATGGGCGGCGGCTCTATCTTGACCGGACTGGTCCTTGCCGCAATCGGCGCTTTCGTCATCGACAAGAAGTTCATCAACGCCTCGGCGTTCGCGCTTGCCGGCGCCATGCTCACTTTCTTCGGCTTCATGCATGGTGAGCAGATCGGCATCGCGGTGACGCCGACGGTCGCGGTGGCCTATTTGATTGTGGTCGTGTTCCTCTTCGGGCTGAGCCGCGCTCCGGCGTCCGCCTTGGACCGCTCAGCGCCGCACGAGGCGATTCCGGATATGGGATTGGCTGCAACGCCCGCTGAGTGAGGCTGCCGCCGCGTTGGCAGCGAACGCGGCGTCCTCCCTCTTCCGTCATCGGGAGAGGGCCCGTGGTGAGGGGTACGAGTCAATGGCAGGGCTCGGTGCCCCCTCGGTCGTCCGCGCCTTGCGCGCGAGCCAAAACATTTTCACATATTTCCTCTCGACATGGTGTAATCGGCACCTCCTGCCCGTTGCTCATGCGACCATGCGATGGATCGACTTATACTGACGACCCCCGGCAATGAGCACGGCGGAGGCTGCTGTCTTGGCTGAACGGATCGGGTCCGCGCATCGCTTCATCCATCATGACGGCATCGCCGCTCGCGGCGACCTTTTTGGCCACCCAAAGGGCCTCACCTTCCTGTTCACGACGGAGATGTGGGAACGCTTCTCGTATTACGGGATGCGCTCGCTGCTCGTACTCTACATGACCAAATATCTGCTGGCGCCGGAGCACGCCGGCAACGTGCTCGGTCTTGCCGGCGTCAAGAGCGCGCTCGAAGCGGTCTTCGGCCCCCTCGATGTGCAGCCGCTGTCGTCGCAGATCTACGGCTTCTATACGGCGCTCGTCTATCTGACACCGATCTTCGGCGGACTATTGGCCGATCGTGTGCTCGGCCAGCGCCGTACCGTCGTCCTCGGTGCTATCCTCATGGCGATCGGCCATTTCATGATGGCGGTCGAGCAGCTGTTTCTGTTCGCGCTGTTGGCGCTGATCCTCGGCAACGGCGCCTTTAAACCGAATATCTCGACTCAGGTCGGCGGGCTCTATGCGCCCGGCGACCGGCGTCGCGACCGCGCCTATTCCATCTTCTATGTCGGCATCAATGTCGGCGCGTTCCTGGCGCCGCTCATTTGCGGCACCCTCGGCGAGGAGGCTGGCTGGCATTACGGTTTTGCCGCCGCGGGCGTCGGCATGTTGATCGGGCTCTCGATTTATCTCTACGCCATGCCGTTGCTGCCGGCGGATGAGCTGCAGAAGGCGAGGGCGGCGCACGCCGAGACAAGACCGCTCGATCGCACCGAATGGCGCGCCGTCATCGCCATCCTCGTCTTGTTCGTTCCCACCACGTTGTTCTGGGCGACCTACGAGCAAAGCGGCAATACGATCGTGCTGTGGGCCGACGCCAATACCGACCGCGCGCTCGACCTCTTCGGCTTACACAGCGAAATCCCGACCACGTGGTTCTTGGCGTTCAATCCGTTCATGATCTTTGCGTTCACGCCATTCGTTGTGGCGTTGTGGACGCGGCAGGCCGCACGCGGCGCGGAGCCATCGACCGTCACCAAGATGGCGCTCGGCTGTTTCGGCGTGATGGCCGCCTATCTGATCATGGTGCTTGCCGCGCTTGACGCGGGCGGCGGCAAGGCGAGCTGGCTCTGGCTGTTTGCTTATTTCGTCGTCCTCACCATCGGCGAACTCTATCTCTCTCCGGTCGGGCTTTCGCTAGTGACCAAGGTCGCTCCGGCGCGCATTCTCTCGATGATGATGGGCGTGTGGCTGGCGACGAGTTTTGTCGGCGGATTTCTTGCCGGCTGGATCGGCAGCTTCTGGAGCCGGATGGAAAAGCCGGAGTTTTTTCTGCTCGTCGCCGCCATCGCCGCATTTGCCGGCGCGGTTATCTTCGCCTGCCGTTGGCTGCTGCGCGGGATGATGATGGAATAAAATCAAGCATCTCACGCCGTCACGGCCGGGCATGACGAGTTCGGAATCAAGCAGAAAGAAAATTAGTGCGCCGCGGCGACGGCGGCCGCGCCTGCGGCCGCTGCCGGTGGATTTTCCATGGCGGTGATGTGGCTCTTCACCGCCTTCTGCACCTTCTCGAACGCCCGCACCTCGATCTGGCGCACGCGCTCGCGTGAAACGCCGAATTCGTCGGCGAGCTCTTCCAGCGTGATCGGCTCATCGGCGAGGCGGCGCGCCTCGAAGATGCGGCGCTCGCGATCATTGAGCACGGTGAGTGCTGCACCCAACGCCTTATGCCGGTTCTCCGACTGCTCGGATTCGGCAAGCCGGCTCTCCTGGCTGACACTGTCGTCGACCAGCCAGTCCATCCATTCGCCGGAATCGCCGTCTTCGCGGATCGGCGCATTGAGCGACGCGTCGCCGCCGAGGCGGCGGTTCATGTCGATCACGTCCTGCTCGGTGACGCCGAGACGCTTGGCGATGAGCTTGACCTGATCGGGCCGCATGTCGCCCTCGTCGAGCGCGGAAATCCGGCTCTTGGCCTTGCGCAGATTGAAGAACAGCTTCTTCTGGTTGGCGGTGGTGCCCATCTTCACCAGCGACCAGGAGCGCAGGATGTATTCCTGGATCGCCGCCTTGATCCACCACATGGCATAGGTCGCCAGCCGAAATCCCTTATCGGGCTCAAAGCGCTTGACCGCCTGCATCAGGCCGACATTGCCCTCCGAGATTACTTCGGAAATGGGTAGGCCATAGCCGCGGTAGCCCATGGCGATCTTGGCCACGAGCCGCAAGTGGCTGGTGACGAGCCTATGCGCAGCGTCACGGTCGCCGTGCTCGCGCCAACGCTTCGCCAGCATGAATTCTTCCTGCGGCTCCAACATCGGGAACCGCCGGATCTCTTCCAGGTACCTGGTCAGGCCGGTTTCACCCGACAGAACCGGCAAGGCTGCAGTTTGGGCCATGACAGCGCCCTCCATAATTCGCGCCCCCGC
>Ga0187891_1000234_pt1 | contig 57889 bp, 54 predicted proteins | sample June2016WEW_21_4_FD_132990 | JGI IMG/M metagenome (GOLD analysis project Ga0187891, IMG submission 132990) | Peatland microbial communities from SPRUCE experiment site at the Marcell Experimental Forest, Minnesota, USA - June2016WEW_21_40 | ecosystem: Environmental > Terrestrial > Soil >... | reverse complement strand
TTTATAATACTCGATGTTCAGCTTAGCGACGGATTCATTCATCCAATAACGCTATACGCCCGGCAACCGCGCGTCCAGGCCCTTCCCGGCTAGCGGACATAGGTCCGATCAGCTGGCGTCTGCATCCTCGCGTCCACCTCCACTACAGCGTCCACAACCGACCCTCTTCCACGGCTTAACCACGCCCCAACACCCCATCAAACCTTCCAATTACCACAATCACTGTCCGTAGCATCGATAACTAAATCTGCGCCAATGGAGCCACAAATTTCGCCATCAGCATTAGTGAGTCTGCGACTACCATCACGTTCCGGAGGAGCGATTTGTCCGTAAATAGCACCCTTCAAAGCATCGAATTTAGAAGTGCCAACTGCGGGGTAATCGTTCCCCACAATAATTGCACTCTCATAACCCTTGTGTTGGATGAGTTCTATTTTGACTGAGCCAAACATAACATCGGCGATGTTGCAGCCTTTGGCTTGAGCCCAATTGAGATCATACCGGATATTTTGCCACCAATTGACGAAGACGGCTGCGCTTTGGAATTCGTCCAGCACGCCAAGCGGGATGAGCTTTCCTTTCAGCGTGGTGAGAAGTTCGTGCCGGACGTCCGGAAGTTTCTTGCCCACCAGCAGTTTCACAAAATCTTCTCTGGCGGTGGACCACCATTCTTCAAGCGTGGCGCGGTGGTTCTCTAAGGTGTTGATGAGCGCAGTATCGGCCTCGATTCTAGCCCGGATGTCACTCTTTGATTCGATGTCCTTGAACGCGAAATACCCCGGTCGTTCGGGCCCGAAGAGCAGGTCAGGCTTCACGCCGAATTTTTTGAACTCAGCCTTCTTCGCGTCGATCTCTGCCTTGGGCACACCACCGATCAGATGGGCTTGCACATCTTCCGGCTCAGCGTCCGGCGTGTTGTCGACATACCGACGTATATTGAGGTTGTAATCATGGCGATTGGCGATTTCTTTTGCATCGACTAAACGACTATATTTAGGAAGTTCAAGTTTGTTGGCAAAGACAAAAGCGATTTTTTCGATATCCTCCGGTCTGAGTTTGTTTTGATTCTTGCCTTCTGCGTATTCACGGTCAGCATTGATGAACAATATCTTGTTCTTGAGCGCATCCGGTTTATTTTTGTTCATGACCAACACGCAGGCCGGGATTGTAGTCCCATAAAACAGACTGGGTGGCAGGCAGATAATGGCTTCGATCACATCGTCTTTGAGGAGAAGCTCCCGGATGAGTTTTTCCTTACCACTGCGGAACAGCACGCCTAGGGGCATGATGGTCGCCATGTGCCCGTCGGCCTTGAGACTTGCCAGCATATGCTGGACGAACATGAGATCGGCTTTCTTGCCGGTCTCCGGGCACCATTCGCGGAAGCGTGCCGGGAATTTGAGATTGGCGCGGCTGTAATTCTGTGAGAAGGGCGGATTAGCGAGCACCCGGTCGAATTTCCGGATTTGACTCTTGTCCAGAATTAAAGGGTCTTCGAGCGTATCTCCGTTTTCGATGGTGAAGCGCGTTATGTTGTGGAGGATCATGTTCATGATGCAGATCGACCACACCGTGCCGTTGGAGTCCTGACCATAGAGCGCCAGGTCGTTTGGGTTCTGACCTTGCTCCTCCACGTATTGATGGCTCTGAATCAGGAAGCCGCCTGAGCCGGCAGTCGGATCATAAATCTCGTTCCCCGCTTCGGGTCGCACCAATTGGACAAGGAGCCGCACGACGTCGGCGGGCGTGTAGAATTCGCCGCCTTTCTTGCCCGCGCTGTCAGCGAAATACTTGATCAAATACTCGTAGGCTGCTCCCAGCAGATCGGGAAACTCGAAATTCTCATTCACCAGCACGAATTGTGGGTGGTTGAAGTGATCAAGAAGGTCCTTCCATTTTTGGTCGGGGATTTTGGTCTTGCCCTTGATTGCGTTGAAATTGATATTGTTCTTGAGGACACCGACAAGCGCGTCATTCTCGTCCTCGAGGGCGGCCAGCGCCTTGTTCAGCATATTACCGATGTCTTCCTTGAGGTCCTTCATGGCTGGAACTTCGTCGCCATTCTCATCGTTCCAGCTCTCGTGCCAGCGGGCGCGCACCGGCACGAAGAAGGTTTCGCCGTAAGAGGTCTTATCCTCCAAGAGCTCCTTCAGAAGCTTCGGGCCCTTGATGTGCGCGAAGTCTTTCTTGCGCAACTGCTCGCGCTTTTTGTCGAACTCATCCGACAGGCGTTTCAGGAACAGAAGGCCGAAGATGAATTCCTTGAATTCGGAAGCATCCATCTTGCCGCGCAGAATATCGGCGGCCTTCAACAGGAAGCTTTCGAGCTGGGAGAGGGTGATTTTGTCCCGCGTCATCCGTTTCTTTCTGTGTCTGGAACCGCTGGGGCGAATGGGAGCGCCAAAACGGAGTTTCCAAGCTACAACCAAGACCGATTCATGTCACCGAGCTTCTACTAGAGCCCATAAAAGCCCGTTTTTGGCTGTGGGCAGTCGGGTCCTGCTGGACTGGGTCTAGTGCTTTGTGTCCGGGCCGCAAACGTCTCGGGCTAGCAACTCGTTCTGCGCTTGCGCCGCGAATAATTCGTAGACCTGCTGATAATCATTGCCGCGCGGCTGCTCGCTGAGGTCTAGCTGCTGTTGGGCAGAGCCGCGCCAAGGGTCCCGTGCGGTCGGAGGGGAGCCCGTCCATTCGTTTAATCGAGCCAGGCGACCGGGAAGGTCTGGCGAGGCGGAAAGCCGCCGGGTGCGCTTAAATAGATGCACCTACACGCTAGCTTCACCACCTCTCGGGGGTGCGCCTCCGCTCTTCCTCCATGTCCCGCCGCCCATGCCGGTCCTCGGGGGCCGCTTGGCAGCAATCCCGGCCACCGCCGGCGCTGCCTCGCCGCAGAAAGAGCCTCCTCAGCGCCCAGCAAATACCGATTCGGTCATCGAACGAAAACTGAACAACGTGCTACCATTTTGCTACCCAATTCGGTAGCAGCGCACGACACAAGACGAGACGTGATGGACCGCCCCACCAAAATCCTCAGAGAAAACAGGCCCGTGCGGAACGGGCCATCACCAGCTGGAACGGCCGCAAACGAATTACGAATGCGTTGCTCTACCAGCTGAGCTACCGCGGCTATCCGCGAGCTCGTCGTTACATCACCTTCGATATGTGCAGGAAGCCCGGGCGCTGAACATTGACTTCACGAATTGCCTGCTCAGAGCCGAGCACGACTATGCGCCCATGACTGGTCAGATGTGCCAAAGCGTCGGCAAAAGCTCGAAAGTCCGCGACGCGGGCGCTGAGCATCTCGTCGCGCCTGCGCTGGCGAAGCTCCTCGGTTTCTCCGGCGAGGTAGCGCTGCATCGAAGTGTAGCCCTTGGCGTCAGGCAGCTGATAGGCGTCGATGTCGCCGATCGTGCCGATGATGCTGCGCCTCAACTCGGCCTGGTCCGGCTCGGCCCGTTTCAGAAAGCCAGGGGTCTGGTCGTAGATGTCGAGCGTTTCGAGCAGGTTGGGGTCGCGGTATGATAGGAAGGTGAAATTGCCGGACCGGTGGTCGAGCACGCAGAAACCGCCATACGCTCCGCCCTGGACGCGGACCTTTTCCCATAGCCAAGTGGTGCGGAGATATTTGACGACGACGTCGGCCGCGCCGCTCGGTCTGAGGCCCAAGCGGTAGAGGTTGGCACCCTTGCCGACATAATTGACACTAGTAGGAATCGTCACGGCCTCGCAGCTGGGTCCTTTGCCGACCTGCCAGGAAGACTGCGCGACTGGAGACGACGGGAGATCAGCAAGGAAGGAAGCGAGCTCCGGCTCGAAGCGGCGCCAACTCGCGGCGTCGATCGTGACGTTGCAAAGCATTCCTTCGCGGTTGACGAGGAGCGAGCGGATGCGTTCAATTGCGGCTTTTAGCGTCGGCCAGTTCTTTTCGAATCCCTCTGCAAGCTTGCGCAGGAACCACAGATAGCTGATGCCGCTTATCTGCTCCTCAGCCCAATCCGCTTCATGAAGGTTTGCGCGCAGCCGCATGTCGACGAAATGCGATCCCCCGGGCACCAGGGAAGCTTCCTTCGATGCCTTCTCCTCCAGAACCAGTTGCTGCAGGCGTTCTCGGTTGTCGAGCCGCGCCGCAAGAAGCACATCGCGTAGAATCGCCATGAGTTCAGCGGTCTTTTCCGGTACCGCCTTGGCCCGTAAGAACAGCCGCGCCGCGGCGAATTGCGAGTCCCGGACAGCCGATATCCAGACCTGTGGACGGATTCCGCCAGTCGCGCATCCAATTCGCTGAGAGAGGCTCACGAAATCGTGCTTGCCCGCGCCGGTCTCCAGAAGCGCTCTCGCCAACAGCGGGACGTATGGCAAGAGATCGGTAGGCAGTACGTGCAGGTCGAAACCGAGGTCGAGATACAGCACGCCGTTGGTGGCCAGATCGTGATAGAGCACCTGGGTGTCGACTGCGCGCGTCACTTCAATCGGAATGACCTTGTTGCGGCGCGGCAGGTCCTCAAGCGCAAGCGTTGGAATGGTGGCCAGCGCCTCCGGCGGGTCGGGGGTCTCTTGCAGGCGCCTGAGCGTCTGGGTAGCTTCGACCAGCGCCACGAGATCGGACTTGCTCATTGCGGCGCGCGCAGCATCGAGCCGCTGGCGCTCCGCCACAGCTTCGCGCTCGGCCTGCTCAGGATCCGGCTGCAACGCCAATGTGGTCCGGTGAGGATTGTCCAGGAGATTGCGGGCGATCAGGTCCTCGAAATAAGGCTCTCCTTCGGCAATGCGGGTTTTGAGCGAGCGCAGCTGCGCCTCGAATGCCAGCGGCGCTAGGGGATCGCGCTCGTAGAGCCAGGTCTTGAGCGAGTGCAGCATCGCCGCGATCCCGCGCGGGAAAGAACCGAAATTGTTCTCGCGCAGGCGAAATTCGACCGTGTTCAAGGAGGCCTCGACTGTCATCCGGTCGATGCCTTTGTCGGCCAGCGCGCGGAGCGTATCAAGGACGAGCGCTTCGACCTTTTCGGCGCCGCTCGGATCGATGCCCTTGAGGCCCACTGAGAACATCGGCTGCAAGAGCTGGTCATCGAGACCGCGACCCGCAATGTCCTCACCAAGCCCGGAATCAACCAGCGCCTTGCGCAGGGGCGAAGCCGGCGTCCCGATCAGGATGTGATCGAGGATGCCAAGGCCTAGGTCGGTCTCGGCGTCGGGAATCTGGTCGATCATCCAGTTGACCGTCGCCATAGCCTTCCTGTCTGCTGCGGACTCGCCAGCGCTCGCGCTGAAGGTCCGCATTAAACGCTGCGGCGCGGAAAAGCGCTTCTGAAGCGTGGATATGGAATCGACCGCAATCGCGTCGAATGCGCTAAGCCACGAATCGAGCAGGCGCAGACGTTCGCCGGGATCGTCATCGCCGTAGAAGAACAGCCGGGCGTTCGAAGGATGGTAGTAGCGCCCGTGAAAAGCCTTGAAATCGGCATAGGTCAGATCAGGGATGTGTCGGGGATCGCCCCCGGAATCGAGTCCATAGACCGTGTTGGGGAACAGCGAGCGCTGTGAGAACTCGTTGAGCATGTAGTCGGGCGACGAGTAGTTCCCCTTCATTTCGTTGAAGACTACGCCTTTGTAGACTAGCGGGGCGTCCACCGCGTCGAGGTCGTAATGCCAGCCTTCCTGTTTGAACGAGTTCGCGGTGATCAGCGGATAGAAAACCGCGTCAAGATAGACATCAATCAGGTTATAGAAGTCCTTGAGATTCTGGCTTGCGACCGGATAGCAGGTCTTGTCCGGAAAGGTCATCGCGTTGAGGAAGGTGCTCAGCGAGCTCTTCATGAGTTCGACGAAGGGCTCCTTGACCGGGTACTTGCGCGAGCCGCAAAGCACTGCGTGCTCGAGAATGTGGGCGACGCCGGTCGAGTCGCGCGGCGGCGTGCGAAACGTGACGCCGAACACCTTGTTCTCGTCGTCGTTGACGAGCGAGAGCAGTTCGGCGCTGGTCTTGGCGTGACGATAGAATCGTGCCGTTGAGTTGAGTTCGGGCAGCGCCTGCTCGCAAAGCAGCTCGAAGCCATTAAAGATCACCATGCAAGCCCTCTCTTGCAGCAGGTCCGCAGCGATGATTGACCTTCGCCACTCGTGCCTCATCGCGAGGCAGGTAAGTCTAACCTTGGGACGTTGACGAGCCTTGATGCACGGGGTCGCTCCCTAAATGTGCGGTCAAGTAGTCCGTCCATTGTTAGGCGGAGGAGCCGGGGGTCGCTCCCCCGGCTCCCACGTTGACATGCATGAACGACGAGTCAAGGAAGGTGCGGTCGCTGTTGAAGCGCTGCAAAAGAGTTCGATCAGGCCTTCTCCTGGACGTGTGCTTCCAGGAACCACAGCGCTTTGTCCAAGTCGCGCGACGCGGCAGTGAGAATGTCCGCCGTGTCTGTATCGCCGGCCTCGGCAGCGTCATCGATGCTCCGGCGCAGTTTATTCGCCACCGCACCGTAGCGCTCGATCAGCGCCGCCAGATGATCCTTGATGGTGTAGATATCGGTGGGGTACGGCGGAAGCGAAGTGGCTTTGGCGATCGTCTGCGTGGTACCGAGGGCGGTGCCGCCGAGCTGGACCACGCGTTCAGCCATCGTGTCTACGTGTGTATCAATTTGGCCTCGGAAGCCGTCCAGCATCTCATGCACCGCGATGAACTGCGGCCCCTTGACGTTCCAATGGGCCTGCTTGGTCAGCAGTGCCAGATCGATGCCTTCCGCAACGCGCGCGTTGAGGAGTTCGATGGAAACCTTCTTGGCATTGGCGTTGAGGTCATTTTTGGTCGGGTGGGTGCGCATCAGAACTGTTCCTTTTGAACGCTGCATCGGCTCGTCTCGCCTCCGCGTCCTCAGCGGGCTGCGGTCCTCGCTCCTACTGCCTCGCCGGCCGCGACGCGAGATTTGAAAATTTCATTTGCCCAAGGTAGTTCGGCCGGACATTGATATAGATCAAGCAAGCCGCCCCTGCCGCCTGCCGCCGACGGTCTGCCCAAAGCAGGTGCTCGTCGACCGCGGCCCTGGCAATGCTACTGATCGGATCACTGCTGCGCGCCGAGGAGCAGCAGCCGCAGATGCTGCCCACGCGCGATGTCGATATCAGCTACCAAATCACGGGGCCGGATCAGCCAACGATAGTCGAGCGCCGTCAGTAACCTCCCTCCCGAGACACTACGCTGTCTGATGATCTGTCGGCTGCGGTGACAGGTTCTGCTGGCGGTGCTGGGGGCCGCCGGGCGATCAGTGCTCGCCACCCTACAGACCCGTGAATAGCCCAAGGACGCGGCACCTTTCACGTGCCTTTGGCGGTATCCCCTCAAATCGACAGACGCTTCATGCTTCATCGCGAGCGTGGCGATCTATTTGATCTGTTCGCCGTTCGAGGCACAGCAGCCTAACCCAGCAGGGTCTCGTTCCCCCATATCAGGCCCCGTAGCGACCGCCATTTCAAGAAAGCTGGTCGGAGTGGCAGGATTCCCACGTCCCGAACGAGGTGTGCGGGGTGGGAGCTCGGTTCAACATTTCCGAGATTTCTTGGGCGCAATCATGGGCGAAAAATTTCGTACTCAGCGCGCGCCAATGATTTTTTCGAAAATACTCAAGCGGTTAGCTTGGTGGGCGCTGTAGGGATTGAACCTACGACCTCTCCCGTGTGAAGGGAACGCTCTCCCGCTGAGCTAAGCGCCCGGCCCGATCGGCGGCCGCGATATAAGAAGCGGCGCGACGCCAGTGTCAAGCGAGGCTTCGAGCTTCTTGTTTGAGCATGATCTTTTCCGAAAACCGGTGGCCACTTTTCGGGGATCATGCTCTAATTCGACGCCACGCGCGAGGCGCCGGACTGCAAGGCGCGGATGCGGTCGGCTAGCGTGCCTTTTCCTTGCCGCGGGGAATCGATCGTGGCGCCGGACTCGTTGCTGCCGCCGTTGATGCCGCGGTCCAAGCCCGGCACCGCGGCGGCGAGCATCGACTCGATCGGCGAGCTGGGGCCTTCCAATGCGGCGGTGAGCCGCGCCACCTCGGCGGCGACATCGTTGATGCGCTCGCGCAACAGCGCGTTCTCGACTCGCTCGGCGGCCCAGGTCGTTTCCGCGTCGCGCTTCATGGTGATGATCTCGCGCTGCAGCTTGGCGCGCTCCTCGATCGCGGCGGCGAGCTGCGCTTCGAGTTGGCTGATGTCGGCGCGGAACCCGTCCGCGCCGCCGCCGCCGGCATTCTCAATCTCGTCGCGCAGACCGATCTTGCTCGCGGTCGCGAGCTCGCTGCGCAGCTGGCCGATCTCGAATTCGCGCTCGGCCAGCAGACGGTCCTGCTCGCCAAGCCGCGTTTCCAGCTCCTGCACGCGGCGGCCGAGCAGCTCCGCTTCGGTCGTCTGCGCCACAAGCTGCCGCTCGAGTTCGCCGGTGTGCGCGGCGAGCTCGTCGAGCTTGCCGCGGGCTTCGTTCAATTGGTTGGCCGCCGCCTCGGCGTCGCCGCGCTCGCGCGTGAGGCGGTCTTCGGTCGTCCGCACGGCGCGCTCGTAATCGGCGACGCTGAGCTTCATCGTTTCGATCTGGGTGCGTACCGAAGCGAGCTCGACGCGCTGGCTGTCGGCCAGGATCGAGCGCTCGCCGAGCTCGGCGACGAGTTTGGCAAGCTCCGCCTCCTTGTCGGCGAGCGCGCGCTCGGCTTCGCGCAGCGCGCTCGATTTGAGCGCAAACTCGTCCTCGGTGGCGCCCAGCTTTTCGCGCAGATGCTTTTCGCGCGCTTCCAACGACGCGATCGCGGCCGTCTTCTCGGCGAGCTCTTTCTTGAGCTGGTTGATGGCGTCGGTCTTCTTGCCAAGCTCGGCGAGCTGCGACGTCGTCCTGGTCTTCATCTGCTCGACGCTCATTTCGAGCCGGCGCGTCGACATGGCGAACTCGGCGCGCAACTGATCCTTGTCGGCGCGGATTTCGGCGATCGAGAGCGGCGTTGCCGCTTCCAGGCGCCGCATCGTCAGGCGCACGGCGCGGTTATGCACGAGCGGGACGAACAATAGTCCAAGCAACGCCGCAACCAGGAAGCCGATCCCGAAATACATGATCGGTTCGATCATGACATCACTCTTTTAAGCCGCCCCGCCGTCCGCGCTCACCTTGCCACGCGGTGGCGGGGCTGCACCATGTTTACCAAGCGTTAACCTAAACCGGGAACGGCCGCGGCGCCAGAAACAACGGCCGGCGTCCGAACGTGGCGCCGCGTCGCGGCCGGCGGCCGGCGATCAGAATGGATTCCAGGTCGGGCGCGGCGTGAATTTGACATAGCCGACATTGGCCCCCAGGCGCAGCCCGACGCCCGAGCGGATCGGCACCACCACGATATCGTTGGCGGTGAGCGCCGTCATGCCGAAGCCGCCGACGAAATAGGCCGAGCCGTCGACGCCGCCGAACCGCTCGAAAATCGCCTCGGTTCGCGGCAGGTTATAGACCAGCATCATGGTCCGCGCGCCGTCGGCGCCGGCATCGAAGCCGAGCGTCGGCCCTTGCCAGTACACGCGCACGTCGCCGGCATTCTTGGTATAGAGCGTGCCATCGCCATAACGCAGGCCGCCGACAAAGGCGCCGCCGGCTTCCTCGCCGAGAATATAGCCGTTCGGTTGCCCCCACTGGCTCACCGCTTTCTCGACGACCGAGGCCAGCCCGCGCGAAACGCCGCCGAAGAAGTGATGGCCGGTCTCGACCAGTTCGCCTGGCGAGAACTGATTGTTCGCCGGCGGCTGCGCCGGCAGCGAGGATGACGGGCCGGCTGCCGCTGGCGGCGGGGGCGGCGCTGCGGTCTGCGCTTCCGCCGCGCCGGCTCCCAGGCCGGCAATAAGCAACGCGATCGTGGCGCACCGCAAGGCAAAATCCATCGAGTGTCCCCGGTTAACCCCTCACACGCATCCGCGTAACGCGCGATTGCCTGCCGGCACAAGCCGATGCGAATCAATCTGATCGTTGGCCAAAACTATGACCGCAGCACGGCAACAACGGAAGCGGTACTGCGCGGCGGCATGGCGTGCTTGCCGAATGCCTCCACACACTCAGCCGCCGATCGGGGGGCTGGCGGTGGCCGGGTCGGCGCAGGCGACAAACGCCGGAATTCGTAGCCCCGGGCTCCCGTAGATGAGGGGTGTGCCGTCCGGCGCGACCACGCCGCCGCCTGCCGCCGCCAAGATCGCGTGCCCCGCCGCCACGTCCCAGTCCCGCGTCGGGCCGAGCCGGGGATAGAGGTCGGCGGCGCCTTCGGCCAGGCGGCAGAATTTCAGCGAGGAACCGCAGGGAACGCATCGCGCGGGCGGCAAGCCCCCGAGATAGGTTTGCGTTCGCGCATCCAGGTGCGAGCGGCTCACCATGACGAGGAGGTCGCCCGCGGGACGAGGCCGCGTGTGGATGGCCTGCGGCGGTGAGGTTTTTCGCGAAGAAAATTCCAGCCGCTCGGCGCCGCGGCCAACGACACCGCGCCAGATCAGGCCAAGGGCCGGCGCCGTAATGACGCCGAGAATGGGCGCGCCGTCGGAAACCACCGCGATATTGATGGTGTATTCATCGCGGCAGGCGATGTATTCCCGCGTGCCGTCGAGCGGATCGACGAGGATGAAGCTGGCGCTGGTGACGACCGGCTTGGCGCGCTCGGCTTGCTCCTCCGAGATGACCGGCAGAGCCGGAACAAGATGCGCCAGGCCGTCGCGGATCACCGCTTCAGCGGCTTCGTCCGCCGCCGTCACTGGTGAGCCGTCGGGCTTGATGCGGACGCCGCCTTGCCCGTGCGCGCGGCGGATCGCTTCCGCCGCGGCCAGGCTCGTTGTGGTCATGGCGTCGATCAGTTCGGCGCAGGCGGCGGAGTCGAAGGTGGACACAGGCGCTCCGTGGGGTCCGAGCGCGCGAGAACCGCGCAGCCGCCGGGCAAAGGGGCATGCCGTTTAGCATAGGCTGGCGGAAACGGCACGATTGCCGAATCGGCCGGGCTGTGACACGGACGACACCCATCGCAATTGAGCGGAGCTTCTCATGTCCGCCCCCGTTTCCGGGCCGATTGCCATCGGTGCCCTCGACCTCGCAGCGCTGCTGTGTTCCCGCGTTTGCCATGACCTGATCAGTCCGGTTGGTGCGATCGTCAACGGCATCGAAGTCATGGAGGAGGACAAGGACGAAGAAACCAAGACTTTTGCCCTCGATCTGATCAAGAAGAGCGCCTATCAGGCCTCCGCCAAACTGCAATTCTGCCGGCTGGCCTTCGGGGCGGCGGGATCGGCCGGCGCGCAGATCGATCTCGGCGATGCGGAAAAGGTGGCGCGCGGGATGTTTGAGGACAATAAGACTAAATTGGTCTGGAATCTGCCGCGCCAATTCTTGGCCAAGAACCGGGTGAAGCTGTTGTTGAACATGCTGATGATCGGCGCCGGGACCATCCCACGCGGCGGCACGCTCACGATCGATCCGGTGCCAGGAGCGGGGAGCGAGGCGGGGTTCGTGATCACGGCTGCCGGCCTCAACGCCCGTTTGAACCCGGCCACCGGCGAACTGCTCGCGGGCAGCCCGGCGCAGACCGTCGACGCTCACAGCATTCAGCCCCTCTATGCGGGCATCCTGGCCCGAGATTGCGAGCTTACCCTCTCGGCCGCCAGCGACGGCGCGACGGTAGTCTTAACAGCTCGCTAACCGGTGGTGTGGCGGAGAATCGGCCCGCGGAGCGGGCATGGGATACCGCCGCAACCGAAATTAAACCCTTAGGCAACACACTCAGACGGTCGGTCAGCCTCCGGCACCTGGCGGCGAAAGCACGCGTTCTGCGTGCTGGCGGCGAGGGCGCCTGGAGTGCCGGCCGGCGAAAGCGCGTGTCCGCACGAGGCGCCTGGTATGGACGATCTGCTTCGCGAGTTCCTGACCGAGACCAATGAGAGTCTCGACCGGGTCGATGCCGAACTCGTGCGCTTCGAGCAGGAGCCGAACAACAGCAGCATCCTCGGCAACATTTTTCGCCTCGTTCATACGATCAAGGGCACCTGCGGCTTTCTCGGGCTTCCCCGGCTCGGCGCGCTGGCGCACGCTGCCGAGTCCTTGATCGGCAAATTCCGCGACGGAATGCCGGTCACCACCGAGAGCGTCACGCTCGTCCTCTCCACCATCGACCGCATCAAGACCATTCTGCAAGAGATCGAGGCGCACCAGCACGAGCCGGCCGGCAACGACGGCGATCTCATCGGACAGCTCAATCGTCTGACGCATTTCGAGGAAATAAGGCCGCAAGCGGCTGCCGGCGTGGAGAAGAGCGCAAGCCCGCAACCGGCCGACAAGCAGCCGGCCAACAAGTCTTCAGCCGAGCGGTTCGACGAGGAACGCGCCGACAGGCTCGCCGGCCATTCGATCCGCGTCCATGTCGATACGCTCGATCAGCTCATGACCACGGTTTCCGAGCTCGTTCTCACCCGCAACCAGCTCCTGGAGATCGTCCGCCGCCACGAGGATTCCGACTTCAATGTGCCGCTGCAGCGGCTCTCCAGCGTCACCGCCGAGCTGCAGGAAGGGGTGATGAAAACCCGCATGCAGCCGATCGGCAATGCGTGGCAGAAATTGCCGCGTATCGTGCGCGACCTTGCTGCCGAGCTGGGCAAACAAATCGACCTCGAGATGCACGGCGGCGATACCGAGATCGACCGCCAAGTGCTCGAACTGGTCAAGGATCCATTCACGCATCTGATCCGCAACTGTGCCGATCACGGCATCGAAAGCCCCGCCGAGCGGCGCGCCGCGGGCAAGCCGCCGAAGGGCACGATCCGGCTCTCCGCCTGTCACCAAGGCGGCCATGTCATCATCGAGATCGGCGATGACGGCCGCGGCCTCGACATGGCGCGCATCAAGGCCAGGGCCATCGAGCAGGGCTTTGCCAGCGAGGCCGAGATTGCGGCGAAATCCGAGGGGGAGATCTGCGACCTGATCTTTACGCCGGGCTTCTCCACCGCCGCCCACATCACCAGCATTTCCGGCCGCGGCGTCGGCATGGACGTGGTGCGCGCCAACATGGAGCAGATCGGCGGCACCGTCGATCTGAAATCCGTTGCCGGCGCCGGCACGACCTTTACGATCAAGATTCCGCTGACGCTGGCGATCGTCTCCGCCCTTTTCGTCGAGGCGGCCGGCGAACGCTTCGCCATCCCGCAGCTTTCGGTGCTCGAGCTGGTGCGGGCCGGCAGCAGCGGCGAACACCGGATCGAGCGAATCAAGGATACGCCGGTGCTGCGGCTGCGCGACAAGCTGTTGCCGCTGATCAACCTCAAGGAAATCCTGCGTCTCGGCGCCAGCGAGGGCGACCGCGGCTTCATCGTCGTCGCCCAGGTCGGCAGCCATGTCTTCGGCATCGTCGTCGACGGCGTCTTCCACACCGAGGAGATCGTGATCAAGCCGATGTCGTCGAAGCTGCGCCACATCGCGGCGTTTTCCGGCACGACGATCCTCGGCGACGGCACGGTGATCATGATCATCGACCCGAACGGCATCTCGCAGGCGCTCGGTCGCGCCGCGCCGCTGGCGCCGGCCGACAATGCCAAGGTCGAGGACGCCGAGAAGGCCGGCACCGAGGAGCTGACGCCGCTCTTGGTATTCCGCGCCGGATCGCAGCAGCCGAAGGCCGTCCTGCTCTCGCTCGTCTCCCGACTCGAGGAGATCGATTGCAGCCGCATCGAAAATTCCGACGGCTGCCATCTCGTGCAATATCGCGAACAGCTGATGCCGCTCCTGCGCGTCAACACGCAGACCGGCATCAAGCAGGACGGCGCGCAGCCGATCCTGGTGTTTTCCGATCAGGACCGCTCCATGGGCCTCGTCGTCGACGAGATCATCGATATCGTCGAGCAACGGCTCGATATCGAGGTGGCGAGCGAACGTCCCGGCGTGCTCGGCTACGCCGTGGTCAAAGGCAGCGCCACCGAGATCATCGACATCGGCCATTATCTGCCGCAGGCCTTCGCGGACTGGTTCCTGCGGCGTGAAAAACCGGCAGCGCGGGTCGCGCGCAAGGTGCTGCTGGTCGACGATTCGGCGTTCTTCCGCGACCTGCTGGCGCCCCTGATCAGGGCCGCCGGTTATCAGGTCATCGCCTTCGCGTCGGCGGCGCAGGCGCTCGCGGCCATCAAGAGCGGCAGCCGGGCCGATATCGTCGTCACCGATATCGAAATGCCGGAGATGGACGGTTTCGAGCTCGCCAGGGCGTTGCGCGACAATCCTGGGACTGCCGGCATTCCCATCATCGCGCTCTCGGCCATGGTCTCGGCCGATGCCATCGAACGCGGACGCGTGGTCGGGTTCCACGATTTCGTCGCCAAGTTCGATCGAACCGGCCTCATCGCGGCGATCAAGGAGCAAAGCGCCGATCTTCATCAGGCGGCGTGACAGCGGGCGATGCACGATAAAACCGACCTTACCGAATTCGTTACCTTCACGATCGCCGGCCAGTTGTTCGGGCTGCCGATCGCGCGGGTCCAGGACGTCTTCAAACCCTCGCGCATTACCCGCGTGCCGCTCGCCGGAGCGGAGGTGGCGGGCGTGCTCAATCTGCGCGGCCGCATCGTGACGGTCATCGACATGCGCCACCGGCTCGACGTCCGCCACCGCCAGGAGGGCGACGCGCCGATGGCCATCGGCATCGAAGCCAGGGGCGAATCGTTCGGCCTTTTGGTCGATGCGGTGGGCGAGGTGCTCAAGCTGCCGATCACGGAACGCGAGCCGAATCCGATCAATCTCGACCGCAAGCTCGCCGCGCTATCCGCCGGCGTCTACCGGCTCGACGGCGAACTTCTTGTCGTGCTCGACATCGACCGGGTGCTGGACCTGCGCGCCGCCGAGGCGGCGTGAGCCAGCGGGCCCGGATGCTTGGCAAGGGATGTGACAAAGCAACAAAGCGGGCTTCGCCCGCGAAGCGTAAAGCGAGGACACAATGAAGACGTGCTTGGTGGTCGACGACTCGAGCGTCATCCGCAAGGTGGCGCGGCGAATTCTCGAAGGGCTGGATTTTCAGATCGCCGAAGCGGAGGACGGCGAAGAGGCCATTGAGGCCTGCCGCCAGCAACTGCCGGATGCCATCCTGCTCGACTGGAACATGCCGAAAATGGACGGCTACGACTTCCTGCGGGTTTTGCGTCGGTTGCCCGGCGGCGACAAGCCGAAGGTGGTGTTCTGTACGACCGAAAACGACGTCGCTCACATCGCGCGGGCGCTGCACGCCGGGGCCAATGAATACATCATGAAACCGTTCGACCGGGACATCGTCGAGGCCAAGTTCCAGGAAGTCGGACTGATCTGAGCGCCCAGCGCCGACCGCGCGTCGCGTCGGAGAATGTCCGGGTGCCGAAGTTGCGTGTGGAAAGTCCCAGTACCATGAGCATCGCCCGCGCCGCCGACGCCGGCCCGTCGACCGCCCTCGACCGGCGCATCCGCGTGATGGTCGTCGACGATGCGATTGTCGCGCGCCGTCTATCGGCGCGCTGGATCGACGCCGAACCGGATATGACCGTTGTCGCCTGCCTGTGCACCGGACGCGAGGCGGTCGACCAGATCGAGCAGCACGATCCTGACGTCGTCATCCTCGACGTCGACATGCCGGAACTTGACGGCATTGCGGCGCTGCCGCTGTTGCTCAAGAAGAAGCCGGATCTGGTCGTGATCATGGCCTCTGCGCTGACGCGGCGGAGCGCGGAGGTGAGCTTGCGGGCGCTGTCGCTCGGCGCCGCCGACTATGTTCCGAAGCCTGGGGCCGCGCCCGATGCCGGCACGTTGGCGGCGTTCCAGCACGAGCTGATCGAGAAAATCCGCAATCTTGGCAGCCGCTTCCGCGCGTTGGCGCGCCAGAGCAGGACGGTTGCGATCCCGAGCCGGCCGCTGCCGGCGCCGCGGCGGCAGGAAAGCGCGCCGCTGCAAGCCGAGACCCCCGCGTTCAGCCTGCGGCCGTTCGCGCGCTGCCTGCCGCGGGTGTTGTTGATCGGCTCCTCGACCGGCGGCCCGCAGGCGCTCACGACCTTGATCGGACAGCTCGGCGCCACGCTCGAGCGGGCGCCGATTTTGATCACCCAGCACATGCCGCCGACCTTCACAACGGTATTGGCCGAACATCTCGCGCACAGCAGCAGCTGTCGCGTGCTCGAAGCGGTGCAGGGCGAAGTGGTTGTCGCCGGCAGCATCTATGTGGCGCCGGGCGGCCGCCATATGCGCGTCGTGCGCGGCCGCGACGGCCCCTCGATCGCGCTCGGCGACGACCCGCCGATCAATTTCTGCAAGCCGGCGGTCGATCCGTTGCTGTCCTCGGCGGCGGCGGTATGGGGCGCGGCCAGTCTGGCGCTGGTGCTCACCGGCATGGGCAGCGACGGGACGCGCGGCGCCGGCGAGGTCGTGGCCGCCGGCGGCAGCGTGATCGCGCAGGACGAAGCGACCAGCGTGGTGTGGGGCATGCCGCGTTCGGTCGCGCAGGCCGGCTTGTGCTCGGCTGTGCTGCCGCTCGACAAGATCGCCGCCAAGGTCAATCGGCTGTTCTGCGGAGATCGCACGTGACGCCGCTCGACTACGATTTCTTTCGCAAATGCCTCAAGGAGCGCTCGGGCCTCGTTCTCTCCGCCGATAAGCAATATCTGGTCGAGAGCCGTCTGTTGCCGGTCGCCCGCAAGGCCGGCCTCGGCAGCCTCGGCGGTCTGGTGGCTGCGCTCAAACGCGGCAACGACGCGCTGATGACGACCGTTGTCGAAGCCATGATGACCAACGAATCGTTCTTTTTTCGCGACAAGCTCCCGTTCGAGAATTTCCGCTCCACTGTGCTGCCGGCGCTGACCGCGGCGCGGCGAAGCTCCCGCGCCATCCGCATCTGGTGCGCGGCCGCCGCGACCGGTCAGGAGCCTTACTCGCTGGCGATGTTGCTGAAGGAAATGCAGCGCGACCTCGCCGGCTGGCGCATCGACGTGATTGCAACCGACCTTTCTAACGAAGTGCTGGAGAAGGCGCGGCAGGGCATCTACAGCCAGTTCGAAGTGCAGCGCGGACTGCCGATCCAGCTCTTGATCAAGTATTTCACCCAAATCGGCGACATGTGGCAGATCGCGCCCGACATTCGCTCCATGGTCAAATACCAGCAGCTCAATCTATTGTCCGATTTCTCCCATCTCGGCACGTTCGATCTGATCTTCTGCCGCAACGTGCTGATCTATTTCGACCAGGAGACCAAGATCAACCTGCTCAACCGCCTGGCGCGCGTCATCGCCGGCGATGGCTATCTCGTGCTCGGCGCCGCGGAAACCGTGGTCGGGCTGACCGAGACCTTCAAGGTGGTGACGGAAGCGCGCGGCCTCTATGCGCCGAATGCGCGGATGTGCAGCCTGCCGGCTGCCCCTGAAAGGGCCATGCCGCGCTTGGTGGCGGTCAACGGCGTGAGATGAAGCGACGCTTTCCTCCCCGCAGCGCGGCGGAGGATGGCGGAAATTCAAACAAAACCCCGGCCGGCAGCCGGGGTTTTGTTTTTCCGTAGCGGGCGATTAGCGGGGAATTCGGCTTGCTTCTACGGCGGGAAAAACCCAATCCTGCAATTAGACATGGTAGTATGCCAAGGCGACCGCGCTCGCACCCAGGGGGGAGACCATGCCTGCAGTTGCTTTTTCGAACAACGATATCGCCATCGTCGCCTGGACCTTCGACCGGCATCTCGATGGCTGCCTCGGCTTCGCGGTCATCCAGATCGACGCCAACGGCAAGGAAACGCCGCTGCCGGCACTGGCCAGTTTTGCCGGTCAACCCGCCGATCCGCACCGCACCACCGAGCAGGCGCCGGTACAGAAGTTCTGGTGGAAGGACCTCTACGCCCAGCGCGGCCAGACCTACAGCTACCGCATCGTGCCGATGGGCGGCACGCCGGGCGCGCTCACGCCGCTCGCCGGCGTCGCACCGCTCCTCAGCAACAGCGTGACGCTGACCGAGAAGCGGCCGCCGTTCAACGCCTATTTCAACCGCGGCATCGTGGCGACGCAGGCGCTGAGCAAGGAGCTCAACAACAAGCCCAGCATCGAAGCTCTGACGCCGCATATTTCCGATCCCAACGATCCGATCCGCAAGAACCTGGAAGGCCAGCTTTACCAAGGCGTGACCTCGCTGCTCGATCGCGCCGATACGCAAGGCGGCACCATCAATGCCGCGCTTTATGAGCTCAACGATCCCAACGGACTCGAAAAGCGGCTGCAGGCGGCCGGCGAGGGCGATCCGAACAGCCGCCACGTGATCCTCGGCAACGAGCAAGGCGTCGGTTCCGACAAGAAGCCGATCGCCGACATGGATACGCAGAACCGCGCCAACCTGAAGAAGGCCGGCGTCGATGTGATCGACCGCATCCTCGGCAAAGGCAGCATTCCGCACAACAAGTTCATGGTGCTCAGCCAGGACGGCGCTGCGGTCGCGGTGCTGACCGGCTCGACCAACTGGACCAGCACCGGGCTGTGCACGCAGACCAACAACGCGCTGGTGATCGAATCGCCGAAGGTCGCGCAGCGCTATATCGACTATTGGAACACGCTCAAGGCCGACGTTGACGCTGCCCACGGCGACCAGAAGAAACTCCAATCGCCGGCGCAACGCAGCTGGGATCATAACAACAACGACAGCTCGATCAGCGCGCCGATCGATCTCGGCAACGGCGTCACCATCGAGCCGATGTTTTCGCCTAATACCAATCATCCGCTCAAAAGCCCGCCCAAGGAAGTACCAAACGATATGAAGCAGTTGTTCGATCTGGTCGGGGGCGCAAAGCAGGCGGTGCTGTTCCTCGCCTTCGATCCCGGCAACAACTCGATCCTCGATGCTGCCGGCGCGGCGCTCGCCAAGAACCCGGATCTCTTCGTGCGAGGCGCGCTGACCAGCACGCAACGCGCTAGCAATTTCGCTGAGGCGCTGCATCGCGGCAAGGAAAACCAACCCGGCGATGGCACCGGCATGCATGTCGCCGTCATTGGTGAACCAGGAAAGCCGAAGAAGAAGGGTGCCAAGTCGCCGAAGCTGCCGCCGGACTACCGGTCTGTTCCAGCCGGGGAGGTCACGAGCGACGACAAGTTCGGCGCCTGGGAGGCAGAACTCTACAAATACGGCTTCGCGATCATTCACAACAAGATCGTGGTGATCGATCCGTTCAGCGACAATTGCATCGTCATTACCGGATCGCACAATCTCGGCTATCGCGCCTCGCACAACAACGACGAAAATATGGTGATCATCCGCGGCCATCGCGGTTTGGCGGAAGCTTATGCCTGCCACGTGCTCGATATCTACGATCACTATGCGTGGCGGTTTTTGCTCAAGCAGCATCCGGATATTTTCGGCAAGCCGTTGGAGCCCGACGACAAATGGCAGGAGCGCTATATTTTGGGGCCCGACGTGAAATCGCCGGAGCTGCGCTTCTGGCTCGCGGCCGCGAGCGGCGGCAAGGCGCCGCCTGCGCCCAAAACTCCGCCTGCGCCCAAAGCTCCGCCCGCGGCGAAGGCTCCAACGCCGGCGGCAACCGGCGTGGGAGGCAAGCCGGCCAAGCCGGCCAAGGCGAAGCCCGCGAAGACAAAGCAAACGAGGCGCAAGCCCAAACGCGGCACAGCCAAAAAGACCAGGAAGAAGCCGCCCAAAAAGCGCGCCGCAAGGGTGACCAAGCGCAAGCGCCCGACAAAGACAAAGCGCTGAACGCGCCGCATAAATGAAAAACCCCGCCTAACCAGGGGGGGGTTGATTTTGAAAAGGGCGATCCGCGAGCGTTGTCGCGGAGCACGAAGCTTTAAGCGGAGATTTTCTCCGCGTCCTCGATCGGCTCGCGCAGCACGTAGCCGCGGCCCCACACCGTTTCGATGTAGTTCTTGCCGTTCGAGGCATTGGCGAGCTTTTTCCGCAGCTTGCAGATGAAGACGTCGATGATCTTCAGCTCCGGCTCGTCCATGCCGCCATAGAGGTGGTTGAGGAACATTTCCTTGGTGAGCGTCGTGCCCTTGCGCAGCGAAAGCAGCTCCAGCATCTGATATTCCTTGCCGGTCAGATGCACGCGCGCGGCGCTGACCTCGACGGTCTTGGTATCGAGGTTGACGACGAGATCGCCGGTTTGGATGACCGATTGGGCGTGACCCTTGGAGCGCCGCACGATGGCGTGGATGCGCGCCACCAGCTCGTCCTTGTGAAACGGCTTGGTCATGTAGTCGTCGGCGCCGAAGCCGAGGCCTCTGACCTTATCCTCGATGCCGGCAAGCCCGGTCAGGATCAGGATCGGCGTCTTGACCTTCGAGACGCGCAAGCTGCGCAATACCTCGAAACCCGACATATCCGGCAGATTAAGGTCGAGCAGGATGATGTCGTAGTCGTAGATCTTGCCGAGATCGATCCCTTCCTCGCCGAGATCGGTCGTATAGACGTTGAAGCTTTCCGACTTGAGCATCAACTCGATCGATTGCGCCGTGGCGCTATCGTCTTCGATCAGCAATACGCGCATGCCAGTCCCTTTCCTCGCCGCGCGGCTTAAGGTTGGCACGCCCCAGCGGCGGCCCCCGAAAAACGCCTTGGGACAAACTGATTCGAGACTGTAAACGCAGTATGGTTAACAAAACCTGATTCCCTTATGCAAGCATTCCTTCGGCAAATTTCAGAATATCGCCTTAAGGTCTTGCGTAGGAGTGGTTTTCTAGCCACGCGGGCGCTCATCTTCCAGGTTAAGGTTCGGCGCTAACCGACTCTTCAGACTCGCCCTCCATCATGGCTGGACGAGCCCACCTTGATCCCAAGGACGGCGCAATGATTAACGGCCCGGGTAAACACAGCGTTAAGAGCCGCACCGCGGAGGTAACCATGGCGGCGGCGGAGGCCGGCGCGACGCCAACGCGCGACCATGACGCTTTCGGTCCGATGACGGCCGGCTCGGAAACCGAACGCTAACGTTATCGTGGCATGATTGCGATCAGTGGCGCCGCGTGATGGGGCCTTGCGGCGCCATGGGCCCGCGGCTTCGGGGGAGTAGTAGTCGATGAAGTCCCGTGAGACGCTCATTCGCTTGAAGAAATTTCAAGTCGACGAGAAACGGCGCAAGGTCGCGCAAATCGAGACCATGATCGCCGAGTTCGATCGTATGGCTGCCGATCTGGAGCGCGAAATCCGGGTCGAGCAGGACCGCGCCGGCATCCACGATCCCGGGCATTTTGCCTATCCAACCTATGCCAAAGCCGCGATCGCACGCCGCGAGAATCTCAAGCGCTCGGCCGATGAACTGCGGACCCAGCTTGAAGATGCCAAGTTGGCGCTCGACGACGCCTCGGACGAGCTGAAGAAGGTCGAGCTGCTCGACGAGCGCGACCAGATGCGCGAGCGCGGGGCGGAAGCTGCTACCGAGCAAACCGAGCTTGATGCGCTCGGGCTGCTGCGCATGCGCGGCAGCGCCCCGGCCTGAACCTCAGCGGTCACGACCACCCGATTGCCCCTAGTGTCCCGATTCCGAAGGTTCGCATCATTATGCGGCACCCTCGTTTGCGAACTTCGGAATCCAAGGACACTAGCAACGTATTGATCTAGTGTGGCTTTGGTTCAGAAGTCCGCATGACGAGTTCGCGGCAAAAATGATGCGGACTTCTGAACCGCCGCACTAGGGGGGCCGAAGTCTTTGCGCCTTGTCTGCGGTGTTCGATTGCCGCTGACCGCCTACGCACGAGACGGGTCGGCGGACTGAACCCCGGCCGTAGCTCCCAGCGAGCGGAGGCGGGTGGCCGGCATGAGCGGAGAAATATCTGCCGCCCCGGCATCCCTTTACCCCGTTTCGCTCTCGACGAGCGCCTGCTTCCATGGCGATAATCAATTTCCGTGCAAGGGCGCCCATGGGGGTCCCCGGGGGCGGGGGCAGTGAATGTTGATGCAGGCGGAACTCGTCTGGCTGCTCGCAGCCGTCGCCAAGGGCGACGCGGCCGCATTTGAGCGGCTTTATGACGCCACGCGCGCGAAACTCTACGGGGTCCTGCTCCGTATCTTGCGTAGGCCCGAATTGGCGGAAGAGGTCATGCAGGAAACCTACCTCAAGGTTTGGAAGACGGCGGACAAGTTCGACCCCTCCGTCGCCAGCCCGATCACCTGGATGGTGGCGATGGCGCGGAATCGGGCTATCGACATTGTGCGCAAGAAGGGCGAAGCCTCGATCGAGGAGGAGCCCGCGGCGCTGGGGGTGGCGGCCGAGGCCCCCGCACCGCTCGCGCGTCGCGAGATGACCGAGGAACTCAAGCGGCTGTTGTCCTGCCTCGGCAAGCTCGACCCGGAAAAACAGCGCATCGTGCTCTTGGCCTATTACAGCGGCTGGAGCCGCGATCAGCTGGCAAAGAAGCTCGATATCCCGGTGAACACAATCAAGACTTGGTTGCGTCGCAGCCTGCTGGAGATCCGCGAGTGTATGGGACTGTGATGTCGGAAGAGCTTACGGGGTAGCCATGTTCGAGGATGACCAGGACACGCTCGCCGCCGAATACGTCCTCGGCACGCTCTCCGGCCAGGAGCGCGACCAGGCCGAGGCGTTGCTTTCGTTCGATCCGCAATTCGAGGCGGCCGTGCGCCAGTGGGAGCGCCGGCTCGGCGAGCTCAATGTCATGGTGGAAGCGGTCGAACCGCCGCCGCGGGTCTGGGAAAAGATCAAGACCGAGATCGGGCCCGTCGCAATACCCAGCGAACTCGAATTGCCGCAAGCCAAGGCTCCGGAGCAGGAGGCGCCGCCGGCAGCGGCCACGCCCGCCGCGGACCTTTTGCCGCCGGAAACCGAGCCGGCCAAGGCGGCCCAGGCACCGGTCAGTCCAGCAGCCGCACCGCCATCGCCGGGGCCAAAAAAGGTCGAACGGAGCGCCGACGTCATTTCTCTTGAGGGTCGGGTCAAGCGCTGGCGGGGCATGACGCTCGGCATCGGCGCGCTCGCCGCCGTATTCGCGCTCTACATTGCGCTATCGCAGCTCGCGCCCCAGCTCCTTCCGCCGCAGTTGCGGCCACCGGCGGCAAAGATGGTGGCGCGGTCGGAAGCCCCGGCACGCTTGCAGCAGGACCGCCTCGTTGCCGTGCTGCAGCAGGGCCCGACGGCGCCGGCGTTCCTGGTCACGCTCGACACCCAGCATCGCAATTTGATTGTGCGAAGGGTGGCGGCCACGCCGGAAACGGGCCGCAGCTACGAGCTATGGCTGATTTCGAGCCGCTATCCGACGCCGCGTTCGCTGGGCATCGTGGGCAATGATGAATTCACCCAGCGTGCGCTTCCGGCCAATTTCGACGTCGATACGCTGCGGGGGGCGACTTACGCCGTGTCGCTCGAGCCCGCCGGCGGCTCGCCGAGCGGGGTGCCGACCGGGCCCGTCCTGTTCACCGGCAAAGCGGTCGAAGCCCTGCCCGCGACGCCGCTGACGAATGCGACCCCGAAGACGTGAGGGTGCGACTTTCGGCGCAGAGACGAGTTGATCAGACGCGAGGAGTTATTAGCGGATCGCGGGAAGATGCCCGCTTACGGCGGTCTGCTGGCCGGCTTTGACGAGCGGTGCGGTGCCCAGATCGATCGCGCTGACATGGGCGAAAATGCCAACTGCCGCAACCAATGTCGCGCACAGCAGGCCAACGACCACGATCTTCAAATGCGTGCGGCGGTCCGCGCTGTACATTGAATGGTTCATTGCATCCTCCCGGGTTGCGGCGATCAGTCGCCGCGGCCGGGGTCAACGGGTTCGCTAGCTTCACCTAAGTATGTGCGAGCTAACGCGCTGGAAACGCACTTCACTGAACCTTGAACAGTCGTGATAACGGGTGAAAGGCTGCTTAGTTCCTCTTTGGCGGGTTTCGGCTCGGACTTGGCAGGCCAGCGCTCGGCCCACCTGCTTGTTTGAGCAGGGAAATGACATGACCTCCCCGGCAGAATGTGCCGGGTACGGGTATATGTTATCGGGATCAGGGTCAGGCCGACTCGTGGAGTGAATTGGCAGGCTAGGAAAGATGCCCCGGTTTTTTCGCCTTGCCTTGACTGCCGCCGCTGTTGCGCTGACCGCCTCGGCCGCTCTCGCCGAGGGGGTCGCTCCCGGGCTGTGGCGAATTATCAGCCGCACCGAGACCGGCGGCGTGATCGGCCCGCCGCATGAGAGCTCGCGCTGTTTGACGGCGGATCAGGCGCGCGACGTGGCGACAACATTCGTGCCGTCCCCGAGCGCGGACAATTCAAGCTGCACGCCGATCGAGCGCAGCGTCAGCGGTCAAAAGCTGACCTGGCATGTCACCTGCAGGGGCCAGCTCGACATGGAGCAGGCCGGAGAGTTCACTTTCGACAGCCCCCACCACTACACTGCGACCACCCGGACGCGGGCGACCGTTTCCGGCAAGACCATGATCGACTCCCAGGACACGCTCGAGGGCCAATGGGTCTCGGAGTGCCGGTAAGGGTGAGAAGAATTCAGCTGCCGTAAGCGAGGTGCCTATGCATTCGCATTCCGTCGCCCGTTGGAGCCACCAGCACGCCTTTCTCGGCGAGCATCACCGCGAGCACGAGCGGCGCACCTGGAGTGTGGTGGCGCTGACGGCGCTGATGATGGTCGTCGAGATTACCGGCGGTACGCTGTTCGGCTCGCTCGCGCTGGTCGCCGATGGCTGGCACATGGCGACGCACGTCACCGCGCTGGCGATCGCCGGGCTTGCCTATCTGTTCGCCCGCCGCCACGCCGAGGACGCGCGCTTTTCACTGGGCACCGGCAAGTTCGGCGAGCTGGCGGCGTTCGCCAGCGCCATCATTCTCGGCATGATCGCGATTGGCATCGGCTACGAGTCGGTGCTGCGGCTCCTGCATCCCATCGCAATCCACTACCGTGAGGCGATCCCGATCGCCGCTCTCGGGTTGTGCGTGAACCTGGCCAGCGCCTGGCTGCTGCACGACTCTGATCACGACCACGCCCATGATTTGGCCGACCAATCCGCGGGCAAGCACGCTGCCTCTGAGGCGCATCATCATGGGCATCATCAGGACTCCAACTTGCGCGCGGCTTACGCGCACGTGCTGGCCGATGCGCTGACCTCGGTGTTGGCGATTGTCGGCTTATCGGCGGCGTGGGCGTTCGGCTGGACCTTCATCGATCCGGCGGTAGGGCTCGTCGGTATGATCGTGATCTTGTCCTGGGCGCTGAGCCTCATCCGCACGGCCGGCCGGGTGCTGCTCGACACCGTTCCCGATCCGGAGCTGGCGCGGCGCATCCGCGAACGCATCGAAACCGGCGGCGACCGCCTGACCGATCTGCATTTGTGGCAGGTCGGACCGGGCCATGCCGCCATGATCGCATCCGTCGTATCGGATTCCCCGCAGCCGCCGGCAGTGTACAAGGCGCGGCTGGAAGACCTGGCCGGGCTGTCGCACGTCACCATCGAAGTGAACGCCTGCCCGCATTGAAGCGACCAGCGGCAGCACCCCCCAGGAAATATTCTTGACGATAGTCCCAGCGACGTCTGCCCGAGCAGCAGGATGACCGCGGCGGCGACGGCGCCGGCGACGGCCGTCGGCAGCCCGAGCTGCACATCGAGCGCCGAGGATACGAGCAGCACGACGGCCGTAGCGGCGATGCCGAAGGCTGCGGTCTTGCCGGCGGCCGTCAGCGCCGGCCGCGGCACCTCCTTGGCGATCGTCTGCGCGAGCGCGTTTCGCTGCGTCCATCGCAGCGCCTCGCGTCTGTCTTGCAAGGAACCCGGGAAGACGCGCATAGTCATGCCGCTCGGGTTTGTCTGCAAAAACAAGCAAAAGATCGCCCCGCTTCGGGCGGCATCCCGATGCACAACGAAGGGGATGGAGATGTCCACGAAACCGCAACGGTTCATGAGCCCTCTGGCGTGGGCGGCCGCGGTCGCGGTGCTGCTCTTCGCCGCGGCTCCGGCCCAGGCTGCCGAGCCGATCAAGATCGGTCTCGGCATGTCGCTCACCGGCCCGCTCGCCGCCAACGGCAAGATGTCACTCGTGGCCATGCAGGTTTGGGAAGACGACATCAACGCCAAGGGCGGGCTGCTCGGCCGGCCGGTCAAGCTCGTCTACTACGACGATCAGAGCAGTCCGTCGCAGGTCCCCGGCATCTACGCCAAGCTGCTCGATGTCGATAAAGTCGATCTGATCGTCAGCGGCTATGCCTCGACGCAGATCGCCGCGGCGATGCCCGTGGCGATGCAGCACAACAAGCTGTTCATCAGCCTGTTCGGTACCGGCATCAACGAGCGGTTCAACTATCCGAAATATTTCTCGATGATCCCCAACGGCCCGACGCCGAAGCCGGCATTCACGCGCGGCTTCTTCAAGGTGGCCGAACAGCAGACGCCCAAGCCGCAGACCATCGCCTTGGCCTCGGCGGACGCCGAATTCGGACGCAATGCCTGCGAGGGCGCGCACGAGAACGCGCAGGCGGCGGGCTTCAAGATCGTCTACGAAAAGAGCTATCCGCCGTCCACCATCGACTTCTCGCCGATCGTGCGGGCGATCCAGGCGGCGAATCCGGATCTGCTGGTGATTTGCTCCTATCCGCTCGACACCGTCGGCATGATCAAGTCCATGCACGAGGTCGGGTTCAAGCCGAAAATGTGGGGCGGCGCGATGGTCGGCCTGCAGGCGACGGTGTTCAAGACCCAGCTCGGCCCGCTGCTCAACGGCGTCGTCAATTACGAGACCTGGCTGCCGGTGAAGTCGATGGAATTCCCGGGCTCGCTGGAGCTGATCAAGAAATATCAGGAGCGCGCCAAGGCCGCCGGTACCGACCCGCTCGGCTATTACATGCCGGTATGGGCCTATGCCGATCTGCAGGTGCTCGGCGATGCCATCGCCGCCACGAAGAGCCTCAACGACGACGTGCTCGCCGATTATATCCGCCAGGCCACGTTCAAGACCGTGATCGGCGAGGTGAAATTCGGCAAGCAGGGCGAGTGGGTGGAGGAGCGCACGCTGGCGGCGCAGTTTCAGAACATCAAGGGCAACAGCATCGACGATTTCCGCGACCTGAAGACCGAGGTGATCGTCTATCCGCCGCAATACAAGAGCGGCGAGGTGATTTATCCCTACGAAAAGGCGATCGCGAATGAATAGCGCGGCATCGCGCGATGGCGGGAGAACGCAGGCGGCGACCGGTTGCGGTGAAAGCAGCCGCGCTCACAGCCCCAGATAAAATTTCTTGATCAGGTCGTTGTTGTTGAGCTCGTCCATCGAGCGGCCCTCGAACGCGATCTTGCCGTGCACGATGACGTAGCCGCGGTTGGCGATGCGGATCGCCTGGGTGAAGTTCTGTTCCGCCATCAGCACGGTGAGATGGTAGCGCGCCTTCATCTCGGCGATCGCGTCGATAGTGCGGCTGACCAGCATCGGCGCCAGCCCGACCGAGGGCTCGTCGACCAGGAGGATCTTCGGCGCCAGCATCAGCGCGCGGCCGAGCGCCAGCATCTGCTGCTCGCCGCCGCTCATGCTGCCGGCAAGCTGCGCGCGGCGCTCGGCAAGGCGAGGGAAGGTCTCGAAACAGACGGCGAGGTTGCGGGCAAGCTCGCGGCGCGCGGCCGGGCGGGAGGCGCCGAGCAGCAGGTTTTCCTCGACCGTGAGCTTCGGAAACAGCCGGCGTCCCTCCGGTACCAGCGCGATGCCGAGATCGGCGATCTGTTCGGTGCTGCGGCCGACGAGGTCGTGTTGGATGCCGTCGATCTCGGCGACGATCGATCCGGCGCTCGGCCGTACCACCCCCATGATGCACTTCATCAGCGTCGACTTGCCGTTGCCGTTGGTGCCGAGCAGCACCACGGTCTCGCCGGCGTCGACCTTGAACGAGACGTCGTCGATCACGCGCACCGCGCCATAGGCGGCGTGGATGCCGGCGAGGGTGAGGCTGCTAGCCAAGGTAGGCCCTCTCCACTTCCGGATCGCGCATGACCGCGTCCGGCCGGCCGTCGGCGATCTTGCGCCCGGAGACCAGCACCACGAGCCGCTGCGAGAAGCTCATCACCGCGCGCATGATATGCTCGATGAGGATGATGGTGACGCCGCGTTCGTTCAAGCGCACCAGCAACGCGATGATCTCCTCGATCTCCGAATGGGTGAGGCCGGCCATCGATTCGTCGGCGATCAAGAGCTTCGGTTCCGCCGCCATGGCGCGCGCCAGCTCGAGCTTGCGCATCTCGACCTGGGTGAGGTCGCGTGGCAGCCGCTGCGCCTTGGCCTCGAGACCGACCTCGCGTAACAGCTCGGTGCAGCGGGCCTCGATGTCATGTCGGGAGCGATGGGTGCCGCGCGCCGCCACGGTGTAGATAAGCGGAACGCGCATGTTGTCGAGCAGGCTGAGACTCGTGAACGGCCGCGGCAGCTGGAAGGTGCGGGCGAGCCCGCGGCGCGTGCGTTGATGCGCGGTCGAGCCATCGAGCACATGGCCGTCGAAGCGCACCGAACCGGTATCGTTGCGCAGCGTGCCGCAGATGCAGTTGACCAGCGTCGACTTGCCGGAGCCGTTGGGTCCGATCAGGCCGACCCGCTCGCCGGCCGTCACCGCGAGCGAGATGTTGTCCAGCGCCACGAAGCCGACGAAGCGCTTGCCGAGATTATCGATCTCGAGCAGTTGGGTCATGGGGCGGGTCCCGCGGCACGTTCCGGCGCATCCGTGCCGACGCGGCGGCGGCCGACGAAATCATCCGGCTTACGCTGCAGATATTTGTGCACCAGCCCGATGATGCCGTTCGGCGCGACGATCACGAAACCGACCAGCAGCAGACCGACGATCAACAGATTGACCGCCGACGAGATGGTCACCGTCGCCAGCTGCTGCAGCGAGCCGAGCAGGATGGCGCCGATCAAAGGACCGACCCAGCTCGTGGTGCCGCCGATCAGCGGCATGGCGATGGAGTTGATGGCGTAATCGAGGCCGAACGCCGAGGACGGCTGCAGATAGCCGATGTAATAGGGGAACGGCGCGCCCGCCATTCCCATGAGCGCGCCGGACATCGTGGTCGCGATCAGCTTCAGCCGCAGCGTCGGTACGCCGGAAGCCTCCGCGGCCATTTCGTCGTCGCGAATCGTGGCGAAGCCGTAGCCCAGCCGCGAGCGCTCGATCACGCGCGCCACCGTGATCGCTCCGATCGCCAGCAGCATCATGATCAGGAACAGGTATTTGATGTAATTGCCGAACGGCGCGATCGCCTCCGGCCGCACGATATAGGCGCCGCGCGAGCCGCCGACATAATCCCAATTGACGATCAGCGTCTCCAAGACGACGGCGAGCGCCAGTGTCGCGATGGCGAAGAACGCGCCGCGCAGCCGCAATGTCAAATAACCCATGCCGAGGCCGACGACGCCCGACACCACGCCGCCGACAAACAGCAGCAGGGGAATAGGCAGCGGATAAAGCCGGTGCAGGGCGACGGTCGAATAGGCGCCGAGCGCAAAGAAGGCGGCGGAGCCGAAATTCACGTAGCCGCAATAGCCGCCGAGAATGTTCCACGCCGTCGACAGCACGACGTATTGCAGCACGACGTAGCCGGCGAAGAAATAATATTCGTTGCCGAGCGCGGCCGCGGCGGCGAATACGGCGCCGCCGACGATGAGGCAGACAAGGAGGAACAGGTCCGAGCGCACGACTAACGTCCCAACAGGCCGGCCGGCCGTACCGCCAGCGCCAGCAGCAGAAATCCAAACGACACCGCCGGCGCCCAGGACGGGCCGTAGAACGTCGAGGTCAGGCTTTCAAAGACGCCGACCAGCAGGGCGGCGATCAGCGTTCCCGGCAGGCTGCCCATGCCGCCGAGCACGCAGATCGCGAACACGCGGCCGATATATTGCCGGCCGACCGACGGCTCGACCGGCTGGATGATGATGAGAAAGGCGCCGGCGAGCGAGGCGGTGGCGACCGAAATGCCGAAGGCGATGCGTTTGATCCGGATCGGATCCACCGCCATGAGCTGGAGCGCGAACTGATCCTGCGCCACCGCCATGATGGCGCGGCCGATGAACGTGCGTGTCAGAACGAGTTGCAGCACCGCGATCAACAATAGAGATACCAGGCAGGGCACCAAAAGGCGCATTGGGATGTCGATGCCGCCGAGGTGCCAGGTCGGGCCGATATAGGGCGCCTCGACGTAGCGGTAGTCGACGCCGAAATAGAGCACCAGCGACACTTCGGTGATGAACAGCAGGCCGAAGAAGAAGGCGAGGCCGCGCAGCGATTCCTGGCCGCGTTTCTCGAACGAGACATAGTAGACCTGATAGATGCCGACGCCGAGCGCATAGAACGCCGGCGCCACCAGGATGCTGGTGACGATCGGGTCGAGGCCGAGGCTGACACTGACGATATAGGCGATGTAGGAGCCGAGGATGATGAAGGCCGGGTGCGCGATGTTGAGGATGTCGAGGATGCCGAACGACAGCGACACGCCGACCGTCACCGCCGCGTAGAAGGCGCCGATCAGGATACCGGAAACGACGGCGTTGATCAGAAGATCGAACGAAAAGATCATTCGTCAGCCTTGCGTACCGCCCCAGGTAACGTCATTCACCGGCGGCCCGAAGGACCGGCCGCGAAATTCCATAACCATGCAAGTGCGGTCCCCACCGTTCGCGCCCTTATTCAAGCGATGATGGTTCTGGAGTCCGGGCGCCTGCGCCGACAATACCGAACGTTCGTATGATGCGAAATAGCAGGGAATTTGATCGGCGCTCGCGAGACCGTCGTGCGCGATTTTTGCTGCGGCTGACAGCCACGGCAAGCCGGCGGGTGTCGTTTCGCCTCGCCTTGCAAAAATTAGGTTGTGACTTCGTCGCGGAAGCTCGCGGCGGTCGGGCTGGCGGCAACAAGCTTGGGATAGAGTCTTTTGAAATCCGCCACGATCGTTTCGAACGGCACGTCGGCGAAGGCGCCGCGGTCCTTGAGATATTCCATATGCCGTCGCCCGGCCTGGTCGAACGGATGGAACAGACTGTCGTTGACGCCGTCGAAATCGAGCGGTTTGATTTTCGCCCGCTCGCACAGCGCCGAGTCGAAGGCCGGCGTGCACTTGACCCATTTTCCGTCGATATTGAGTTCCGTGTAGGAGTGCCAGCAGAACGTGTCACCGACCCGGTCGCGAAGCCGCTTCGAGGTGAGATGGTTGCGCACGTCGGCGTAGCCCGGACGCGCCGGAATGCCGCAGACGCGTGCCGCGGCCGCGAGCACCGCCGACTTTCCGACACAGAAGCCCTTGCCGGCGTGTAGCACGGCGCTGGCGCGGAATTCGGCCGGATCGAAAAAATCGATATAGGGATCATACTGGATCGAATCGCGCACCGCGCGGTAGAGCGCGATAGCCTTGTCCTTTACCGTGCGCGCCTTGCCGACGGCGCTGCGGGCGAAGGCTTGTATGGCCGGATCGTCGCAATCGACAAAAGGCGTGGCGCGCAGATACTCGGTGTTGTCCGTCGTCATGTTACCCATCGGGTGCAGTACTGAGGGTCGCGTGCAGGGAAGCGCAATCCTTGCCCATGGCTAAAGGCGAGCGTCAAGCCCGAACCGATCGGTGCGCATGCCGTCATTGCAGGCGCCGCAACGGCGGCGGCGCCCAGCTTCCGTTCAGCACCGCCGTCTTCGGCGCGTAGAGCCGCATCGTCAGTCCGAGCGTGCCGGTGCTGGGTGAGGGCAGCCAATTGGCGGTTCTGTCGCCGCCGGGGTCGTCATGTTGAACATAGAGGTCCAACGATCCGTCGGCGTTGTATTGCAACGCGTCGCGGTCGCCGAGGGCGAAACGGTTGAGCGGATTGGCGACCGGGAACCCTTCCGCGTCATACATGGTCAGCGACCAAAAGGCGTCGACGGGCGGCAGTTCGGCCTTGGAGAAATGCAGGATGTAATTGTGATCGCCGGTCGGCGGCTTGCCGTCCGCGTCCGCGACGATCAGCGGATAAACGGCATCTTCCGGCGGGTTCACGCCGAGACCGACGAGCGCAATGATAGCGCGCTTGAGGTAGTAATTGCCGTACACGCCCACTGTGTCGGTGTTCATTTGCCAGCCGTTGACCACGCGGGCGAGGGTGGGGATCTTGTCGTGCATAAACTTCAGGCCGTCGGCCGCGGCTTTTTTCAGGGCGTCCTGAACGGCGGGATCGAGCTTCTCCGGTTCGTAGCTCCGGCCAACCTCAATGCCGATCCGCTCCAATCTCGCGATCATCGACCAGTCGGTGAGGTGGGGCGGGTTCACCTTCATGAGTTCGACCGCTCGCTTGAAATAGGTCAGCGGCGGCATGGTGTTGACAAGTTCGAGCGGTGCCGGCGCCGTTACGTGAAGCGGCAGGGCAAGCGGTGGCTGAGCCGATGCCGGCCGATGACCCCACTGCGACAGCGGCGTGATGGTGTAACCGTCCTGTACCTTGTTGACGGCCGCATAATCCTGCGGGCCGTTGGTCTGGGTGCGGCCGATAATCCAGACATATGGCGTCGGCGCCTCGATGCGCATGACACCAGCAGGCAGGTCGCCCGTCCATCCGCGCGGCACGACGGCGAAATGAGCTGCCGCCGTTCCGGTGGTGCGCTTTCCCGGAACCGCGAAGACATCGGTCCACATGTCGAGCATGGGCAGCAGATAGTAGCGCCCGCCGGTGTCGGGTGCCGACACGATCATCGGCTCTTTGGTGAGGTCGAGCCACGCCGACGAATAAAGCGTGTCGAAATTGGGCCGCACCACGGCCCTGAAATCGGCCGGAGGGAACGTGCGGATGTGAAAGAATCTGTTGGCGAGGCTATTTGCGGCTGCTCCCGGCACGCTGTTCGTTTGCTCCCGCGTTACGTCCATCGTGACGAGCGGATAGAAATAAATATAAGCCGCGACGGCGATGTCATGGGCTTCCTGCGCGCTGACACTTGCCTGCGCGTAGCTTACGTCGGGAGAAAATGTCGTTGCCACGCAAGTCAGCGATGCCAGCAGGATTGCTCGGAAACTCGAAGACCGCGCCGTCGAACGCATGTTGACCTCATACGTGCTGGCCGCCGTTGATGTGGATCTCGGCGCCGTTGACGTAGGACGACGTTTCCGTGCACAGCACATAGATGATTTTTGCCACCTCGTCGGGCGTACCGAGGCGGTGCATCGGGATCATCTCGACAATCTTTTCCGTGCCGGGCGAAAGCATCGCGGTGTCGATCTCGCCCGGCGCGATGGCGTTGACGCGGACGCCGAGTGCGCCGAAATCGGCGGCCATCTCGCGCGTCAGGCCGGCGAGCGCCGCCTTCGAGGTCGCATAAGCGGCGCCGGCGAACGGATGCACGCGCGAGCCGGCGATCGAGGTGACGTTGACGACCGAGCCCTTGGCGGCCTTGAGCTCGTCAAGGAGCCCGCGCGCCAGCATGATCGGGGCAAAGAAGTTCACCTGGAAGACGTGATGCCAATCCTCGCGCGCGGTGTCGATCGAGCCGAGCCGCTTGCCGCCTGTCCCCTTTGGCGAGATCGCGGCATTGTTGACCAGCGCATGCAGCTCGCCGTTGAGCCGCTCTTTGATCTCGGCGATCGCCGCGTCGGTGCTCTCGGGGTCCGCCAGATCGACCTGGACGTGGTCCTCGGGGCCTGCTTCCCACGGACAATTCTCCGGGAACGGGTGCCGCGAACAGGTGAGGACGCGCCAGCCTGCGGCGGAGAAGCGCTTGACGGTCGCGTGGCCGATGCCGCGGCTCGCCCCGGTGAGAAGGAGCGTCCGGCGCGGCTGGTTGCTCATAGGCATTTGTTTCTTCCAATCCTGGTGGCTTTAGCGATGACTCATCGACGTCGCCGGCATCATGCTCATGGATAAAGCCATCATGCTCATGGATAAAGCCATCATGCTCATGGATAAAGCCGCGTCTTGCTCCACGGTGCCGTCACGCTCGAGCGGGTGAACGCGATACGGTCATGGAGTCGAAACGGCCGCTCCTGCCAAAACTCGATTCCCTGCGGCACCACACGATAGCCCGACCAGTGCGGCGGCCGCGGCACCGGGCCGATGGCGAATTTCGCCGTATAGCGCGCGACGGCCTTTTCGAACGCCATGCGGCTCTCGAGCGCGGCCGATTGTTTGCTGGCCCAGGCGCCGATCTGGGCCATGCGCGAGCGCGTGGCAAAATAGCTGTCGGCTTCCGCCGCCGAAACCGGCTCGACGCTGCCGCGGATACGGACCTGGCGCTGCAGCGACTTCCAGTAAAACGTCAGTGCTGCCTTCGGCGCCTCCGCCAATTCACAGCCCTTGACGCTGTCGAGGTTGGTGTAAAAGACGAAGCCGCGCTCATCGAAACCCTTCAACAGCACCATCCGCGCATTCGGCAGCCCGTCGGCATCGACGGTCGCCAGCGTCATGGCGTCCGGATTGACCGGCTCCGCGCGCTGGGCCTCGGCAAACCATGCCGCAAACAGCCGCAGCGGCTCGCCGGCCGCGGTGAAGTCACCGCCCGTTAACCACCCCGGGTGTTCTATCGGCGCTGCGTCGGACATTCTGCGGAGTACCCAGTGCTCGCGTGCGGCAATCGGGAAGCAGGCCGCCGGTGTCTATATAATGGAACCGGGGCGCTACGCCTACGTTGGCCGCTGCGGCGGCTTGCTACCATTACGGCCTTGCTCGGCGCGTTGACCGCCGCCGGCTGCTCCTATCAGCTCGATTCGCTGTTCTCCAAAGCCGATGCGGACGTCGAGCAGACCGGCTCGACGGTCCGGCCGGCCGACCGAACGGGCCATACCGCCACCGCCGCGCCGCCGTCGGAGGTGGACCTCGCCTATGCGCGCGCGGTTGCCGCCGACGTGCTCGCGCACGGGGCGAAGGATAGCAGCATCCCCTGGGCGAATCCGCATACCGGCGCCGGCGGTAACATCACCCCGCTTGCCGCGTCCTACAGCGAGGGCGCCTTCACCTGCCGCGATTTCCTGGCGAGCTATGTCCGCGGCGAATCGGAGGCCTGGCTGCAAGGCGCCGCCTGCCGCACGCAGCAGGGCAAGTGGGAGGTGAAGAGCCTAAAACCGCTCAAGCAGGGCTGAGCGGATTATCGTCGCGGTCCCGCCGACAGAAACGCATTGCAGGGCGGTGGCTTAAATCCCACATTGCTAGACACGGGCGGGCGGGGCCAGCCCCGGAACTTAAGCGGAGACGATGGGGGATGCGTGATCCCTATGAGGTGCTGGGCGTCGATCGCAAGGCGAGTGCAGCCGATATCAAGAGCGCATTCCGCCGCCTGGCAAAAAAATTGCATCCCGACGCCAACAAGAACGATCCGAAGGCGGCGTCGCGTTTCGCCGAGATCAATGCGGCCTACGAAATCCTCGGCACCGACGACAAGCGCAAGGCGTATGATCGCGGCGAGATCGACGCCGAGGGCAAGCCGCGATTCCAGGGCTTTGGTCCCGGCGCGGGCGCGCACCCGGGCGGCGGCTTCGCGCCCGAAGGGGAGTTTGAGACTTTCAGCTTCGGTCCGGAGGGCTTTACCCGGAGCACCCGGCGCGGCGGCGGCGGCGGCGGCGGTTTCGGCGGCTTCGAGGATATCCTCAGGGAAGCTTTCGGCAGCACGGGCGGCGCGGGTGGCGGGCCCGGCGCGCGCACGCATCGCGGCGGAGCCGCGTTCGAGGCCGAGGATTTCGGCACCGGCGCCGATGTCGCGGCGGCGCTGACGGTGACGCTGCCGGATGCGGCGCACGGCGTCACGCAGCGCCTGCGGCTGCCGTCCGGCAAGGACGTCGAAGTCAAGATTCCCGCTGGTATCGCCAACGGCCAGCAAATCCGGCTGCGCGGCCAGGGCATGCCGGGACCGGGCGGGGCTGGCGACGTGCTGATCACCGTCTCCATCGCGCCGCACCCGATCTTCACCCTCGAAGGCGCCAATCTGCGGCTCGACCTGCCGGTCACGCTCGACGAGGCGACGCTGGGGGCGAAGGTGCGGGTGCCGACCCTCGATAAACCCGTCGAAATCACCATCCCGGCTTGGACCAGCAGCGGCCGCACCTTCCGCCTCAAAGGCAAGGGCTTTCCGGCGAAAGCGGGCCGCGGCGATCTCTTCGCCACCGTGCGTATCGTGCTGCCGGAACAGAGCGACCCCGAGCTCGAAGCGCTGATGAAGAAGTGGCGGAGCGAGAAGCCCTACGATCCGCGCAAGGGGATGTGAGTTCCCTTAGAGCGCAATCGCTTCAGATTGAATCGATCGGCGCTCTAATATCTTGGTGGAGCATGATCTTTTCGAAAACCGCCCTCCACCCTCGGATCAAGTCCAAGGGCAGGCTTTTCCGGATCAGCTCTAAACCCCCGGCGCGCTGCTGCGGGCTGCCGTGAGCGGCGATTATTAACGCCAAGTCCCGCGCTTGATGGCTGCTACGGCCGTGTGCCATAGGAGTCCGGGGCCTAAAACGTCCAGCGAGGTGAGTGGAATGGCGGAAGTCTCAGGCCTCATGCGCGGCAAGCGCGGCCTGGTCATGGGGGTCGCAAACCACCGCTCACTGGCCTGGGGCATTGCCAAAGCCTGCCATGGCCACGGCGCCGCGGTCGCCTTCACCTATCAGGGCGAGGCGCTCAAGAAGCGCGTCGAGCCGCTGGCCCAGGAGCTCGGCGGCATCGTCGTCGGCCATTGCGATGTCACCGAGCCAAAGACCATCGACGACGTGTTTGCAGCCGTGCAGTCCGCTTGGGGCACGATCGACTTCCTGGTCCATGCGATGGCGTTTTCCGACAAGGACCAGCTCGACGGCCGTTACATCGACACCACGCAGGACAATTTCACCCAGACCATGCTGGTGAGCTGCTACTCGTTCACGGCGATCGCGCAGCGCGCCGAGAAGCTGATGCCGAATGGCGGCGCCATGCTGACGCTGACCTATTACGGTGCCGAAAAATGGATGCCGCATTACAATGTGATGGGGGTCGCCAAGGCGGCGCTTGAAGCGTCGGTGTGGTATCTCGCCGCCGATCTCGGCGTGAAGAATATCCGCGTCAATGCCATCTCGTCGGGACCGATCAAGACGCTGGCCGCCTCCGGCATCCGCGACATGCGTTATATCCTCAGATGGAACGAATATAACGCGCCGCTGCGGCGCAACGTCACCGTCGAAGACGTCGGTGAGGCCGCGGTGTATCTGCTTTCCGACATGTCGCGCTGCGTCACCGGCGAGGTGCATCACGTCGACGCCGGCTATCACATCGTCGGCATGAAACACCCCGACGCGCCGGATATCACCGTCGGCAAGAACGGCGACAACGGCAAGGATTGACGGCGCCACGCGCGTCGGGCCGTCGCGGCCGCCTTAGGATAACGGGACCAACAAAACAGCAGCGGCCGGACTTTACGTCCAGCCGCTGTCACGAAACACCGCTCGAGGCGCCTCGCGAATTCAAGAAGCTGACGGCGCGGCCTCGAAGCGAGGCGCGCATGCGTCATTACGTCTTGCTCTTCTTTTTCTTCTTCGGCTTCTTTGACATGGCTTGCTTCCTTGTTGAGTGATGAACGTAAACGGCAGGGTTGAGTTTAAGCTTCGCGGGCGCGTATCTCGGGTTCCCGGGGCCTTTGCCCCCCTTACCAAAAAGAACGATGCCACAGGCGGCCCGCACCTGCAACTTAAAAATCGTAAATAATCCTTATTTTTCCGTAGCTTAACAGATATTCAGCTTTTCATTAATCGACGTTCAGCGAGATGAATGCGGAATGAACGCCCGCATCGGAGCTCGCGCGGCCGGGGCTTCGCTCGCCGGCGTTTGACCCGATGGAGTCGACGGGTTACCAAGCCCGACGCGCCTGACGTCGAGCATTCGGCGCCATTGCACGCTGTTGGCGCGCCAAGTTCTTCAACCATGTCATTCAATACGTTTGGGCATTCCTTCCGGGTCACGACCTTCGGCGAGAGCCACGGGCCGGCGATCGGCTGCGTCGTCGACGGCTGCCCGCCGCGCATCGAGCTGAGCGAAGGCGATATTCAGCCCTATCTCGATCGGCGGCGGCCCGGCCAGTCGCGTTTCACCACACAGCGGCAGGAGCCGGACGCGATAAAAATCCTCTCCGGCGTGTTTGCCGATGAAGCGACCGGCAAGCAGGTCACCACCGGCACGCCGATTGCGCTTCTCATCGACAACGTCGATCAGCGCAGCAAGGACTATGCCGACATCAAGGACAAATACCGTCCCGGCCACGCCGACTACACCTACGATATCAAGTACGGCCTGCGCGATTACCGCGGCGGCGGCCGGCAATCCGCCCGCGAGACGGCGCTGCGGGTGGCCGCCGGCGCCATCGCCCGCAAGGTCGTGCCGGGCTTGCAGGTGCGCGGCGCGCTCATTGCGATGGGCTCGCACCGGATCGACCGCGCGCGCTGGGATTGGGCCGGGGTGGAGCGCAACCCGTTCTTCTGTCCCGATGCCGAAACCGCCGCTTTTTTCGCCGAATATCTCGACGGCTTGCGCAAGCGCGGCTCCTCGATCGGCGCGGTGATCGAAGTGGTTGCCGAGGGCGTGCCGCCGGGGCTCGGGGCGCCGGTCTACGGCAAGCTCGACGCCGACCTTGCCGCCGCGCTGATGAGCATCAATGCCGTCAAGGGCGTCGAGATCGGCGCCGGCTTCGGTGCCGCGGAGCTTTCCGGCGAGGAAAACAGCGACGAGATGCGCATGGGCAATGACGGCAAGCCGGTCTTTCTCTCCAACAATGCCGGCGGCATCCTCGGCGGCATTTCGACCGGCCAGCCGGTGATCGCGCGTTTCGCGGTCAAGCCCACCTCCTCGATCCTGACGCCGCGGCGCACGGTCGACCGCTACGGCCGCGAGACCGAAATCTCCACCACCGGGCGCCACGACCCCTGCGTCGGCATCCGCGCCGTGCCGGTCGGCGAAGCCATGGTGGCGTGCGTCATCGCCGATCATTATCTGCGCCATCGCGGCCAGGTTGGCGAGACGCCGGATTGGCCATTGGCGCTGCCGCCACGCTGACCGCCGCCGCGCCGACGAGATCCAAAGAAGCAACATGGACGAAACCCACCAGCGTATCAGTGCCGCCGTAGCAGCCTTCGCTCGCGGCGAAATCGTCATCGTCGCCGATGACGACGATCGCGAGAACGAGGGCGACCTGTTTGTCGCGGCCTCGCTGTGCACGCCCGAGAAGATGGCGTTCATCATCCGGCATACCTCGGGCATCGTTTGCGCGCCGCTGGCGCAGGACGAAGCGCGGCGGCTGCATCTCGATCCGATGGTGGCGCGCAACGATGCGCCGCTCGGCACCGCGTTCACCGTTTCGGTCGACGCCCGCCACGGCCTGACCACCGGCATCTCGGCAGAGGAGCGCACCAATACGGTGCGGGCGCTGGCCAACGGCAATATGGGCGCGGCCGATTTCGTGCGGCCCGGCCATGTGTTTCCGCTGGTGGCCAAGGAGGGCGGCGTGCTGATGCGCTCGGGCCATACCGAGGCTTGCGTCGATCTCTGCCGGCTCGCCGGGCTGCCGCCGGTCGGCGTGCTGGCGGAGCTCATGAATGACGACGGCACCGTCATGCGCGGGCCGGGGCTTGCCGCGTTTGCCGAGCGCCACCGCCTGCAGCGCATCTCGATCGCGGAATTGATCGCGTACCGGCAGACGCGCGACAAGCTGATCGAGCGGGTCGGCGAGTTTCCGGTGGAATCCGAGATCGGGACGCTCGCCGGTTACGCCTTCCTGACGCCGTTCGATCCGGTCTATCACGCGGCCTTCGTCTACGGCCGCATCGGCGACGGCAAGAACGTGCCGACGCGGCTGCATCGCGCCAATCTCATCACCGACGTTTTCGGCGGCGCCAAAACGATCCGCCGGACGCTGGCGCGCTTCAAGGCCTCCGGCAGCGGGGTCCTCGTGGTGCTGCGCGACGGCGCCGCCGGGGTGCCGGTGATCGCCATTCCCAAATCCGAGGAAACCGCCTCGGGCGAGGCGCGCAGCAAGCAATGGCGCGAAGTCGGTCTCGGCGCGCAGATCCTCAAGGATCTCGGCGTCAGTTCGATCCGGCTTCTGACCTCCTCGCCGCACATGACCTATGTCGGCCTGTCCGGCTTCGGCATCGAGATCGTGGCGACGGAGCCGATCGAAGGGTGAACGACGGCGTGCGGCAGCGCATCGGCAACGCGAAAACGAGGGGCACAATGCACAAGATGATTTCCCGCTTCGGCGCCGTGATGGCGATCCTGGCGATCGGTTTCACGCTCTCGGCCTGCGGCTACAACACCATCCCGACGCTCGAGGAGCAGGCCAAAGCGCGCTGGGCCGACGTGCAGAACCAGTATCAGCGCCGCGCCGACCTCATTCCCAACCTGGTGGCGACGGTGCAGGGCTACGCCGCGCAGGAAAAGAACGTGCTCACCGCCGTCATCGAGGCGCGCGCCAAGGCGACGCAGGTCAAAGTCGATGCCTCGCAGCTCACCGATCCGGAAAAGCTCAAAGCCTTCCAGGACGCGCAGAACCAGCTTTCCGGCGCGCTCGGCCGCTTGTTGGCAATCTCGGAAAATTACCCCGATCTGAAATCCAACGCGAATTTTTTGGCGCTGCAGTCGCAGCTCGAAGGCACCGAGAACCGCATCGCCGTGGCGCGGCGCGATTACATCGAGGCGGTGCGCGCCTACAATACGGCGCTGCGCACGTTCCCGACCGTGATCTGGGCGAAGACGGCCTTTTCCGGCAACAAGCCGATGGCGGAATTCACGGCGACTGAAGGCGCGGAAAAGCCGCCGCAGGTGAAGTTCTGATGCTTCTTCGTCATTGCGAGCCCGAAGGGCGAAACAATCCAGAGCCGCCTGGATTGCTTCCTCGCAATGACGACGTGGGGGCAATTCTCGCATGCGTTGCCGCCCTGATCCTCTGCCTGGCATCGGCAGCCTTCGCCTTCGATTTTCCGCCGCTGAGCGGCCGGGTGGTCGATCAGGCCGGCGTCATGACGGCGGCAAGCCGCAGCGACATCGAGGCCAAGTCGAAGGAACTTGAAGACAAATCCGGCATCCAGCTGGTCGTCGCCACGGTGAAGTCGCTGCAAGGCAGCGACATCGAGACCTACGCCAATCAGCAGTTCCGCTTCTGGAAGCTCGGCGAAGCAAAGAACAACAACGGCGTGCTGCTCTTGGTCGCGCCGGCCGAGCACAAGGTGCGCATCGAGGTCGGCTACGGCCTTGAAGGCACGCTGACCGACGCGCTGTCGTCGGTCATCATCTCGAGCGCGATGATTCCGCGGTTCAAGGCCAACGATTATTCCGGCGGCATCGAGCGCGGCGTCGACGGCATCATCAGCGTGCTCACCACCGACGCCGCCGAATGGCATCGCAAAGTCAATGTTCGTTCCGAGGGTTCGCCGGCGACTTTCAACCAGCTGTTTCCGCTGTTGTTCTTTGCGCTGATGATCTTCATCGTCTGGTACCTGATCCGCCATGCCGGCGGGCCGCCATCGGCCGGCGGCGGACGCCGGCGCTCCGGGTTTGTGCCGTATGGCGGCTCCTGGGGTTCGTCCGGCTGGGGCGGCGGCGGATTCTCCGGCGGCGGCTTCGGCGGTGGATTTTCCGGCGGCGGCGGCTCGTCGGGCGGCGGCGGCGCCTCGGGGAGCTGGTGATGGAGCTGACCCAGGAGGATCGCGCCGCCATCGCCGCGGCCATCCATCAGGCGGAGGCCCATAGCAGCGGGCAAATCGTCTGCGTGCTGGCGCGTTCCTCCTCGGACTACGCGCATGTGCCGATCCTGTGGGCGAGCGTGCTGGCGCTCGTCGTTCCCTGGCCGCTCATTGATTTCACGCCGTGGAGCGTGCAGCGGATTTTTTTGATCCAGATCGCAGTCTTCATCGTCGCCGCGCTGGTTTTTTCGTGGATGCCGCTGCGGCTCCTGCTGGTGCCGCGCGCGGTGCGGCGGGCGCGGGCGCACCGCGCCGCGCTGGAGCAATTCGTCATGCGCCGGGTCGCGCATACCCAGCACCGCACCGGCGTATTGATCTTCGTGTCGCTGGCGGAGCGCTATGCGCGCATCATCGCCGACGAGGGCATCGCCGAGAAAGTGCAAGGCGCGGAGTGGCAGGCCGCCATCGACGCCCTGACCGGACACATGCGCGGCGGCCGCATCGCGGAGGGTTTCATCGCGGCGATCGAACGCTGCGGCGCCGTGCTTGCGGCGCACGCGCCGCCCGACGGCTCGCGCAACGAGTTGCCGGATCGACTTTACGTGATGTAGGCGGATTTTTCCTGCTTATGGGAAGCGGGCAGGCTTCGCCCAACAAATGAGATCGCTATGCTGGTCGGTGTGCCGAAGGAGATCAAGGACAACGAATACCGTGTCGGCATCGCGCCTTCGACGGTGCGAGAACTCGCCGACAAGGGGCACCAGGTTTTGCTTGAAGCCGGCGCCGGATCGGGCGCCGGCCTGGCGGACGGCGATTACCGCGCCGCGGGCGCCGAGATCGTGGCCGATGCCGACGCCGTCTATGGCCGCGCCGAGCTGATCGTGAAGGTGAAGGAGCCGCTCGCGGCGGAGCGTAAAAGACTGCACCGCGGCCAGGTGCTGTTCGCCTATCTGCATCTCGCGCCCGACCGCGCGCAGACTGAAGATCTATTGCAGGCTGGCGTCACCGCGATTGCCTACGAGACGGTGACGGGCGCGCAGGGCGCGCTGCCTTTGCTCACGCCGATGTCGGAGGTGGCCGGCCGCATGGCACCGCAGGTCGGCGCCCACTGTCTGGAAAAGGAGAATGGCGGGCGCGGCGTATTGCTCGGCGGCGTGCCGGGCGTCCCGCCGGCCAGCGTGGTCATCCTCGGCGGCGGCGTCGCCGGAACCAGCGCGGCGCTGATCGCGTCCGGCATGGGCGCCGATGTCGCGGTGCTCGACCGCAACCCGGAGGCGCTGCGCCGCGTCGATGCCGTTTTCGGCGGGCGCGTGCGCACGTTGTTCTCCACGCGCGATGTGGTGGAAACGCTCTGCCGGCGCGCCGATCTCGTCGTTGCCACGGTGCTGGTACCCGGCGCAACGGCGCCGAAACTGATCTCGGCGCCAACGGTGAAGGCGATGAAGCCGGGTTCGGTGATCGTCGACGTGGCCATCGACCAGGGCGGCTGCGCCGAGACCTCGCGGCCGACCACCCATTCGCATCCGACCTACGTGGTCGACGACGTCGTGCACTATTGCGTGGCCAATATGCCGGGCGCGGTGGCGCGCACGTCGACCTTCGCCTTGAGCAACGTCACCACGTCCTTCGTGCTCGCGCTCGCCGACAAGGGTTGGCGGCGCGCGCTCGCCGAAGACGCGCATCTGCGCGCCGGCCTCAACGTGCACGACGGCCGCATCACCTACCGCGCCGTTGCCGAGGCGCTGGGATTGCCGTACGCCCCCGCGGAACAGGCACTGGGCATCTGAGCCTGCCGTCATTCCGGAAGCCGCAAAGCGGCTCCGGACGACCTCGCAAGATCAGGCAGGCTGCGGTTGTTTGGCCAGCGCCGGATAATCGGTATAACCCTTCGGGCCCGGCGTGTAGAACGTGCTCGCGTCCGGCGCATTCAGCGCCAGGTTGGCCTGCCATCGTTCGATCAAGTCGGGATTGGCGAGGAACGGCCGCCCCACGGCGATCAAGTCGCACTTGCCCGCAGCAAGATCGCTTTCGGCGCGCGCGGCGTCGTAGCCGCCGGACAGGATCAGCGTGCGTTTGAACGTGTTGCGGAAGGTGTGCTTGATCGACGCCGGCACCGACGGCGCCCCCATCGCCGAGTGGTCGACGAGGTGGACATAGACCAAGCCGGCGGCATCGAGCTGTTGCGCCAGGTAGGTGTAATCCGCCGCCATGTCCGGATAGGAAGGCATGTCGTTGAACACGCCGAATGGCGACAGCCGGATGCCGACCCGGTCTTTGCCGACGGTTGAGATCACCGCGTCGGCGGCCTCCAGCACGAAGCGCGCGCGGTTCTCGATTCCGCCGCCGTAACGGTCGGTCCGTTGGTTCGAATTCGGGCGAATGAACTGCTCGAGCAGATAGCCGTTGGCGCCGTGCAGCTCGACGCCGTCGAAGCCGGCGGCGAGCGCGTTCTTTCCCGCCTTGGCAAATTCATCGATCGCAGCCTTGATGTCCGCCGCGGTCATGGCCTGCGGCGTGGGGTGCGGCTTCATGCCCTCGGCATCGGTGTAGATCTCACCGGCCGCCGCCACCGCCGACGGTCCCAGCACGGTGGCGCCCGCCGGCAGGTTCAGCGGATGCCCAATTCGTCCGGTGTGCATGAGCTGAATGAAGATCTTTGCGCCGCGGGCATGCACCGCGTCGGTGATCGGCTTCCAGCCTGCGACCTGCGCTGCGGAAAAGATGCCGGGGATGCGCGGGTAGCCCAGACCGTTGGGCGACGGTGACGTGCCCTCGCTGACGATCAGGCCGGCGGAAGCGCGCTGCCGATAATACTGCACCATGAGCTCGTTCGGCACATTGCCGATGGCCCGGTTGCGCGTCATCGGCGACATGACCAGACGGTTCTGCAGCGGCAGCGGCCCAAGCGTCGTTTTCGAAAACAGCAGCGACATTATGGATCTCCAGGAAGGAAGCACGCGGCTTCCGCGATGAGGGGGAATGAAACAGGCGTGCGTAGATGGGGTGATGCGAAGCGACCGACAAGCGACCGGATCGAGGGATGCGCAGGCGCCCAGCGCATCGCGGCCACGCCGATTTCCAGCAGTCGTTGCTCGTGAAACGCGCTTTATGAGGGTGAAACTTCTAAAATGACCTGCTTTGCAGCGTGCTACCATCCTCGATGGAGCGGCGCGCACCATCGTAAAAGTGATCGCTCGCATAGCTGCAATTCCATTTTAGCGGTACTGCGCCGCTCCTACGTTCATAATACGACCGACAAGGCGGCGTTGATTGTGAACACCCGAAAGCAAGGAGGCTTCGATGCCCCAGCACGATTCCGTCGACCGTGACCGCCGCGCCGTGCTCGGCGCGGGCGGGGCCCTGATATTGAGCGCGGCGCTGTGGCCGGCGCGCGCGCCGGCGCAAACCAATAACGCCGCCAAGCTGCGCATCGGCGTCATCGGCTCCGGCCATATCGGCGGCACCATCGGCGGGTTGTGGGTCAAGGACGGCCACAAGGTGCTGTTCTCCTCGCGCCATCCCGAGGAACTCAAGGACTTGGTGACGGGCCTCGGCGAACTTGCTCAAGCCGGCACGGTCGAGCAGGCCATCGCCTTCGGCGACGTGATGTTCATCGCCGTGCCGTACAAGGCACTGCCGCAGGTCGGCGAGGATTACGGCGCCGCGCTCAAGGGCAAGATCGTGCTCGACGCCTGCAACGCCGTCGCCGCACGTGACGGTGACGCGCTCGCTGAAGAAGTGGAAAAGAACGGCATCGGCGTGAGCTCGCAGAAATATCTGCCCGGCACGCGGCTGGTGCGCGCCTTCAATACGCTCAACTACAAGATCTTCGCCAGCGAGGCGAACCGCCCCGATCCGAAGTTGGCGGTACCGATCGCCGGCGACGATGCCGAGGCGGTAAAAGTCGCCGCCGGGCTGGTGCGCGACGCCGGCTTCGATCCGGTGGTGGTCGGCAAGCTTGCCGATGCGAGCCGCTTCCAGCGTGGCGCGCCGGGTTACGGCCAAGAGGTCACCGCCGCCGAGCTCAAACAGAAGCTGTCGCTCACGCCATGACAGCGCTTAAACGCTGGGTCGGCTGGGCGGTGCCGGCAACGCCGCAAGAGCGTGCGGCGGCGCTGTGGTCGTTCGCCTACTTCTTCATGCTGCTGGCCGGATATTACGTGCTGCGGCCGTTGCGCGATCAGATGGGGATCGCCGGCGGCGTGCGGAACCTGCCGTGGCTGTTCACCGCCACGTTCGTGACGCTCATCGTCGCCCAACCGCTCTACGGCGCGCTGGTGGCGAAGCTGCCGCGCGCGCGCTTCATCCCCATCGTCTATCACTTCTTCGTCGCCAACATTGCGCTGTTCTGGCTGTTGTTGACGCTCGGCATCGCGCCGGTGATCGTCGCCCGCGTGTTCTTCGTCTGGGTCAGCGTGTTCAACCTGTTCGCGGTCGCGGTGTTCTGGTCGTTCATGGCGGATCTGTTCACCGCCGAGCAAGGCAAGCGCTTGTTCGGCTTCATCGGCGCCGGCGGCACCGCCGGCGGGCTGTTGGGCCCGGTCATCACCATCGGGCTGTCGGTGCCGCTCGGCCCGGTCAACCTGTTGATCGCGGCTGCGGTGCTGCTGGAACTGGCGGTGTTCTGCGTCTACCGGCTCGAGCGCGCGGCGGCGGTGCAAGCCGGCGCGCAAGGCGGCGCCCACGCCGAACCGCGGCGGCTCGGCGGCAGCGCCTTCGCGGCGCTGCCCGAGCTGATCCGCTCGCCGTATCTGATCGGCGTCGGCGCCTGGGTCAGTCTGTTGTCGTTCTGCGCCACCATCGTCTATTTCGAGCAGGCCCACATCATTTCCGCCACGGTGCACGGCGCCGGCGCGCAGACGCGCATCTTCGCCAGCATCGATCTGGCGGTCGGCCTGCTCAGCCTGGCGACGCAAATCTTCGCCACCGGCCAGGTGCTCAAGCGGTTCGGCACCGGTGCCGCGGCCGGCGCGCTGCCCGGAGTCTATGTCATCGGCTTCGCCGCGCTGTTCCTGGCGCCGACGCTGGCCGTCGTGGTGACGCTGCAAGTGGTGCAACGCTGGATGAACTTCGCCATCGCCAATCCGGCGCGTCAGGTGTTCTTCACCGTGCTGGCGCGAGAAGAGAAATACAAGGCCAAGAACCTGATCGACGTTGTGATCTATCGCGGCTCCGACGCGCTATATGGCTGGGTATTCGACAGCCTGCAGGCGTTGGGACTGAAGCTGGGCGCTATCGCGCTCGTTATGTTGCCGGTCGCGGCGGGCTGGCTCATTCTGTCCGCCACTTTGGGACGTACGCAGGAACGGCGCGCCGCGCTCATGGACGCGGCCGCGATGCAGGGAGAACGGGCATGACAATCCGCATGACGCGACGTGAATTCGCCATAGCAACCGGCGCGGCGGTGCTGGCGCCGCCGGCGTTGGCGCAGAGCGACGCACTGCCGACGCGCGCTATTCCGAGTAGCGGCGAGCGCCTGCCGGCGGTCGGCCTCGGCACCGCGCTAGTGTTCAACACCAACGACGAGGCGACGCGGCAGAAGGCGGCCGCGGTGCTGCAGGCGCTGATCGCCGGCGGCGGCCGGCTGGTCGACACCTCATCGGTCTATGGCGACGCCGAGGCCGTGCTCGGCGACGTGATTGCGGACGGCGGCTTGCGCGACAAGCTCTTCGTCGCGACCAAGCTCGAATCGCCCAACGCCGCGGAACTCAAACGCTCGCTGAGCCGATTGAAGACGGAAAAGCTCGATCTCCTGCAATTCCACAACGTCGACGATCCGCAGCAATCGCTGGCGCAGTTCAAGGAGTGGAAGGCGCAGGGCGTCACCCGCTACATCGGCATTACCTCGACCCGTCATCAGCAGTATGCCGCGATCGAAGCGGTGCTCGGGCGGGAAAAGCCGGATTTCGTGCAGATCGACTATTCGATCGACGACCGCGAGGCCGAGAAGCGCATCCTGCCGCTCGCTGCCGAGGTCAAGGCCGGCGTGCTGACCGCGCTGCCATTCGGCCGTGCCCGGCTGTTCCGTGCCGTGAAGGGCGTGGCGATCCCGGACTGGGCGCGGGGATTCGCCGAGAGCTGGGGGCAATTCTTTCTGAAATACCTGTTGAGTGACCCGCGCGTCACCGCGGTCATCCCCGGAACCGCCGACCCGGCGCACATGACCGATAATCTCGGCGCCATGCGCGGACCGCTGCCGGATCCAGACCAGCGCCGGCAAATGGTGGCCTTTATCGAGGCGCTGTAGCCGAATTCTCGGTGTGCAAGCGCGCCATCGGGCCAGAAAGCTTACAGCCCGTTCCCGGCCCTGAGAGGACTATAGAGATTGGCGGACGATCTGCTTGGCTGCAATGTTCCGTCGACTGCCGCACGATCCGAAGCAAGCGCTGCCATCCGCGCGCGGTAGTGATCGAGCACGAACAGCCGGATGGTCGAGGACAGGTTGCCATGGCTGCGCCGCGTGTCGACCTCGCCGACGAGGTTGGACAGCGTTGCCCTTTGATCGCGCGCGATTTCCTTGAGCCCGTTCCAGAATTCGTCCTCGAGGCTGACGCTGGTCTTGTGGCCGGCGATCACGATGGACCGCTTGACGATCGCAGATTGCATTTCACTTCCTCCGCTAAGGCAATGCGTGCGCCGCAAGCTGACAATAGGTTCAGCAACCATCGCCTGCTCTGGCCCACGCTGCGTGGACTTCTAACGCGGTTGCACCGACTCTTTTACGCGACGCCGGACCGCACGTGTGTTGCGCACACCTGTGGTGGCCCACCAATACCGATTTCGAATCATTGCCACACCGACGGCCGCTGTGCTGTGCAAAGTTGTACAGCCGGGGTCGGATAATTTTCGATAGTATTACTTTATGGTGTCGATGGTGTCGGAGCGGCTCGCATCGCGGCGCGCTCGTCGCCCGCCCTCCCGCGATACCTCCCGCCCTTCACGGGCGCGAAGCCCCCGCACGCCGGTCGGCTGATCGTGCAGGACGACGTTCAACAATGAACTATGGACGTGAATTTCGCCGTTGTATTCGATGAATCCCATTCTGCGAAACTTATTCATGAAATGGCTGACGCGGCCCCGGGTCGTGCCGATCATCTTCGCCAATGTCTGTTGGTCGATCTTCGGTATGACCTGCTCTTGTCGCGCCTCTTTCCCGTAATTGGCCAACAGCAAAAGCGCGCGCGCCAGTCGCTTCTCGCTCGAATTGAACAAGTGATCGATCAGGGCATCGTTCAGACGCACGTTCTGAGTCAAAAGGTACGCCATGAGAAAGTCGCAAAAAGACTGGTTGTCGTGCATGGCGCGGACGACGCTGACCTTTTCCAGCCGCACCATGACGCAATCACTCATGGTCGTGGCCGTGGAAATGCGCAAGGGCTGGACGGCTAGGCAGCCCTCGCCGCACAAATCACCGGTTTCAAGGACTGCGATGACCGCTTCCTTGCCTTGTTCGGAGACGACCGAGAGCTTTACTTTGCCTTGCTGGATGTAAAAAACGCAATCCGCGGCGTCGCCTTGCGCAAAGACAATGGAATTCGCTTGATATTTGGTTGTGGTCACCCCGCCGTATTTGGCGGCGAAGGCCTTGGCATCGAAGGGCGGCGTTTCATTTTGTGCCATCATACACTCCCGATCAGGTTCATCGGGAGGGCGAGGCTTTTGGCAGCCGCGGAGGGCGAGGCTTTTGGCAGCCGCGGTTGATCCTTACCAGGGGTGGATCAATCTTTTCCAAGTGCACAGTTTCGTACAATTATCGGCAATACGAAATTGCCATTTGTGACATTGTTATTTCTAACCATGAGGCGGATCGTCACACGTCGATGATGCGGTCGCGGATGGCGATGGCGACGGCATTGGTTCTGTTGACGGCGCCGATCTTGCGAATGGCCGAATGAACGTGCGCGTCGACCGTTCGTTGCCTTTTTCGTGTCCGGCGTGAGCGCTCGATCAAATGCATGCCCCGGTAAGTCCTGATCAACCACAAGCGAAGAATTAGTCGACCCAGAGTTTACTACGCCTATCGAAGCCGGCTGCGGTATTGCGATATTTGACGGAGGTTCGCGCACCTGCCTGCGACCCGCGGCCGCAGCCGTTTTTTCCTGTGCCGAAGAATTTGCCGATGGTGGGAGAAAGCACCCCGGCCGCGCCGGATTTTTTTCATCCAGATCAGAAGCTTGTCATGAAAGCGTGGTTCAATTAAAAATTATGAAGAAAAACCCGACGACTGGCCGGTTGACCTTGATCTGCCTGCAGACGGGAAAGGAGATCGACACCGGCGTCGTCTACACGCAAGACGATTTGGAGCGGGCGAAGCCGGCCAAAGTGTTGGAGCGCTGTCGCCATTGCGGCAAGTCGCACATATTCAGGCTTTCCGACGCATATCTGAAGCCGACGGGCATTGAGGGACGAAGCGATTAAAATACAGCAGCAGGCCAAGATGCCAATAACGATTGACCGAACGTAAATACCGAAGGCCTGGAGCGCTATCTTTTCTAGAGCTGAATAATCCGGTCGCGCAGCGCGATGACGACGGCTTGAGTGCGATTGACGGCGTCGAGTTTTCGGCGCGCATTCTCGATATGCGCATTGGCAGTTCGCTTGCTGATCTTGAGAATTTCTCCGATCTCCCAGGCGGGCTTTCCCCGCGCGGCCCATGTCAATACCTCCTGCTCACGCGGCGTAAGGCTTGGCTTTTTCGTCCGCAAGCGGGCCATGCAGCTGGAGCACGCGGTCGAACGCATAAAGTGCCATCAGATGCAGTGCCGCCATGTCGCGTTCCGGCAGGTCAAGCGCCCGGCCGCCCATCCACACATAGCCCTTTCTGCTGGCATGAAAGGCTGTAGGGATCACCAGCGCGTCCAATAAGCCGAAGTCCCTCGCACGGTGCACCACCTCAACCGCCCGAGGCTCTTGTTCGGGATCGTACGGAGAATCCTTGAACCATCGGAAGGGGCGAAGCACGCGTTGACAATGTGGGATAGCCGGATCGGCGTGCATGAATTGCTTTTCGAAGTATAGCTTGAGCCATGCGGCCGGCAGCGTGGTAGCTAACAAGAGGTTCTCATTATTCTGCGGCGGGCCCGGAAGAAAACCAAAGCAAAGATACTCGCAACCGAAACGGTCGAGTGCCGCGCCCGTCGCCTGCATGATCCCGCCGGTGGTGGAAAGCCGTTGTATATTTTCGATAAAGTCAAATGCGTCGCGACCGATGTCGGGGGAGTTGCTGAGCAACTGTCCTCGCTTCAGTTCATCCAAACCTCACCGAGCCATGATTAAGAGTTAAATTCTCGGCGGGATCGATCCGAAAGCTACCGTCATGACGACCGACCGACGGCTATCTGATGCGGCTGCGGGCCGGGAAGTTACAATGGCAATCGGGAAAAAGATTCGTCTGCCCCGTAAGAGGCATAATGCCAATGTTTTTTGCAAGCCGGTGTTGAACTACATACTCGGATACCGATGCCGACCGTCAACCGAGGCGGAACTATTTGCTGCTCGTTCAGCCGCCCTGTAACAGCCTGTCGTAGTGGGCTTTGAGCGTTTCGTAGCACTCGCAGGAGCTTGCGCGCAAACCATCGAAATCGGTGATTTCGACGATTCCCCGATGATAGACAATGACACCAGCCTGTTGCAGCGCGTGGGCAACGCGCGACACGCTGTTGCGGCGCACACCGAGCATTTGCGCCAAAAACTCCTGCGTTAGTTGGAACGTGTCGCTGTCGGAAAGGTCACGCGCACGCAGCAGCCACCGCGACAAGCGGGCTTCTACGGGATGAGCAATATTGCACGCGGCGTTCTGCTGCGCCTGGATGGAGAGGAACTGTTCATGCCGCATGAGCATATTGCGGAAGGACACGTTCTGATCGGCGAGTGTCCGAAGGTATGCGACATCGAAAACGGATGCGGTGCCCGGCAACTGAACGATAGCTTTGTTCAACGAGACGTTGCCATCGAGTGCGGCTGCGGCCCCGAACGCGCCGTCGCGGCCGATCATGGCCGCTTCGATCATTTCTCCGCCGGCAAGGTTCACGACCAGCGAGATGATGCCGCTATGGGGAAAGTAGACCTGCGTGACCGGATCGCCGGCCTCGGCCAACACCGCCTCACGGATCAAGTCCACGGGCCGAAGATGCGGGCGAAGCAATTCAAACGTCGCCGAAGGCAAAGACGCCAACAGACGATTGGCCGAATGTGGTACTAAAGCTATAGGGCCCTCCTGGCGAATAGCAGGGATCGCAATTGGTTTCTCAGTCGCAAATCCGGAACACGCGAGCCAGCGATAGCTACAATCATAAGCTGCAATATAACATGGTACGGCGACTTTGTGCGATAACCTCTATATGCACGGTACCGTGCAGAGAAATGGAGTTCGACATTGAGGGGCTGGGAGCAACGCGGCAGCGCAGGATGCCGGCCGAAATGAGAGTCTCTTCGCACTCGCCCAACAGACAATGACCGGCCGTTACGGACGAAAACTTGATGCAATGAGATGAATGGAAGCCGCCATGAATAGCATGCCCAACCCGCGGCCCGACGACCCGGCGCCGCCCGCCAATCCTCGGTCGCTGTATTTCTCGGAGGAGCATGAGCTGCTTCGCGCCCAGGTGCGCCGTTTCGTCGAGACCGAGATCAAGCCGAATGCGCAAGCCTGGGAAGAGCAGGGCTTTGTGCCGCGCGAGGTGCTGCGCCGCATGGGCAGCCTGGGATTTTTCGGCATCCGTTATCCGGCCCGCTATGGCGGATCGGAGATGGATACGCTGGCAACCGTCGTATTCGCCGAAGAGCTGGGCCGCTCGACCTTCAGCGGGGTGGCGACCACCGCTCTGGTCCACTCGGAGATGGCTTCCATCCACGTCTTCCGCTCCGGCAGCGAGGCGCAAAAGGACAAATGGATGCCGGGCATCATTTCCGGCGAGGTCATCACCGCCGTCGCCGTCACCGAGCCGGATGCCGGCTCCGACGTGAAGGGCATCCGCACCGTTGCCCGGCGCGATGGCGATTCCTATGTCCTCGACGGCGTGAAAATGTTCATCACCAACGGCGTCTATGGCGATCTCTATTGCGTGGCGGCGAAGACGGATCGTTCCGGCCCGCCGAGCCAGTCGATCACCATGTTCCTGGTGGAGAAAGGCACGCCCGGCCTTACCGTCAGCCGCACGCTCGACAAGCACGGCTGGCGATCGTCCGACACCGCGGAGTTGCAGTTCGAAGGCTGCCGCATTCCCGCCGAGAACAGGCTCGGCGAGGAGGGCCGCGGCTTCTACGCCATCATGAAGAATTTTCAGAACGAGCGGATCACGATCGGCGCGGTGGCGATGGGCGAAGCGCAGGCCGCGCTCGAGCTCACGCTCGATTATGTGCGCACCCGCAAGGCCTTCGGCGCGCCGCTGTGGCAGAGAGAGACGATCCGGCAGCGCCTGGCGATGCTCGCCACCAAGGTCGAGGCCGGCCGCCAGCTCGTCTATCACGCGGCGTGGCTCGACACCCAAGGCGTCGACGCCACCAAGGAAGTGTCGATGGTCAAGGCCTTTTGCGGCGAGCTGGTCAACGAGGTCATGTACAACTGCGTGCAGTTTCACGGTGGCATGGGCTTCATGCGCGGCAGCACCATCGAGCGCATGGCGCGCGACGCGCGCGTGCAGAACATCGGCGGCGGCGCCACCGAGGTCATGCTCGAAGAGGTCGCGAAGCGGCTCTAGCAGCGACAAATATGCCGGCACGGCCTTGGCAAGGATGTCGGGTCTGCTAGTCTGCCGCCGATAGATTCTCGCAAATCGACAACAAGGAACCGCTATGCGCCGCATGCTGACGATTGCCGCTATGTTCGCGCTCGCCTTGCCAAACCTGGCTGCGGCCGAGGAGCACCATCCGCCCGGCAAACCGGGCGGCGCAAAGCCGGCCCCGCACGGACCGATGGGGGCGCCGCATCCCGGCGGTCCGCACGGTCCACCGCCCGGCCCGCACGGCGGCCCGTTGACCTTCCGCGGCCACGAGATCCATCGGGCGCATCTCGCACCGTTCGTTTATCCGCCCGGCTATCGCTACCAGCGCTGGGCTGGCGGCATGGTGTTGCCGCCGCTGTTTTTGGTGCCGGCTTATTTCTATGCCGATTGGGCGGCGCTCGGCTTGGTGGCGCCCGAAGCTGGCTTCCAATGGGTGCGCTATGGACCGGACCTGCTGCTGGTCAATGCGACGACCGGCCAAGTCGTCGATGCGGCTTACGGCGTGTTCTATTAGAAATCGGTTGCCGCGTTGCGGACTTAAACCGCCGCGCGCCGGCGCATCACCGCGCAAGTCGGAGGCTTCCGACTTGCGCTACCGGCATGCCCGCCGTCGTCGGCGGCTCGCGGCTTGGTGGCGACGATCGCCGATCGCGCTCACTTCACCCCGTACTTCGCCCACTGCTCGGCGATGTTGGCACGGATCGCCTTGGCCGCCGTCATGTCGGCTTCCGCGCCGGCGGCATCGCCTTTCTTCTGCTTGACCACGCCGCGGCCGTAGAGCGAACCCGCGAGCTTCGGGTTGAGCTTGAGCGCCGCCTCGTAATCGGCCAGCGCTTTGTCGAGATCGCCAAGTTTGAGATAGACCAGCGCCCGGCTGTCGATCGTGTTGGCATCGTCCGGTCGCAGGCGAAGCGATTCGTTGCAGTCCGTCAACGCCGGTTGCAGCTGGCCGATGAGGGCGCGGTCTCAGCACCGGTAGTTCCACCAATTGGCATTGGTCGGTTGCAGGCGGATGAGTTGATCGAATCCTTCGATCGCTTGATCGTATTGACCCTTGTTCTCGTAGGCGGTGGAACGGTTGTTGTACGCCGCGGTGTAAGAGGGATCGATCCGGATGGCCTCGTTATAGTCGGCGATGGCGCGGTCGTAGTCTTTCTTCCTGGCGTAGGCGTAGCCGCGGTCGTTGTAGGCGATGGCATATTTCGGATCGACGCGCATCGCGTCGCTGTAGTCGGCGATGGCGCGATCGTAATCGTCCTTGGCCAAGTAGGCGTCGCCGCGGTTGTCGTAGGCGACGGCATATTGCGGATCGAGCGCGATCGCCTGATTGTAGTCGGCGATGGCGCGGTCGTAGTCGCTCTTTCTGGCATAGGCGAGGCCGCGGTTGTTGAAAGCGGTCGCGTATTTGGGATCGACCCGGATCGCGTCGCTGTAATCGACGACCGCGCGGTCGAAATCCTTCTTGTCGAAATAGACGTTGCCGCGGCCGTTATAGGGCAGTGCGCTCCTGGGATCGAGCCGGATCGCCTCGTTGTAGTCGGGCAACGCGCGGTCGATATCGCCCTTGGATCGGTAGGCGTTGCCGCGGCCGTTGTGCGGACTTGAGTAGTTGGGATCGAGGCGGATGGAGTCGGTATAGTCGGCAATGGCGTGGTCGTAGTCCTTCTTGGCGTTGTAGGCATTGCCGCGGCCGTTATAGGCGAGCGCATAGCCCGGATCGAGGCGGATCGCTTGGTTGTAGTCGGCGATGGCGCGGTCGTAGTCTTTCTTGCCTTGATAGGCGTTGCCGCGGCCGTTGTACGGCGAGGCATATTTGGGGTCGAGCCGGATCGACTCGTTGTACTCGGCGATGGCGCGGTCGTAGTCCTTCTTGTCCTGGAAGACGTTGCCGCGGCCGTTGTAAGGGTAGGTGTATTTTGGATCAAGCCGGATCGCCTGGTTGTAGTCGGCGAGCGCGTTGTCATTGTCGCTCTTGGCGCGGTAGCCGTTGCCGCGGTTGTTGAACGCGATCGAGAGGTTTTTCTTTGTCTCCTTGCCGGACTGGATGACGGAGGTGCAGCCGCTGACCTGCAGATCGGGCGAGGCTTTCTCCTTGTTGACGCACCAGGTCCATGCCTGCGAGAGCTGCGCGCTCGCGCTGCCGGCGGTAAAAATGCCGGCAGCGACGGCAGCCGCCACGGCGGCCACGCGACGGATTGCAATTCTGCGTAAAGTCGTGGCCATGTTCACCGCCCCCGCGTTGTAGCCTTCCCGGCGCACACTAGCACAAGACCGAAGCGGAAAGTCCGGCCTTAATTCGGTCCTCGGTCGCTGCCCTTGATCGGCGGCTAAGCGCCGCGTCCCGGTTCGCTCGCGTCGCGCCCCAAGCTTGTCAATGCAGCTACGCTCGGGTCAGCGAAAGCGCGCCAGGTAGTACGCGAGATCGAGAATTTGCGCGTCGGCGACCGGGGTGAGCACCTCGGCCATGACGCCGTCGTAGCCTTGGCGCGCATTGCTCTTATAGTCGCGCAATGTCTTGACGAGATAATCCTCGCGCTGATCGGCGATGCGCGGAATATTGTCGTGACCGGTCAAATCCAAATTGTGGCAAGTGTTGCAGCGATGTTGTCCGATCAACGCGCGGCCGCGCTGCATCCGGGCGGCGTCCGGCACGTCCGCCGCCGGCTGCGCCGGCTGCGGCGGCTGCGGCGGCGGCAGCTTGGCGATCGCGTCGGAGAATGCGCGCAGGTCATCGTCGGAGAAGTCTTTGGTCATGTCGTTCATGATCTCGGCGACGCGCTGTCCTTCGCGAAACAGATAAAGCTGGATCAATAGATAGGGCGCAGGCTGGCCGCCGAGCGAAGGAACCCCCGCAGTTTCCGATTGGCCGTTGTCGCCGTGGCAGGCGAGGCACGGCGCCATGCGCTCCGCCAATGTCGCGGCGTAAAGCGGTTGGCCGGCAGCGCCGATCAGCGCCAGCGCCGCGGCAAGCCGCGGCAATAATTGAATCGTTCGGGGCATGGTCATGGTGAAAAAATGCAGCGAACGCCGAAGCGTTCGCTCCACGTTTTCGTCAGCGGTTGGCGGTGTCGGCCTTGCCGTAGGTTATGCGATAGATCGCGCCGTTCCAATCGTCGGAAACCAGCATCGAGCCGTCACGCATGATCTCCACGTCCACCGGGCGGCCGATATAATTGTTATTCTCGATGAACCCGGTGAGGAACGGCTCCGACGATTTCACTGTGCCGTCTTTGTTGAGATAGACGACCAGGATGTCGCCGCCGAATTTTTTGGTCCGATTCCACGAGCCGTGGCGCGCGAGGAAGATGGCGTTCTTGTACTTCTTCGGGAACATGCCGCCGGTATAGAAGCGTAGCCCGAGGCCGGCCGAGTGCGGGCCGGTCAGCAGGATCGGCGGCACGAACTCGCTGCAACTATGGCCCCAGCCGAATTCCGGATCCGGCAGATTGCCCTGGTAGCAGTAGGGCGCGCCGAAATCCTCGCCCAGCTTGGTGACGCGGTTGAGCTCGTCTTCCGGCATGTCCTCCGAAACCCAGTCGCGGCCGTTGTCGGAGAAGTAGAGCTGCTTGTTGACCGGATTCCAGTCGAAGCCGACCGAATTGCGCAAGCCGAGGGCGACCGTTTCTCTGCCGGTGCCGTCGAGATTGATGCGCCGGATCTGGCCATGATCGGCGTCGTGCAGCACGTTGTTGCCCGGCTGTCCGACCGGAATGTAGAGCTTGTTGTCCGGACCGATGCCGATGAACTTCCAGCCGTGCGCCTCGTCCTTCGGCAGATCGGTGTAGATCACCGTCGGCTTCGGCAGATCGTCGAGATTGGCCTCGACATTGTCGATCTTGGAAATCTGCGACACTTCGGCGATGTAAAGCGTGCCGTCGTGATAGGCGAGCCCGTTCGGGCGATGCAGGCCGGAGGCGACCGTCTTCAGCTCGGTCTTGCCGTCCTTGTTGACCACGGCGGTGACCTTGTTGCCGAAGCGGGTGCCGACGAACACGGTGCCCTTGTCGCCGACGCGCAGCGAGCGCGCGTTGGCGATGCCGCTGGCATAGACCTCGATATGGAAGCCGGGTGGCAGTTTCAGCTTGGCGGTTGGCAGCTTGTCGGCCGGCGCCGGCAGCGGCGGTGGCGCGACCGGCGCGAGCTTGGCGGCGGCCGCATTACCCTCGGGCCGGCCGAGCAGCGGCGAGCCGGGCGGCAGCGCGGGCGCGGCAGCTGGTGCAGCAGCGGGGGGAGGGGAAGCGGACGGTTGTTGGGCGAAAACCGGAGCGGTCGACAGAAGGCCGGCGATCGTGCCGACGAGCAGCATGCTGTGCCAGGCGGTTACACGCGGAACCATCGGAAGTCCTCCCTGATGTGAAAGCGTATGTGAAAGCGCTTGTCTTTGCGGCCGGTACGGCAATGCTTGACCCATAGCGCGCCTCAATCGTCCAAATCTACATCATTTACTTCCCCAGGTTGCAATCGGGGGCCGGCCGTTCAGGTCGACAGCGTCGGTTCGTCGCTTTGTCGCTACTAGAGCGGTTTCCGTTTAAGTCGACCATATCCTGAATTCGCGAGGTATGCAGCGCATTCAGCTCGAGAGATTTGATCGAGACACGAGGCGACGGCCTTGCAGAGGCTCCTGACGGTGAAC
>Ga0187891_1000231_pt1 | contig 58301 bp, 57 predicted proteins | sample June2016WEW_21_4_FD_132990 | JGI IMG/M metagenome (GOLD analysis project Ga0187891, IMG submission 132990) | Peatland microbial communities from SPRUCE experiment site at the Marcell Experimental Forest, Minnesota, USA - June2016WEW_21_40 | ecosystem: Environmental > Terrestrial > Soil >... | reverse complement strand
TAAGTCCAGAGAACAGGGCTTTGGCATCGATCTGCCTCCAAAAATCGAATCAATGCCGCGAGATTCGCTTATTCGAGCAAGATTGAGAATCCCAGATTCAACTCAGCCGAGATATGCTCTAAGCGTGCGCGGCGCACTGGTTAGATTTCTGCGGGAGCCCTAATAATCCGCGGCCTCAATTATGCACAGAGGCTTATCCCGATACCGCGTGCAGCGGACTCTAGCGCAACAGCCGGACCAGGGCACGGCCCTTGGGCGTCTGAAACTCCCAATTGCTCAACGTCCCGTCATGGTCCTTGTCGGCCGCTTTGAACCGCTGTTCGACCACGGCAAGATATTCATCCTTGGTCAGGGTGCCGTCCTTATCGACATCGGCGGTGGCGAATTCCTTGCGGCTCATGCGGCCATGCAGTTCCTTGAAGCTGAGCGTGCCGTCATGGTCGGTATCGAGCTTGTCGAACATCTCGCTGCCGGCCTTCTTGGCTTCGGCGAGGTCGACGGTGCCGTCATGGTCGGTATCGAATTGACCGACCAAACTGGAGTCCTTGGCCCGGGCCGGGGTCGCCGCCCCGATCAGAGCACTGATGGCCACCGCGATGGCCTGGCGTCGGGAAATCATGGCAAATCCTCGCTAAAAATACCCCTCGCAAGTACTAGCCATCCGGATTTGAGTTGGCTAGGGCATAACAATGGCCGACAAACCCAAAACCAATAAACTCAAGGCGCGCCTGCCGCGCGGGCTCGCCGACCGCGGGCCGGCGGAGATCACAGCAACCCGGCGGATGATGGAGACGATCCGTCAGGTCTACGAGCGCTACGGCTTCGAGCCGGTGGAGACGCCGGCGATCGAATACACCGACGCGCTCGGCAAGTTCCTGCCCGACCAGGACCGGCCCAACGAGGGCGTGTTTTCGTTCCAAGACGACGACGAGCAATGGCTGTCGCTGCGCTACGATCTCACCGCGCCGCTGGCGCGCTACGTGGCGGAGAATTTCGACACGCTGCCGAAGCCGTATCGGAGCTACCGCTTCGGCTGGGTGTTTAGGAACGAGAAGCCGGGGCCGGGACGCTACCGCCAGTTCATGCAATTCGACGCCGACACGGTGGGCTCAGCCTCGCCCGCCGCCGATGCCGAAATGTGCATGATGGCTGCGGATACGATGGAGGCGCTGGGGATTCCGCGCGGCAGTTATGTGGTGAAAGTGAATAATCGGAAGGTGCTGGATGGCATAATGGATGCAGCACAGATTCCCCTGGAGAAACGCCTTACGGTGCTGCGCGCGATCGACAAATTTGATCGACTGAAATGGTCCGGGGTTGAAGCGTTACTTCGCGAAGGAAGAAAAGACGAAAGTGGAGATTTCACTAAGGGCGCAGGTCTAACGCCAGATCAAATTAGTTTTGTAGGATACTTGCTGGTTCCTCCAACCATACAATCACCAGACCATTTGGCGCTCGATGGTTGGGAGCTTGAAGATGCTTCCTTCTATCCATTCGTTGACGAGGAGACCGGCAGACAAGTCCCGATCAACAACAATGCTATCATTAGCAGCGCTCGGGAGCGTTTTCCAAATAACAAGACATACCAAGAGGGTTTAGACGAACTTCAGCAAATCGCCGACCTGTCTCGCGAATGTAGGTATGGGTCGCGGCGCATATTAATCGAGCCTTCCGTCGTCCGCGGCCTCGAATATTACACCGGTCCGGTCTTCGAAGTTGATTTAACTTTCCCAATCACCAACGACGACGGCAAGCCGGTGCGTTTCGGCTCCGTGGCTGCGGGCGGGCGTTATGATGGCTTGGTCTCGCGCTTTCGCGGCGAGCCGGTGCCGGCGACGGGATTTTCGATTGGCGTGTCGCGGCTCGCCGCCGCACTGCAACACCTCGGCAAGCTCGAGAGCAGGCCCGAGCCGGGCCCGGTCGTCGTCACCGTGTTCGACAAGGACCGCCTCGCCGAATACCAGAACATGGTCGCCAAGCTGCGCGCGGCAAAGATCCGCGCCGAGCTTTATCTCGGCAACCCGCGTAATCTCGGCAATCAGCTCAAATACGCCGACAAGCGCAATGCGCCGTGCGTGGTGATCCAAGGTTCCGACGAGAAGGCCAAAGGCCAAGTTATTATCAAGGATTTGGTCCTCGGCGCAGAGCTGGCGAAGTTCGAAAAGGACCGCGAGGAATATCTGCAAAAACAGGCTGAGGCGCAGTTCGCCGTCGCCGAGGAGAAACTGGTCGACGCCGTGCGCGCGGTGCTGGCGCGCCACGGCCTCAATTCAGGTTGAGTCTTTCGATCGGCAAGAGTGAGCAAGAAAGGGAACGCGGATGTTTCGAGTGTTTGTCATGGTCGCATGCGGTCTGGTGGTCGCCGTCATCGTCGCACTGGGTGCCATGATTGCATTTGGGACCAGCAAGCCGGCGCCGCCGCTTGCGTCGATCGGCGAACCGTTCAAAAGCGTTGATTTCAGCGATCTGCCCCCGGTCGAAAGAATCCCTGCCCGCCACGGCACGCCGATCGCCTTCCGCGTCTGGCGGGAAAACCCGCCGGCTCCGCAGCCCGCGTTGGTCGTCATCGCCATCCACGGTTCGTCGGCCACGAGCTCCAGCCTGCATCCGCTGGCGAAGGCGCTCGGCGCCGAGGGTATCCCGGTCTACGCGCCCGACATTCGCGGCCACGGCCAGACCGGAGTGCGCGGCGACATCGATTATGCCGGTCAGCTCGACGACGACCTCACGGATTTTGTCGCTGCCGTTCGCGCACGCCACGGGCAGGCGAAGCTGGTTTTGCTCGGCTTCTCTTCCGGCGGTGGTTACGCCCTGCATGTGGCAGCCACGCCGCTCGGAAACTCGTTCCAGCGGGCGGTGCTGCTGTCGCCGATGCTCGGCGCGCGCGCGCCGACCTACAGGCCGACAGAGGCCTGGGCCACACCTTACATCCCGCGGATCATCGCGCTCGCTTTGCTCAATCGCGTCGGGATTCACGCCTTCGACCATCTCACGGTGCTGGCCTTCGCCATCGACCCGAAACGCGCCGATATCCTTACCGACCATTATTCGTGGCTGCTGACACGCAACTTCGCGACCAAAGATTACGCCGCCGATCTGCGCAACGCGTCTTGCCCGGTCGCCGTGCTGGTGGGGGAAAAGGATGAGCTGTTCGATGCCGCCAAGTTTGCCCCCACCATCGCCGCGGTCAGGACCGATATCCCGGTGACCGTCATCCCCGGGCTAAGTCATATCGAAATGACCACGGACCCCCGCGCGGTTCCGGCAATCGTCGCGGCCGTGCGCGGCGCTGGCGCCGCTCATACCAACCCTTAAGCATCGTCGCCGGCTTGACCGGGGGCTGGCGGCCGGCCGCCGTGGCGCGGCGCACGTATTAACGGCGCCCGCCAATCTTCATCGAATAGCGACGCTTGTCGTGCTAAAGGGCCGCCGCATTAGCCTGATCGCCGCGCACCATGGAAACGATTAACCATGCGCCGGCGTGGATATGACCGTCATGTCGAGCATGGCAACCAACGGCCCGGACCAGCGCGCGCAAGAGCTCGTCGCCTCCTATGTGCGCGCCGGCTACGCCCCGATCGAGCCGCCGGTGCTGCAACCGGCGGAGCCGTTCCTCGACCTGTCCGGCGAAGACATCCGCCGGCGCATGTTTCTCACCAGCGATCCGGACGGCCGCGAATTGTGCCTGCGGCCCGACCTCACCATCCCGGTTTCGCGCGCCTATCTGCAATCGCCGGCGGCCGGCAAGGCGGCCGCGTTCTGCTATCTGGGCACCGTCTTTCGCCACCGTGAGGGCGCCGCCGCGGAGTTCATGCAGGCCGGCATCGAATCCTTCGCCCGGCAGGACAAGGCCGCGGCCGACGCCGAAATGCTGGCGCTGGGGCTTGAAGCGACAACGCTCTATGGCTTGGCCGCGCCAGACATTCGCGTCGGCGATGTCGGGCTGTTTTCCGCTTTTGTCGCCGCGCTCGATCTGGCGCCGGCCTGGAAGCGCCGCCTGGTCAAGGATTTCAACCGGAAATGGTCGCTGGCGCACGATCTCGACCAACTCGCGCTTGCCGCGGCCAGCGGGCCGCCGGAATACCAGGGCGTGCTTGCCGCGCTTGCCGGCTCCGATCCCAAGGCCGCGCATCACCTCGTCACCGATCTTCTGTCCATCGCCGGCATTGAGGCGGTCGGCGGCCGCTCCGTTGCCGAGATCGCCGAGCGTTTTCTCGAACAAGCCGCGCTCGGCGCCGGAACGCGGCTGCCGCGCGAGACCCGGGCGCTGATCGAACGCTTCCTCGCCGTGCGCGGCGATCCGGACGAGGCCGCCGGCGAGCTGCGCGCGCTTACCGTCGACGCCAAGCTTTCGCTCGGGCCGGCGCTCGATCTGTTCGAGACCCGCACCGGCTTTCTTGCCGCGCGCGGCATCGACGTGCGCGCCATCCATTTCTCGACCGCGTTCGGCCGCGGCTTCGACTACTACACCGGCTTCGTGTTCGAGCTGCACGACGCCCGCGCCAAGGGCCCGCTGATTGCCGGCGGCCGCTATGACGGCCTGTTGTCGCGGCTCGGCGCGCGCGAGCCGATCCCGGCGGTCGGTTTCGCCGCCTCGATCGAGGAACTTGCGGCTTGCGGAGGCGGCGCATGAGCACGCCGCTTCTTCTCGCCATCCCGTCGAAGGGCCGCCTGCAACAGAACGCCGAAGCATTTTTTGCGCGCTCAGGACTGGAATTGGTCAAGCCGCGCGGGGCGCGCGACTACCGCGGCGCCATCGCCGGATTTGACGGCGTCGAGATCGCCTATCTGTCGGCGGCGGAGATCACCGCGCAACTCGCGCAAGGCGCCGTCCATCTCGGCGTCACCGGCGAGGATTTGGTGCGCGAGATGATCCCCGACGCCGACCGGCAGGTGGTGTTCATCGACCAGCTCGGCTTCGGCTTTGCCAATGTCGTGGTCGCCGTGCCGCAGGCCTGGATCGACGTGCCCAGCATGGCCGACGTCGACGATGTCGCCACCGCGTTCCGGCTTAAGCACGAGCGCAAGATGCGGCTCGCCACCAAATACGCCAATCTGACGCGCGCCTTCTTTGCCGAGCACGGCGTCGTCGATTACCGCATCGTCGAAAGCTCAGGCGCGACTGAAGCCGCGCCCGCGGCCGGCACCGCCGAAATGATCGTCGATATCACCACGACCGGCGCTACGCTCGTCGCGAACGGCCTCAAGGTAATCGAGGACGGGGTGATCCTGCGCTCGCAGGCAAACCTCGTCGCCGCGCGCAGTGCATCCTGGGACGCCGCGCAACGTGAAACCGCGCGGCTGCTGCTCGACCGCATCGCGGCGCAAAAGCGCGCGCATGCGTATCGTGAAGTGTGCACGCGCTTTCCCGGCTTGAATGAGATGCTGCTCGCCACCGCGCGCGAACAATTCGGCGTTGTCGCGCCGTTCGGCGGCCCCACCTCCTCCGGCATGCTCACCCTGCACTGCCCGCCCAAGCACGTGCATGCGCTCGCGAGTTTCCTGCGCGAGCACGGCGCCGAGGCGGTGTCGGTCGCCACGCTCGAATACGTCTATGCGCGCGACAATCCGCTGTTCGCCAAGCTCGCCGCCGAGCTCGATGCCCGCGTGCCGCAGGGCAGCTGAAATCGGCTGGCCTGAGACCAAATCGTCCCAAGCCTCACGGGGGCACCCGAGCAGGCCTGGTTGACCCCGCTCTCGACATTCGCGTCCCGGCTGCTTACGTAATCTTGCCTACGCGTGAAATCGCTCTGGCGGAATGAGGAGCCTTCCGTCAGACTGATGAGCAGCTGTCAGCGCGGCGCGAGCGTAATGACCCTGCGCTCGTCCCCTAACGAAGCGGATAAACGGCCATGTCAGACGATCAAAATGAAGACGAGGAACGGCCGTGCCTGCATTGCCTGATCGTCGATGTGATCGACAGCTTTTTTGCCGAATACCCCGTTTCCAGCGAGGAGCCCGACGCGATCGACACCGATGAAGTCGTCACCGCCATCGCCAAAACCGTGGCGGAGTTGACCTACGGGCAGGATGCCGCCGGCCGGCAAAGCATGATCGAACAGCTGATGCGCGAGATCATGAATTACGACGCCGAATACCGGCAGCAAGATGAAATGGGCAGGCCCGGCTCCGCCGCGCGGCACTAGCTCGAAGCCGGCTTACGCGGCCTTCGCGCTTTGGCGCCGCCGCGAGAACTCCAGAGCCCTGTCGTTGACCGGCCCGAAGCGAAGGCTGACCAGATCCAGCAGATAATTCTGGTAGAGCTTCCAGGGCTTCTTGGAGCCCTGGCGCGGGAATTGATCGATGGTGCGCTGGATGTAACCGGAAGAGAAGTCGATCAACGGCTCCGGCGTGACCGAGGGATCGCGCCGGCGCGGCGTGCACTGAACATAGCCGTGCCGGTCCATGTAGTTGATCAGCCGGCTGATATAGGCGCAGATCAGATCGCACTTCAGCGTCCAGGAGGCGTTGGTGTAGCCGAATATGTTGGCGAGGTTCGGCACGTCGCTCAACATGACGCCCCTAAAATTCATCGTTTCGGAAAATTTGACGGGCTTGCCGTCAACCACCACTTCGATGCCGCCGAGCAATTGCATTTTCAGCCCGGTCGCGGTGACGATGATATCGGCCGATAGTTCGCGGCCCGAGCGCAGGCGGATTCCGGTTTCGGTGAAGGTTTCGATCTCGTCGGTCACCACGTCCGCCTTGCCGGCCTTGATGGCGCGGAAGAAATCGGCGTCGGGCGCCAGACACAGGCGCTGATCCCAGGGATTGTAGCGCGGCGTGAAATGGGTTTCGACGTCATAATCGGCGCCGAGCTGTTGACGCGCCAACTCCACGATCGCGTGCTTGACCGCCTCCGGTTTGCGGCGGCAACGATTGTACAAATAAAGATCGCGCAGGGCGTTGCGCCAGCGCGCGATGTCATGGGCGAGCTTGGTCGGCAAATGGCGGCGCAGCCAGATGACGAACGGGTCCTGCGACGGCCGGGCAACGATATAGGTCGGGGAACGCTGCAGCATGGTCACTTGCGCGGCGGTCTCGGCCATGGCGGGGATGATCGTGACGGCGGTGGCGCCGCTGCCGATGACCACCACGCGCTTGCCGGCATAGTCGAGCGCCTGCGGCCATTGCTGCGGATGCACAATGCGGCCGCGGAATTTTTCCGCGCCGGCGAATGCAGGCGCGTAACCGCCGGCATAGTCGTAATAACCGGTGCAGCCGAACAGGAAATTGCAGGTGAAGCGAGCCGGCTCCCGTTCGGGTCCGCATTCGGCCTCGATGGTCCACAACGCGTCGGCGGAGGACCACGAGGCGCTTTTCACCCGATGCCGGAAGCGGATGTTGCGATCGATGCCATAAGCTGCCGCCGTCTCGCGAATATAGCTGCGGATCGATTCACCGTCGGCAATCGAGGCATTCGACTGCCACGGCCGAAACGAATAGCCGAACGTGTACATATCCGAATCGGAGCGAATGCCTGGATAGCGGAACAGATCCCAGGTGCCGCCGATGGCGTCGCGGCTCTCGAGGATGACGTAGGACTTGTTCCGGCAGTAGGCCTGCACATGATAGGCGGCGTCGATGCCGGAAAGGCCGCCGCCGACGATAATGACGTCAAAATGTTCCTGCGTCATGGTTCGGTGAACTCTGTGTCAGATCGGGCGGCAACTTTCTCACGGCCTCCTAGGCGACCGGTGCCGGCTTGGCGCCGGCCGCCACGCGTTGCGCCATGCGGGCAATGAACGCGGCGCAGCGGTCGGCGGACGTCATGGGTATCATATGTCCGCCGCCTACGATCAGCTCGAAATCGGCGCCTGGCAGTTTCTTGGCCAGCGCTTCGCCGTGCGCTACGGGGTCGAGGATGCGGTCGCTGGCGCCGAACAGAATGCCCACCGGAATCGTGAGGCTGCCGTAACGCGCCGGCATGTCGCCGAAATCATCGGTGGCCGCAATCAGGTCGCGCGATGCGTTGATGACGCTTTGCGGCCGCAGCGTCAACAACCCGCCGCCCTTTGTCGCGAAGTCGGCCGGTACCGGTTGCGGACCGAACACCGCGCTGAGCACGAGGTCGCGGTAGGCGATCGACATGGGAACAGCCAAGGTCCAGGCCACCAGCCAGCGCAGCAGCCGCGATCTGATTTCCAGCCCGCGAAACACCGGCGGCACATGGTCCTGCGGGTGCGTCGCCGGCGCAATCAGCGCCAGGCCGCCGACCTCTTCCGGATGGTTCAAGGCGAGCGACAGCGCGATCGCCCCGCCCAATGAGTGGCCGACGACCAGCGGCCGCTCAAGGCCCAGGGCCTTGGCAAAGTGCGCGATCGTGCGGGCCTGGGCGTCGACCGCCGCCGATGCAAATGGCGGACGCGTGGAATAGCCGCTGCCGGGCCGATCCAGAACGACCACCCGGTAGTCGCTCTTGAGCCGGTCGAGCAGGGAATGCGTGAAGTGGCGCATCTGGCCGGCGAGCCCATGGATGAGCAAGAGCGGCGGCCCCGAGCCTTCGTCGAGATAGTGAATGCGCGCACCGTCGACGTCGATGAAACGTCCGAGCGGCGGCACTACCTGCTCGACTCGCCGCGCGGTCCGCGCCGAGAAAACGGCCAGCCCGACCGCTGTCAGGCCGAGCAGCAGCAACACAATGCCGACGATCCACGCGGCGGTCATCATCGGGCTGTCTCAGGCGCCGGAGCGCACATCAGCGGCTCTGACATGGGAAGCCATCATCCTCATTTCTTGAACCTCCGGCCGAGAAAACTCCAGTAAGTGACGGGCATGAGCCGCTCGATGATCGCGGCCCGCTTGGCGTCGGAGCCAACCACAACGCGTGCCTTGCGGTTTTCGACGCCGCGAACGATGGTTTCGCCGGCGACCTCTGGCGGCATTTTCAGGAAGGCGTCGAACGACCTCCGTCGCTCGATCGCCTCGGCCAGGGGGACGCTTTTCGGCAACCGCGCATTCCTGGCGATCGAGGTGGCGACGCCGCCCGGATGGACGACGGTCACGCCAATGCGTGTCCCGCTAAGCTCGTGCCGCAAGGATTCGGAGAAGCCGCGCACGGCGAATTTGCTGGCGACATAGGCCGTCTGCCCGGGCGGGGCGATCAGGCCAAACAGGCTCGATATGTTGACCAGACGCGCGTCGTCACTCTTGTGCAAGAGCGGCAGGAACGCCCGGGTCATTCGCACCACGCCCCAGAAATTGATCCCGAACAGCCACTCGAAATCGGCTGCGGGCACCTGTTCGAAGGTGCCGGCCAGCGCCACGCCAGCGTTGTTTACCAGAACGTCGACGCCTTCATGTTCGGCCGTCACCCGCGCTGGAAAAGCGGTGATCGCCTCGGCATCCGACACATCGAGATGATGCCGGCTGACGCGCAGGCCCGGCGCGGCGAGCTCGGCAGCCGTGCGCGCGAGCGCCGCGTCGTCAATATCGGCGAGCGCAACATGACAGCCGCGGCGCGCCAGCGATATCGCAATCGTCCGGCCGATTCCCCCCGCAGCTCCCGTCACGACGGCCGTCCGGCCCTGCAGCTTCAGCAATGTCGAAGTTCTCTTCTAAAAGCCCGTTAAAAGGCTGTTTCGCTTGCAAATTGACCTATTTGCGGCCTTGAAGCGAGTCGAATGTTGAGATGGGCGGGACTGAAAGCACGCGCCCTCGGCAATCTCGTGGCTTGGTGGATCAGGCTCGGCCAGCCGGCCCGGTTAACGCCGCGTTAACACAATGCATCGGATGGTCGCCAACGGGGACAAACGCTTCGGAGGCTTCGCGATGCTACCGGAACACCGAGTCCGTCTTGAAGATGAGCCGTGTCCTGTATCCGATCAAATGCTGGGCGAGCTGTACCGCGCCAGTCCGCATGGCTTAAGCGAATTGATTGCAACGGTCGCGCCGACAGCAAGAGCGTTACTCGCCGTTTATTGCTACCGCCGCGCCCATCTCGCTTCGATCGGATTGGCGATCGCGGCAACCTGCGACAAGGACGATCTGACCTGGCGGGGCGGCAACGCCGGCGCCGCCCTGTTCGAAAGATCGCGGGAAGCGCCGCAGTCCTCTGCGGATGTGCGCGCCAATGGCCGGCGGAAAATTACTTTGGCGACGGAGCCAATTCGCCAGTTAAGCGCCATCGCGGACGATGAGGATACCGGGTCTCCGGCTTTTGGCAGCACAAGAATCTGCTGACGCGCCGTTTGATCTGCTGATGGGCCCCTGGCGTTGGTTCGCTGCGAAGCGGCAGGATCAGCCGCGGCGCTTATCGCAGACCTTGCACTTGAACTCGGGCGGCGCCTGTCCGGGCTCCACCATCACCGAGGTGAACTCGCCGCAGCGACCGCATTGCCGCACCAGCTTGGTGGGCAGCTTCACAATGGGTTTGGTCGCCGCCGCCAGGGCTTGATCGCCTTGAGCCCGGAGCTCGGCCTTGGTTAGCGCTGGTCCTCGCGGCCGCCGATTCATAGGGTAATAGCCATCATCTTGGTGTGACCCCGCCGGTCGTGGCACTGGCCACCGGCGTTGCAGTCTAGCATTCTCGCAGCCGCTTTGCGCGTTGTCGTGTCCATCCTTGCGCTATGGGGCGTGAGAACGTCAACTCGGTCCCATCGCGCCATTGCGTTATTCATATCCGGCGGCCGTAGCGGCCGGGCCGACCTGTCGACGGCGGGAGCAGGCATTTGCGCAAGCGCAGAAACTTGAGGAGGCACGAGTTGGAAAGCGCCGACGACCCGCTGGTTCACGTCCGGCTTGAGGAACGCAAGCAGGGCATCGTCGCCCATGTGACGATCAACAATGCCCAGCATCTCAACGCGATGAACAGCACCCTGATGGAGGCGTTTGTCGACGCCCTGGCGCAGCTTGCGATCGACCAGCGTTTGCGGGCGGTGGTGCTGACGGGCGCCGGGCGCAAGGCGTTCATTGTCGGCGCCGACATCAACGAGATGGCGGCGATCGAAAGCGCCGCCCAGGCCACGGCCTTCATCACCCGTCTGCACCGGTGCTGCCACGCCATTCGCGACCTTCCGGTGCCGGTAATCGCCCGCATCCAGGGGGTCGCGTTCGGCGCCGGTCTCGAGATCGCGGCCGCTTGTGACGTTCGCATCGCCGCGGAGACGGCCTTGTTCGGCATGCCCGAGGTCAAGCTCGGTATTCCCTCGGTCATCGAGGCGGCGCTGCTGCCGATGCTGGTCGGCTGGGGGCGCGCCCGCGAGATCATGTTGTCCGGCGAAACGTTCACCGCCAACGAGGCGCTCGCATGGGGATTGGTCGAGCGTGTGGTGCCCGCGGCCTCTCTCGACGAGGCGATCGAGGCCTGGATCGGCCGGCTGTTAATCGCAAAGCCTCGCGCGGTGCGGCTGCAAAAGCGCCTGATCCGGCAATGGGAGGGCCTGCCGCTCGCCGCCGCCATCGAGGCCGGCATCGAAGCGTTCGCGCGCGCCTACGAGACAGACGAGCCGGCTGTCGCCATGCGCGAATTTCTCACCGCGCAGAAGACGCGGAAGACGACCGGTTAGTCCGCCGCGCAATATTGACGTCAGTCGAATGTCCCGCCGCGCACCCGGAACACGACAAAGTGTGAGAACGAGAAATTCACCACGAAGCTTGCCAGGATGGCGACGCCCTTCGCCAGCCATACCGGCAGCAGAAAAACCTCTGCCGCGACCAGCAAGGCTGCCGTGCTGGTGAGCCATCCGGCAAGGCCGGAGATGACGAACGCGACATAAGCGCGCCATCGCAATTTTCGTCCCGTTTCATGCGCAAAGGTGATCGACGAATTCATGATGTAGGAACCGCTGACGGCGATGATCCACGACACGGTGTTCGCGGCGATCAAAGAAAGACTCGTGGCGGTGCCGCAATGACAGACATCGGCCAGCGAATGGAACGCCGACAGCGCCGGCGGCGATCGATCCAATGCCGCACGCGCGAGCAGGAACACGCCGTAATCCACGACCGCGTTGACGAGGCCGATCAGGGCGAAGACGATCGCCTTCAGGCCGAACGCACGATTGTGCCAGCCAGCCAGGAGCTTGGCGCGAGCCCGCTCATAGTGAGAAACGCGAGTCATTGCCGTCTCCGCATATCACGTTCGACGCCATCCGCCAGCCCGGGGCGCTCGCCGGGCGGTGGCTGCGACCCTGCACGCGCGACAGCCCGCGCCGATTGCGCTATAGATCGGCTGCTAAAGGAAAGGCCCAGTGGTTAACCCAACGACCCAACCGACATCGGCCGCACCGGCGCGCGACGGCACCTCGCCTCGCCCGCTGCGCGGCATGACGCCGTCGGCCGCACACGACCGAAGTGCGGCCGAGCGTAGCGCAGAAGCCGCACAGGGACTTTCCATCGTCGTTCCGCTGCATAATGAAGCGGCTTCGATCGCGCGCCTGCACGCGCGACTTGTCGAGGTGGCGCAAACGCTCGGCGCCACCCGTGCGCTGGCCTGCGAGGTGGTCTATGTCGATGACGGCAGCGGCGACGATACGCTCGCGGTCGCCCGCGCCCTGCCGGCGACCACGCTCGACGTTCAGGTGGTGTCGCTGTCGCGCAATTTCGGCAAGGAGGCGGCCCTGCTTGCCGGCCTCGATCACGCGCGGTTCGGCGCGGTGCTGTTCATCGACGGCGATGGCCAGCATCCGACCGCGATGATCGAAACGCTGGTGGGCCATTGGCTCGATGGCGGCTACGACGTGGTCTTTACCGCCAAGGCTCACCGCGCCAATGAATCGCTGACGCGCCGCCTCGCCGTGAAGATGTTCTACGCCCTGGTCAATTGGGGCGCCCGCACCAAGATCCCCGAAGACGCCAGCGACTTTCGGCTGCTGTCGCCGCGCGCCGCCGACGCCGTGCGCAACCTGCCGGAGCGCAATCGCTTCTTCAAGGGCCTGTCGAGCTGGATCGGCTTCCGCCAAATCCGCATCGATTATCAGCCGGAGGAGCGCGCGGACGGCCGCACCACCTGGAATCTGCGGTCGCTGATCGGATTATCGATCGACGGATTGACGGCGTTTTCCGTGGCGCCGCTGCGCATCGCCACCATGCTCGGTCTCTTGCTCGCGCTCACCGCGTTCATCTATGGCGGACAGATCGTGTTCGAGACCTTGGTCTACGGCGAACGGGTCCCCGGCTATCCGTCGCTGTTCGTCGGCGTCATGGTGCTCGGCGGCGTGCAACTCATCATGCTCGGCGTGGTGGGCGAATATATCGGCAAGATCCTCTACGAGATCAAAGGCCGGCCGGTTTATTTCGTCGCCGAGCACGCGCTGAAGCCGCGCGAAGAAGCAAAGCAGACCGAGAGCGATAACCGCACCGCCGCCGAGTGAGTTTCGATCCTGCCGCGCGACGCGAGCGGGAATACGCGCCTCGTCACATCACCACGACCTTGGTGCCGACCTTCACCTGCCCGTAAAGGTCGGTGACATCGTCGTTGCGCATGCGGATGCAGCCGGACGACACCTGGGTGCCGATGGTCCAGGGCTCGTTGGAGCCGTGGATGCGATAAAGCGTCGAGCCGAGATAGAGCGCGCGTGCGCCGAGCGGATTATCCGGGCCGCCGGCCATGTAGCGCGGCAGCTCGGGCCGCCGCTTCAGCATGTCGTCCGGCGGCCGCCAATCCGGCCACTCGCGCATGGCCGAAATCTCCTTCACTCCCGCCCAGGTGAAGCCGGGACGGCCGACGCCGATGCCGTAGCGCAGCGCCTTGCCGCCCTCCTCGACCAAATAGAGAAAGTAATGCGGGGTATCGATGATGATGGTGCCGGGCTTTTCGCTGCCCTGATACGCGACGACCTGACGGTCGTATTGCGGATCGACCGCATGCGCCATGTGTCCGAGCCCGGACGGCGCATAGCCCGCGGCCGGGTCGTTGGCGGCGCGCTGTTGCGGCGCGGTGGACTGCTCGTACTGCGGCGCGGCCTGGTCGGCGGGCGCTGCTGGCGCCGGCGTCCACTGCAAGGATTGAAACAAGCCGCGCGGCTGCGGTGCCGGTGCCGGTTGGCTGGCTTGAGGCGCTTGGTAGGCGCGCGCGACCGGCTGCCGGCCTCCGTCGAGCAGGAACTCGAAAAAGCCGCCGCCGTAGCTGGCCTGGTCCGCATAGGCGAACTGCCCGCCAGTGTCCGGAGATTGGCTCGCCGCGTCGGCGTCAGGAGCGATCAGGAGGAAGCCCGCACCCGCTGCGAAATAAACCGCGGGCGCCAGAAGTGAACACACCAAGATACGCCGCATTCTGCACTCTGTACTCTTGCACTGACTTTCGCCGAGCCGAACATCGCGTTCGCTCGCGCCCCGAGTACAGACGCAAACCTCGACTGTTTGGTAAATTTCGCGCAGCGCGGTTCCGCGCGTGCCATCTTCGTACATTGTTCATCAACATATGGTTTATTTTGCGTGTATGGCGCGGCATCATGGTTAGCGGGTTATGGTCGCTCCCTCGCCGCCGCGGCGACGGACGCCATGAACGCCGTATTAAGCGGCCCACCTCTAATCTCGCGCGAGAGCGTGATCCCGAAACGGCCTGCCCCGGTTGCGATCCGCGGCGGTCACCAATTTTTCGCAAGAGATCATGCTCAGGAACATTGTAGAGCCCGCTTTCGGTTCGCCGCGGAACCGACGGGCTCCGGTGGTGACGATATGGCCGAGCCGCGCAAGGTCTTCCGCATCGAGCAAACGGCCGCCGTGCGCAGCGACGCGCACAGCGACGATCCGCAGGCGCTGCGCCACGCCGAGATCATGCACGAGCTAAGCGCGCTGCGCGCTATGCTCGCGGCCGCACCGGCCGGGCCGGGAACCAGAGCCAACGGCGCGCGGCACGCGGAAATCGAGCGCCTCATTTCCGAGCTGCACGTCATCCACGCCGGGCTAAGCGGAACGGCCCGCCAGCATGCCGAGCGCAATGGAACGCGCTTGCCGGCGGCACCCGCGACACTGATCGCCAACGAACTCGAAGCGGTGATGAAAGGCGGCGAACAGGCGACCGAGAAAATTCTTGCGGCGGCTGAGGAAATCGATCAGGCGGCGAACAACCTATCGGCCGCGCTCAAGGACGAGACCGAGCAAGAGCTCGCTCAGGACATTCGCGATCGCGTGATCCAGATCTTCGAGGCTTGCAATTTCCAGGACCTCACCAGCCAGCGCGTCGCCAAGGTGATGGCAACGCTCAGTCGCATCGAGGAACAAATCTCCGGCACGCTCGACGAGCTCGCGCACGTCGAAGCCGCGCCGTCAGTGCGTGGCCCGCGATTGGAGAGCGAGCACGGCCACGCCTCGCAGAGCGACATCGACTCGCTGTTCGGCAGCGGCGGTCAGTCGGGCTGAAGGCGCCGGCTGCGCCGAGACAGCACCCCGGCCGCCCCAGGACGGTGCGCGGTTTTGCGAACTTCGGAATCCGGACGCTAGTGGGGTCTGCTTGAGCGGGCCATGCCTTCCGGCCCGCAACGCACATACACGCCGGTGCCATAGCGGGTCGCCACATCGGGAGTCATCCAGCGCAGAACCATGGTGCGGCCGTCGAACGAGACAATTTCGCGATCTTGCCCGCCGCCGGCCGGCCCGGGCGGACCGATATAGTTCTTGCCGCTCGGACTGCCTTTGAGATTGAGCTCTTGCAGTTGCGCGCTGTCGGCGAGGTACATCATGACGCCGCCGTTCGGCCCCCGGTTGATCAATACCGGCTGGCCGCACTGGCCGCGCGCGGCGGCTTCCGTACGTGCCCGGTCGGTTTCGTTGTGATAGGCGCCATAGCCCCAGCGGCCGACGATCTCCTCGGGGCGGATCGAAGCCGGGATCTCCGGCGCCAGCGTCGCCGAGGGTGGCGGCGTAGGCTCAGAAGATGAGAACGGGTTTGATGAGAACGGATTGCTTGTGCATGCGGAGAGCACGAACGCCGCTAGGCCGATGCTCACAAGCAACCGAAGATCGCGCAGCGACGCGCTCATGCAAACTCTCCTCCCAGACCGTGGAGCCGGAATGGCCGATTCAAAATAGCACGCCCCAAGACCCTGACCCTATGGCCAAACATTTGGCCGGCATGGTGGCCAGTTTTCGCACCGAGGGCCAGAGCCGGTGCCATCGCATCGAAGGCTTCGCACATGATTCTGCAGCGCAGCGCAACCGCTGTGGCGGCTTGACAGCCTCTCGGCCAGCCCTTATCTGCCTGTTCCTGGCACTCATCTGGCAAGAGTGCCAAATATCTGTAATACCAAGCCTTTCCCTATTGGACATGGATGCCGCGCAGGCCAGCGGCGATGAGGTGATCATGGCGAAGCTCAAGTTCCGTCCGTTGCATGACCGTGTTGTCGTCAAGCGCATTGAAGCCGAGGAAAAGAGCAAGGGCGGCATCATCATTCCCGATACCGCCAAAGAGAAGCCGCAGGAGGGCGAGATCGTCGCCGTCGGTCCTGGCGGCCGCGACGAGAACGGCAAGCTCATCGTTATGGGCGTCAAGGCCGGCGACCGCGTGCTGTTCGGCAAATGGTCCGGCACCGAAGTCAAGCTCGACGGCGATGAACTCCTCATCATGAAGGAGTCCGACATCATGGGCGTGATCGCCTGACATCTGACATCCGAAGGAACAAAACAATGACTTCGAAAGACGTACGATTTTCCGTCGACGCCCGCGACCGCATGCTGCGCGGGGTCGAAACGCTTGCCAATGCCGTGAAAGTCACGCTCGGCCCCAAGGGCCGCAACGTCGTGATCGAGAAGAGCTTCGGCGCCCCGCGCATCACCAAGGACGGCGTCACCGTCGCCAAGGAGATCGAGCTCGAAGACAAGTTCGAGAACATGGGCGCGCAAATGGTGCGCGAGGTCGCGCAAAGGACCAATGACGAAGCCGGCGACGGCACCACGACGGCGACGGTGCTCGCCCATGCGATCGTCAAGGAAGGCGCCAAGGCGGTGGCGGCCGGGATGAACCCGATGGATCTCAAACGCGGCATCGACCTCGCCGTGACCGCCGTCGTCGCCGACATCAAGAAGCGCGCGAAAAAGGTCGGCTCGTCGTCGGAAGTGGCGCAGGTCGGCACCATCTCCTCCAACGGCGATGCGACGATCGGCAAGATGATCGCCGAGGCGATGCAGAAGGTCGGCAACGAGGGCGTCATCACGGTCGAAGAGGCCAAGTCGCTGGAGACCGACGTCGAGATCGTCGAGGGCATGCAGTTCGACCGCGGCTATCTCTCGCCCTATTTCATCACCAATGCCGAGAAGATGCTCGCCGAGCTCGAGGATGCTTACGTGCTGCTGCACGAGAAGAAGCTGCCCGGGCTGCAGGCACTGCTGCCCGTGCTCGAGGCGGTGGTGCAGTCGAGCCGGCCGCTGCTCATCGTCGCCGAAGACGTCGAGGGCGAAGCGCTGGCGACGCTCGTGGTCAACAAGCTGCGTGGCGGCTTGAAGGTCGCGGCGGTGAAGGCCCCGGGCTTCGGTGATCGCCGCAAGGCCATGCTCGAAGACATCGCGGTTCTCACCGGCGGTCAGCTGATTTCCGAGGACCTCGGCATCAAGCTGGAGAACGTCACCATCGGCATGCTCGGTCGCGCCAAGAAGGTGGTGATCGAGAAGGAAAAGACCACGATCATCGACGGCGCCGGCAAGAAGAAGGACATCGAGGCGCGCGTCGGGCAGATCAAGTCGCAGATCGAGGAGACCACTTCCGACTACGATCGCGAGAAGCTGCAGGAGCGGCTGGCCAAGCTCGCCGGCGGCGTCGCAGTGATCCGCGTCGGCGGCGCCACCGAAGTCGAGGTCAAGGAGAAGAAGGATCGCGTCGAAGACGCGCTCAACGCCACCCGCGCCGCGGTCGAGGAGGGCATCGTACCCGGCGGCGGCGTCGCCTTGCTGCGCGCCAAGAAAGCGATCGGCAAGCTGCACAACGACAATGCCGACGTCCAGGCCGGCATCAACATCGTGCTCAAGGCGCTGGAGACCCCGCTGCGCCAGATCGCCGAGAATTCCGGCTTCGAAGGCTCTATCGTGGTCAACAAGATCCTGGAGAACAAGTCGGAGACGTTCGGCTTCGACGCGCAGAACGAGGAGTATGTCGACATGGTCGAGAAGGGCATCGTCGACCCGGCCAAGGTGGTGCGCGCGGCGTTGCAGGATGCAGCGTCCGTCGCCGGTCTTCTGGTCACGACCGAAGCCATGGTCGCCGAAACGCCGAAGGAGCAGCCGGCCATGCCGGCGATGCCGCCCGGCGGCGGCATGGGCGGGATGGGCTTCTGATCCCTTCGCTCCTTCATCGAACGCACAAAGGGCGCGGTGCAAACCGCGCCCTTTTTCTTCTGTTGCCTCCCCTTGCGGGATAGGCTTGACGTCAGTCGATACCGCTAGGAGCAGATGATGACGACGGCGAATGCCGATCCGTTTGCGAAGTTCAAAGCCGCTCAGCGCGACGCTTGGGCGGTGTTTGCGCCGGCGGCGATTTTCAACACTATCGCGGCAGCGAAGTTGGTGAAGTTCGCGCAGGTCGCTCCGGGGCAGCGCGTGCTCGATGTTGGGTGCGGTACCGGGGTGGTCGCGGTGACGGCGGCCCGCCGCGGTGCCAAGGTGACCGGGCTCGATCTGTCGCCGGATCTCCTTGAGCGCGCGCGCAAAAACGCCAGCACCGCAGCCGTCGATGTCGATTTCACCGAGGGCGACGCCGAGGCGCTGCCTTATCCGGACGCTTCGTTTGACGTCGTCCTCAGCCAGTTCGGCCACATGTTCGCCCCGCGTCCAGTGGTCGCGGCGCAGGAAATGCTGCGGGTGCTCAAGACCGGCGGCCGCGTGGCGTTTTCGACCTGGCCGCCGGAATTGTTCACCGGCCGCCAATTTTCGTTCGTCGCCAGCTATCTACCACCGCCACCACCGGGCGCCGAGCAACCTCCGCCGCCGGGCTTGTGGGGCGAGCCGACCGTCATCCGCGAGCGGCTCGGCAAGTTCGTGAATAACCTTCAGTTCGAGCGCGACGTCACCATCATCCCGGCGTTGAGTCCGCAGCACTTCCGCGAAGCGCAAGAAAAGACCATCGGGCCACTAACGAAGATCATCGATTCCCTGCAGAACGATCCGGCCAAGCTCGCTCAGCTCCGCGCCGAATACGAGGCGATGATCAGCGAGATCTTTGAGGACAACAGCGTACATCTGCACTTCTTGATGGCGCGCGCGGTCAAAGCGTAAGTGCCGGCGCCTCAGTTGGTCATCAAGCGAAACCGCAGCGTGGTCGCGCCGCGCAGTTCGATGACATCGCCGCTGCGGCGCCAATTCGTGACCTGCGCCAGCGCCGCCAGTAGATTCTCGTCGCCGCTTTGCCGCTCCGGCGCGCACTGCGTCGGCTCGATCGGTCCGGCAACGATCGTGATCGAATCTCCGCCGATACTGGCCTGACCGCGCGCCCTTGCGCACCAGAGATCGATCGAGGCCGCGCCGTTCTCGGCGATCTCGATGATCGGCACGCGCTTGGAACCAGGCATCGGCACCGTGTCGAGCATTAACTCGCGGTCGAACGGGAAGGCGCGGTCGCTGGCCAGAGCCGGCCAAATCGACGTCGAAATGAGAGCGCAAACGAGATAGCCGGCGAAGCGCCGGCGCAGGTTAGTCATCGTAATCTCCGACAAGGATAGCGGACAGCGGCCGCAGCTTGCCGCACCCGCAGAGGCGGATGGGGTCGCCGCCGGCGGCCCCATCCAACGTCAAGTATCGCTAGTGCGGCGGCAATACCGCGATGCCCGGGAAGAACAGATAGCAGGCGATCCCGATCAGCACGAGATAGGCCAGCAGCACGAGCGTCCAGCCGAAATTGTGGCGGATCACTTCGCCTTCGTTGCGGACGAACTCGCTGGTCGACACGCCGACGCTGGCGGTTTGCGGCGCGATCGGTTTGCCGATCTCGGCGCCGACCGAGTTCATCACCGGCAACAGCATCAGCGGGAAGCCGAGCACTTGCCCGACCAGCGCTTGGAATTTTCCGAACATGGCGTTGGTCGAGGTGTTGCTGCCGGACAGCGCTACGCCGATGAAGCCAAGGAGGGGCGCAACGATGATGAAGTATGGCCCGATTTCGGAGAAGGCTTTGGCGAGCGAGCCCGCCATGCCCGAGAAATTGAAGACATAGGCCAGCCCGAAGATGAACACGCCGACGAGCAACGCTCCCCACATCTGGTCCCAGGTCTTCTTGAAGATCGCGACCAGTTGCTCGCCATTGATGCGCAGCACGAGCGCCGCCACGATCCACGACGCCAGGATCGCGCTGCCGCCGACGAAGGGCGTCCAGTTGAAGGCGGCGGCGATGGTGCCGCCCGGCGTCAACGTGGTGGCGGCGGTGACTTGCAGGTGGAGCAGGACGATGGCCGGCAGTTTCGACCACGGGCCGGTCCAGGCGACGACGATGGCAATGAGGATGATGATCGGCAGCCAACCCTGGAACACCTCCCCAGGCGACAGCCCATGTCCCTCGGCCTGCGCCTCCTGCGCTGCGGTCACCGGAACGCCGCCATAGCCGAGCGTGCGCGCCGGTTGCCAGAATTTAAGCAAGATCAGCAGGCAGGCGAAGCACACGATCGCGCCGATGACGTCGGGCAGATACGGCCCGAGATAGACCGAGGTCGGCAGTTGGCCGGCGATGTAGCCGAGCGAGCCGACGATGGCGAGCGGCCACGCTTCTTTCATGCCCTGCCGGCCGCTGACGAGGTAGAGGAGAATCCAGGGGGGCAGCAGCGCCAGGATCGCTACGATCTTGCCGACCGCGCCCGCCAGCGCAAGGAGCGGCATACCGGTCACGGCGGCGAGCGCGATGATCGGCGCGCCGAGCGCGCCGTATGACACCGGCGCGTTATTGGCGATGGCGGCGACGCGGATGGCGTCGAGTGCCGGAATACCGAGCGTGATCAGGATGGGGGCGACGAAGGCCCACGGGTAGCCGAAACCCACCAAACCTTCGAGCAGAGCGCCGAAGGCCCAGGCGAACAGGATGGTCTGCACCCGGACGTCGCGGGTTCCCTGCTGAATGAGCCAACGCCGCAGCTTGTCGAATGAGCCGGTCGTGACCATGGTATTGAACAGCATCACTCCCCAAAACGTGATCCAGTCGACGTTCCATACGCCGGTGGCGGAGCCGTAAACATAGGCGCGCACGCCGTCGCCGAACGGCATTTTCCAGACCCACAGCGCAAGCAGAAAGGTGACAATCGAGCCGATCAGCACCGCGAGCCAGGCCGACATGCGCAAACCCGCCAGCAAAAAAAGCAGCAGGACGACCGGAACCAACGCAAGCAGCCAGGTTACGAACAGGTTTCCAGTCGGATCGAGAATTTGCGTAAACATGGACAGTCCCTCCCCCCAATGTGCCGACAAGCGGTGTCTAGCGTCTCAATAATGTCGTTTTCGAAGGCCGATGACTCGGCGGCACGAACTCCCCCGTAACATTCGGCGGCACGAACTCCCCCGTAACATCAAGAGAACGAGATTATTTGTCGCCCCTGCGCAGACTAGGCTAGCCCCCCGACAAACGCTATTGGGGCGGTCGTCGCGTATACCATACGTCCACAGGAGCCCGCCGTCATCGTGCAGTGCACCATCGAGGTTTGGCCGACACGGGCGCCGGCTGGGGCGCCCGTGGCACTGCGCGTGCTTGTTGATCGCTTGGCGCTGGCCTACGTCCATCGCCCTTATGCCGGAGGTCTTCGGTGAAAAAACTCGCCTCGACGATAGCCACGATCTGGCGGTTGTCTATTCCCTACTTTCGTTCGGATGACCGCTGGGCAGGCCGTGCTCTGCTTGGGGCGGTGATTGTCATCGAGCTCTCGCTCGTGGCGATTCAGGTCATCCTCAACGAATGGTACAATCGCTTCTACAATACCCTGCAGGATCACAACTGGGACGCCTTCGTCAGCGCCATCCTGTTCTTCTGCGTGCTCGCGGCCGTCTACACCGTCCTCGCCGTCTATCAGCTCTACCTCAATCAATGGCTCCAGATCCGTTGGCGGCGCTGGATGACGCAGACTTACCTGCAGCAATGGCTCACTGCCGCCAACCACTACCGCATGCAGCTTCTCGGCGACAGCGCCGACAACCCGGACCAGCGCATCGCCGAGGACCTGCAGCTGTTCGTGCAGTATACGCTGACGATCTGCACCGGTCTGCTCAACTCCGTCGTGACGCTGTGTTCGTTCATCGTCATTCTGTGGACCCTGTCCGCGCATGCGCCGCTGCATCTGTTCGGCGAAAGTTTCAACATTCCGGGCTATCTGGTGTGGGCGGCGCTGATCTACGCCGTGATCGGTACCCTGCTCACGCATCTGATCGGCTGGCGACTCATACCACTCCATTTCCAGCAGCAGCGCTTCGAGGCCGATTTCCGCTTCAATCTCGTGCGCACGCGCGAAAACGCCGAGCAGATCGCCGCGCTCGGCGGCGAGGCGGCCGAGCGTGAACGCCATCTCAATCGCTTCGGCTTCGTGGTCGCCAACTGGCTTGCGCTGATGCAGCGACAGAAGCAGGTCACCTTCTTCACCCAGAGTTATTCGCAGGCCTCGCTGATCTTTCCCTATATCGTCGTGAGCCCGGCCTATTTTTCCGGCGCCATGCAGCTCGGCGGCTTGATGCAGACGGCATCGGCCTTCAACAGCGTGCAGACGGCGTTGTCCTATTTCATCACCGCGTATCGGCAGATCGCGGAGTGGCGCGCGGTGATCACGCGCCTGACCGGGTTCGAGGACGCGATCGCGGCCGGCCGCGCCGCCGCGGTGACCCCGCCAGCCGTCGAGATCGTCCCACGCGGCAATGCCGTGTTCGCAGTCGACCGCCTCGACGTGCGGCTGCCCGGCGGCGAGCGGATCGTCGCCGCCGACCACGTCGCCTTTCCCGCCGGCGAGCGCGTTCTGGTGACCGGCCCTTCCGGGTCGGGCAAGTCGACTTTGTTCCGCGCCATAGCCGGAATCTGGCCGTTCGGCTCGGGCCGGGTGATGGTGCCGCAAGGCGCCAAGGTCATGTTGCTGCCGCAGCGGCCTTATTTTCCGTTGGCGACACTGGCGACGGCGGTCAGCTATCCGGCGGAGGCCGGCACATTCGACGAGGGCCGGATCGCGGAATCGCTGGTCGCGGTCGGGTTGCCGGAATTGGTCGAACGGCTCGGCGAAGAAGCGCACTGGAACCGCATGCTCTCGCTCGGCGAGCAGCAGCGGCTGGGCATTGCGCGAGCGCTGCTGCAAACGCCCGACTACCTGTTCCTTGATGAAGCAACCGCTTCGCTCGATGAAGCCGCCGAGGCGGCGCTCTATCGTTTGCTGCAGGAGCGACTCAAGCACACCACCATCATCTCCATCGGCCATCGCTCGACGCTCAACGCCTTCCACGGCCGCCGCGTCGTGCTGGTGGCGGACGAGGATACCTTTCGGGCACGGGAGGTGCCGCTGGCTTCGGCGGCGGAGTGAGCGAGCAGCAAACGAAGCGGCCGGCGGCGTTGCCGCCACCGGCCGTCGTGCTTTGCAATGTTCGTCCCGCGCTATTTGAACGCGCTGAGTGAGGTCGCGATGGAAAGCTTGGCGATGAAAGCGGCGCCGCACCAGTCGGAGCCGGGACCGCCCGGGTTGATCGGCGTGCTGGCAACGCCGGAAGCGGTCTGGGAGCTGGTGAAAGCGTTGCAATCACCTTTGCTGAGATTGCTCTGATAGTACCGCAGATCGAGGGTGAAGACTTTCCAGGTGAAGGCCAAGCCGGCATCCCAGTTCAGGTAGCTGGTATAAGGGATACCCGCCGGATAGCCCGCGACCGCGTAGAAGGCGTCAGACGTGCCGAGCTGCCAGTAACCGACATCGGCCGACACGTAGGCGCCAATGCCGTTCGGGAACCACGTTGTCGGAGCCGTCAATGTCACGTTGCCGGTATAGTAGATGCCGGGAGCGCCTGAATTGAGGACCGACGGCGAACCCCAGATTTGGCCCGCGAAACTGAAATTGTCGTTCACCGTGACGGTGGCTTTGCCGTAGCCTTCATAGAAGCTCAAGTCCTGCTTGACGACATTACCGTTTGGCAGAGTGGCCGCTACTGAAGGGCCGCCGCCCAGCGAGTTGCAAAGCGCCGCCGTGTTAAAGCACTGGCCGTCCGGGTAGAAGTAGTACCAAATCCCGAAATCCAGCGCGAGCTTGCCGAAGGTCGGGCGAATGCCGCCGTAGAAGTCGATTTCGGCCGCCGCGCGATTGGGGAAATCGATGCTTTCACCCGACACGCCGACATAGCCTTGCAATGCCGAGGTAAAGTTGTAGCGCGGCTCCAACCCGAACTGGACCGACGGCTGGTGGTTCGACTGGGTAATGCCGCGGAAATTGTAGTCCGACATCAAGCCGCCGGTGATGGCAATATCCCATGGCGACGGCGCGGGCGCCGGCGGCGGTGCCTTGACCGCCATATCGGCGGCCAGGGCCGAGGTGGAGGCCAGGCTGACGGCGACAACAACCGAAAAAGCAAATCTCTTCATAGTCCGCCCCTTTTTCCCTGCCCGTCCGTGGACGATGCTTTTCGCCAAACCGAATCCAGACAGACCCCATCCCTCGTGGCGCGCAGGCGCGACCGGGACTGGAAGTAATTTTTTTATTACTTTGTCGCGGCGCCAAGATGAAACATACAGCAAATGCTGTCTTTTTATGCGCCTTGAGCGGATTCATCTTGGGTGTGTTGCGGGGGACACACTACTCTCGGATGCTTCCTCGCGCGGGTCGAATTCTGCTGTAGCCGCCGGGCGCAAAAAACGTCAGGCTCTGTTTGTGCTTCCACCAACAGAGCCTGACGCCGGATCTTCAGGGCAATCTACCGGCGCGACGAAACGCGGCGGGATCGCCTACTCGCCTTCTGCGCCGATCGCATAAGCCGTCTCGCCGTGAACCGCATCGTCTCCCACCTTCAGCGTTGCCTCATCCATCCGCAACGGCACGATGAACGAGATGACCTTGAGGATAATGAGGGTGGCGATGACGTTGTACACGATGATGAACGCCGCGCCCTCCGCCTGCAGCAGCAGCTGAGGGGCGTTACCGTAGAGCCAGCCGGTCACGTTGATGCCGGGCGCCTCCTTGTCGGTGCCGATGTATTGCAGCATTTCCGGATTGGCGAGGATGCCGACAAGCAGCCCGCCCGTCAGGCCGGCGACACCATGGGTGGAGAACACGCTCAGCGTATCGTCCACTTTCATCATGAAGCTGGTCTTTTGCAGCTTGTTCATGGCGAGCCAGGGGATGATGCCGGCGCACACGCCGATGGCGATCGCGCCCAAGCCATCGACGTAGCCGGCGCCGGGAGTGATGGCGACCAGACCGGCGATCATGCCGTTGACCGCGCCGAGCACTGACGGCTTGCCATAGGCAAACTTGTCCATCAGCGTCCAGACCAGCAGCGCCACCGCGGTGGCCGTGTTGGTATTGAGCACCGCCGCGCCGGCGTCGGCGTTGGCAAAATACGGATCGCCGCCGTTGAAGCCGTTCCAACCCAGCCACAGGATGCCGGCACCGACCAGCGTCATCAGCAAACTATTGGGCGGGAAATGTTCGCGATCCTGCAGCAGGCGCGGACCGACCATCCACGCCGCGACGAAGCCCGACGTACCGGCGGCGAGATGGATCACATAGCCGCCGGAAAAGTCGGCGACGCCCATGCCCGCGAGCCAGCCGCCGCCCCACAGGCTGAACGCCCCCACGGTATAGACCAGGGTCATCCATACCGGGCAGAAGATCATCCACGCCGTGAAGTTCATGCGGCCAAGCAAAGAACCGGCGAGGATGATGACGGTGATGGCGGCGAACACGAACTGGAAGAAGACCAGCGTCGCCATCGGAAAGGCGAGCGGCGGCATGCCTGCTGCCGCAGCCGGAATCGTTGCTTGGCCGGTGGTAAAGAGGGCCGACGTCGCCAAGCCCGGCGTACCGAGGAAGGGCCATAGCTGAGGCCCGAACGCCATGTTGTAGTCGAACAGGACCCAGACAACGAGCACCGAAGCGAAAGCATAGATCGACATGAAGGCGGAGTTGATCGCCCACTTCTTCTTGACGATGCCGCCGTAAAGAACCGTGAGCCCGGGAATGCTTTGCAGGCCGACAAAGGTCGCAGCCGCTAGCTGCCAGGCATTATCTCCGGTATCTAGCCATTGTGGTGATGGGACGAGTGCCATTAGCTTCCCCCTGTTTCGCCGAAGCCAAATCTGCTGAACAACATGGGGAAAGGCGGCAAAAACTATGCCAATCATTATCCAATTGATCGATATGTCTTTTGTCCGCAATCACAGGCTGGGGATTAAACAAGATGACTAAAAAGACGACACCTGAATATAAAATAATCAAGCAGCCCAATCGACGCGCAGCAAACAACAGTAAGGGTGCGGTCATTGGCGGAGCGCCGTTTCCAAGCCTGCTCGCTGTGGCCATACCGGCGCGACCATGGCTCTGACCCGGGCGCTGGCGGCGGCAATTGCCGCATTGGCGGTCGGCATGGCCGTTCCCGCCATAAGCGGTGAAGCGCCGCGCGGCGAGACCGAGGTCACCTGCACCAATCCGGTCAGCGGTGCGAGCTGGCAGATCAGGATCGACTACGATCGGAGCACCGTAGATTCCCATACGGCCCGTATCAGCGACGCCGAGATTTCGTGGCGCGACGCGAACGGCTGGAACTACCGGCTTGACCGCAAATCCGGAGAACTTACGGTCGTGCTGGCGTCAGCCACCGGCGGCAATTTCCTCCATGATCGCTGCAAGTTGGAGAAATGAAAGCCCCTTGTCACGGCGTGACGATCCGTGCGGCCCGCAACCCCGTCGCAATCGGAGCAGTCGATGGTTGAGCGGATTTCCGGCGTTAAGGCCAGCGTAGGGTTCGCCTCGGAGACCGGACCGCGCAAACACAACGAGGATTTCGCCGGCGCGGTTTTCGGCTCGGAGCTGCCGCTTCCGCGCCGGGACGTGGTGGCGGCGATCGCCGATGGAATCGGCGGCGCCAAGGGCGGTCGCGTGGCAGCCGAAACCGCGGTGCGTGGTTTTCTCGACGGATTTTGCGACCTGCCCGAGACCATGGAAGTGCGCCGGGCGGCGGCCAGAGTTCTTGATGCACTCAATGGCTGGATCTACTCCCAAGCGCAGCGGGACAGCAAGTTGGCGGGCATGGGATGCACTTTCACGGCGCTGGTGCTGCGCGGGCGCGTCGCCCACGTGCTTCATGTCGGCGATACGCGCGCCTATCGGCTCAGCGGTGACCGGCTCACCTGCCTGACCACCGACCATGTGCGGGACGACGGCAGCGGTCGGTCGCACGTTCTCACCCGCGCGCTGGGCGTCGAGACGGAGTTGCGGCTGGACTATGCCACCCAGCCGATGGCGCGGCACGACCGTTTCCTTCTATGCAGCGACGGGGTGCACGGCTTCCTCAGCGCCAAAGCCATCGCTGACATTCTGCGCGAGCGCTCTGCGTCCGAGGATTCCGCCCGCGCGCTGGTCACGGCCGCGCTGCAGTCCGGCAGCACCGACAATTGCACGGCCTTGGTGCTCGACGTGGTCGAGCTGCCGACGGCCGAATCGGCCGAGATCGGCACCGCCATCATGCAACTGCCCCTGATCCCTGTGCCGTTTGCCGGCGAGACGATCGATGGCTTTTTGCTCAAAGTGGTGGTGTCCGACGGACGATACACCCACCTGTTCGGCGCGGTCGACGAGATCGAGGGCGGCGAGGTGGTGTTGAAATTTCCCAAGCCGCAGGTCGCGGCCGTGGCCACCTATCGTGCGGCCTTCGCCCGCGAGGCCTGGGTAGGCGCGCGCGTGCATAGCCCCTGGGTCGGCCGCATCATCGAACTGCCGCTGGGGCGGCAGACCTGCCTTTACACAGTGATGCCGCTCTACCAAGGCGAACTTCTGGAGACGCGGCTCGCGCGCCGGCCGTTGCTGGGCCTGGAGGAAGGACGCAATATCACGATCAAGCTGGCGCGCGCCGCCGCGGCGTTGCACCGCGCCGACATCATCCATCGCGATATCAAACCCGACAATGTCATTCTCGAGGACGACGGATCGCTCAAGCTGATCGATCTCGGCGTGGCGCGGGTGCTCGGACTGGAGGATTTCCCGACCGAGGACATTCCGGGCACGCCGGCCTACATGGCACCCGAAATGTTTGCCGGTGAGCCCGGCAACGAAGCCACCGACATTTATGCGCTGGGTGTCACCATGTTCCGCGCCTTCACCGGCGAGTTCCCCTATGGCAATGCCGATGCCACCAGCCCGCCGCGCCGAGACCGGCCGCAGGCGCTGTCGGCGCTGCGTCCCGACCTGCCGGCTTGGCTGCAAGCTACGCTCGGGCGGGCGATCGCCATTGACCCGGCCGAACGCTTTCAGGACGTGATGGAATTTGCATTCGAGATGGAGGCGGGCCCGGCGCGTGCGCCAGCGCCGATGCCCCGGCCGCAGACGCTCTATGAACGCGACCCGGTCCGGTTCTGGCAGGGTGTCGCGGCATTGCTCGTGCTGGCGCTGATTTTGTCACTGCTGCGGCATGTAAGGTAGCGCCCCACTTTCGCCTCCGGGCGGGCGGCGGAATGGCGTCACCAAGGTCGGCAAGGAGCGCGTCCCATGAAGGCCAGTGTCGACGGCCACGTCATCGCACAAAGCGACGACATCGTCACCTGTGACGGCTACCAATATTTTCCGCACGCGGCGGTGCGCATGGATTGGCTGGACAAGGCCGAGAAGACTGCGAACGATCTGAAATGTCCTCACGGCGTCCAGTTCTACGACGTCGTCGTTGACGGCAAGCGGCATAGGCGCGCGGCCTGGTCATACGAAGCGCCGCGGCCGGAGATGGCAAAAGTCGCCGGCAGGTTCGGCTTCTGGGAGGACGTCGAGATGGGCTGACGCGCCGCGCGCGATCACGCCGTCACGCCGCCACCTTCTTGCGATTGTCCTCGAGCCGGGCGTCGACCAGAGCCACCGTCGCATCGATGACCGGATGGCTCATTCCCTTCTGCTTGGCGATGAGTTGCACCAGCTTGTCCGCGCGTTCGATGTTCGGCGCGCCGTTCTGCAACGCGCGCGCCGCTGAAGCCGGACGCGTCAGCGATTGCGCGGCCGCGGCATATTTCTCGAACGGCACCATGTCCTCGGGCTTGGCGCCGAGCCTGACGCAGAGCTCGTTGACAAAATTGTAGACCGAGCGCGACGTTTCGATGTCGCTGTGCACCGCCTCCCGGGCGGTGCGCATGCCGTCCTTGGTCACGCAGCGATAATTGCCGGCAAGCAGCATCGCCCATTTGGCGAGCGGCACGAAAATCGAATCATAGACCTTGAGCTTCACCGGCAGCTCGATCTTGCCTTCGGGCGTGTCGAACCGGATCGCCTCGATCTCGTCCTGCAACCGGCGCAGCATCGCGGTGTGCTGTTCGGAAGGAAAGCGCGCTACCTTGAAATTGGTCGGCAAGGTCACCTGGAGCACGTTGACCTTCTCTTCCGGCGGCCGGATCGCCTGGGGGTCCGGGCTGCACAGCGTGATGAAGGCCGGATCGAAGTTGTTCCAGACGCTGGCGTCGGTATAGGCGGGCTTGAGCGCGTCGGCGTCAAGGCCCGGGACGCGCCGCAAATAGGCGAGCGGCGGCATGTTCATGATCGATATGCACGGCACTTTGGCGCGCGCCACGGCATCAAGCAGTTCGCGCACGCCCGGCGAGCGATATTGCGGCTCCTGCATGGCGAGGCCGACGAGGTCATAGTCCTTCGGATCGACGTCGGCGGTTCCGCCGGCGCTGACCTTGCCCGGCAGCTTGCGCGAGTCGAGCTCGATCGGCGTGCTGCGGCCCCGCACCGGCAAACGCACCCGGAAACCCTCGGCGTTGATCAGGCCGGCTTCGGCAGGCAGGCAGACGAGCTTGATGTTGTGGCCGCCGAACAAGAGCTTGGACGCAAGCAGCGACCCATAGGACGCGCCCATGATGAGGATATTATAGGTTGCCGCCATCGCGCACCTCCTGAAAGGGTAACACGGCCGGCAGCGGACCGGCGATCACTCGCAGTGCTTAAATATGGGAGCCGCCAGGTCGGCGCAATGCGGGCCAAGACGATCGCTCGCAAAAAAGCGCACCGACCCGAGGGTCGACTCAGCGGTGGCACACAATATTCGAGCGATTGCAGCTTACGCGCAATCGCTCGAATGCGTAGGCGCTGTGTCGGGTGCGCGGTCGCGCGCCCTTCCAGGCGGACGAGAAGGGCTCAGGTGCTACCGCTTTCGGAGCCGCCGCCGGTGAAAAGCGATCCCAGGAGCGATGGCGAGGACGGAGCCGGGGCCGGTTCCACCGCGGGTATCGGCGCCGGCTTCTTCGCCGGGGCCTTGCGCTTGGGGGCCGCCTTCTTCGTGACCTTCTTCGTGACCTTCTTCGTGACCTTCGCCGCCTTCTTTGCGGTCTTCTTCGGCGCTTTCTTCGCCGCCGACTTCATTGTTTTCTTCTTCTTGCGCGCCGGAGCGGCCTTCTTCGTGGATTTCTTCTTCGCCTTCGACTTCTTTGCCATGATCGTCCTCCCGATCCATGCTGCGTACAATATCCCGTCGGCTCCCGATGGGAAGCCGGGTTCACGCGACAATAACCGACCGAGCCCCCGTTCAGCCCGCGGTCACGGACGGGCGCATGGCCGAACGCGGCCGATACTCCCGAAGCGCTGGCGGACATGGCCCCCCGGTGGCCCAGTCGATCAGCTCGACCGTATGGACGACCGGCAGCCTCGTGCCCGCGGCGATCTGCGTCATACAGCCAATATTGCCTGCTGCAATCACATCAGGTCGCAATCTCTCGATAGTCCCGACTTTGCGCTCGCGCAACCTTCTTGCGATGTCGGGCTGCAGAATATTGTACGTTCCGGCCGAGCCACAGCACAAATGGCCCTCCGGCACGTCCTTCACCGCGAAGCCCAACTTGAGCAGCAGCTCTTTCGGCTGCCGGGTAATCCGCTGTCCGTGCTGCAACGCGCACGCCGAGTGATAGGCGACGACAAGTCCGTCGGCGTTTTGGCTAGGCTTAATCGGCAGCGCCTGGAGATATTCGGTGATATCCTTGGTGAGGCTTGCCACCTTGCGGGCACGGTTGGCGTAAGCCGAATCGGTGCGCAGCATGAAGCCGTAATCCTTCACCGTGGTGCCGCAGCCCGAGGCCGTGATCACGATCGCATCGAGACCCTCAAGGTTGGTCCATGCGTCGATATTGGCACGCACCTGCGCCAGCGCCTCATGCTCCCGGCCCATGTGATGGACCAGCGAGCCGCAGCAGCCCGCGCCCTCAGGCAGCACCACTTCGACGCCGAGGCGTGTGAGCGTGCGAATCGCGGCGGCATTGATCTGCGGCGCCAAGATGTCGTTGACGCAGCCCACGAGCAGCCCCACGCGACCGTTTTTCCGCGGTCCCGCGGCCTTGAACACCTGCGGGGCGAGCGGGCGCTGCGGCCTGCTCGAGGGCGAAAGACGGAGCATGGCGGCCAGCCGTTTGAGCCCGATGGCCTGTGCCAGCGGCGCGAACGGCTTGCCGAGACGCGCCGCATCGAGTGCAAGACGGAAGCGCTGCGGATAAGGCAAGAGCTTGGCGAGCATGGCGCGCATGACGCGCTCGGTCAGCGGACGGCGGTAGGTGCGCTCGATGTGAGCGCGGGCGTGGTCGACCAGGTGCATGTAATGCACCCCGGACGGACAGGTCGTCATGCAGGCGAGGCACGACAGGCAGCGATCGACATGCAGGACAACCTCCGCCGTCGCCGGCCGATCGTTCTCAAGCATATCCTTGATCAGGTAGATGCGCCCGCGCGGCGAATCGAGCTCGTTGCCGTCGAGCACGTAGGTCGGGCAGGTGGCGGTGCAAAAACCGCAATGCACGCAGGCGCGCAGGATCTTTTCCGCTTCCGCTACGTCCGGGTCGGCCAGCTGCGCGAGAGTGAAGGAGGTCTGCATGGTTACACGCCCGCCCACATGCGCCCGGCATTGAGCACGCCCCGTGGATCGAAACTCTCTCGCACGCGCTTCGTCAATGCGGCAAGCGCGGCAGGCTCCGGTTCGAAGACGTCAATCGCGGCGCGCACGGCGGCTGGCGCGCGGATGAGCGTGGCGTAGCCGCCAACCGCCGCGACGGTGGATCGCACCAGCTGCGCGCCGGCATCGTCCGTGGCCGGCAATGCCGCCCAGACGAGCCCGCCGCCCCAGTCGTACATGATCTCGGCCTCGGCCCGGTCGATGAGCGCGTGCCCGACTTCGGCGCCGCGCGATGGCGCCGTCGAAATCCGCCACACACAGCGTTCGCCGGCGGGCCCGGCCGCAGCGAACGGCGCGATGTCGCGGACCGCCCGCCACAGCGCGCGCGAAGGCGCCTCCCCCAGAGTGCCAAGCGTGCCAAATGGCGCCGCGAGCTTTTCCAGAACCGCCTTGCGATGCGCGATCGAAGGAGCGACGCCTTCGAGGCGGAACGCGGTGGCGGCACCGCCCGCGGCCGTGATGGCGGCGATGCGCGCGGCGACTGGAGCCGGCAAATGCGCAGCCGCCGAGACATCGGCGGCGGAGCCGACGGTCGTCGTCATGAGCTTGCTCGCCGTTACATCGTCGAGGTTCAGCGCGAAGACGGTCTCCTCGGTCTCCGCCCGCGGCGGCGTCTTGAGCGTGACCTCGGTCATGGCCGCAAGCGTACCCCAGGAGCCGGCGAGAAGCTTGCAGAGGTCGTAGCCGGTGACATTCTTCACCACGCGGCCGCCGGATTTGAACGTCTCGCCGCGGCCGGAAACGGCGCTGACGCCGAGGAAATGGTCGCGCGCCGCGCCGGCTTTGAGGCGCCGCGGGCCGGACAGGTTGGCCGCCAGCGCGCCGCCGATCGTGCCGCCTGTGGCCGCAGTACCGAGCAGCGAGCCATAGTCCATCGGCTCGAAGGCAAGTTCTTGGCCGCTCCGCGCAACCAGCGCCTCGATCTCGGCAAGCGGCGTGCCGGCTTTGGCCGAGAGCACCAGCTCGGCCGGCTCGTACAGCGTGACACCGGACAACCCGGACAGATCGAGCGTGGCGTCCCATTGCGCCGCCCGGCCGATCGCGCGCTTGCTGCCGCGGCCGACGAGCTCGAGCGTCTTGCCGCCGGCAAGCGCCCATTGGATCGCCTGCTCGACCTCGGCTGCATCGCGCGGTTTGAGGGTGTGATACATCAGAACCGCGGAATATCCGGAAACGCCACTTGGCCGGCATGAACGTGCACGCGGCCGAGCTCGGCGCAGCGATGCAGCGTCGGGAAGACCTTCCCCGGGTTGAGCAAGCCCCGGTCGTCGAAGGCGCACTTCACCCGCTGTTGCTGGTTGAGATCGCTCTCGGAAAACATCGCCGGCATCAGATCGCGCTTCTCGACGCCGACGCCATGCTCGCCGGTGAGCACGCCGCCGACCTCGACGCAGAGCCGCAGGATGTCGGCGCCGAAAGCTTCGGCACGCTCGAGCTCGCCCGGCTTGTTGGCGTCATAAAGGATCAGTGGATGCAGGTTGCCGTCGCCGGCGTGAAACACATTGGCGACGCGCAGGCCGTATTTCGCCGACATCTCCTGCGTGCGGCGGAGCACCAGCGGCAGCTTGGCGCGCGGGATGGTGCCGTCCATGCAGTAATAGTCCGGCGAGATGCGGCCGACGGCCGGGAAAGCGGCCTTGCGGCCGGCCCAGAACAACAGCCGCTCCTCTTCGGAATTGGAGACGCGGTACGTCACCGCACGACATTGCCGGGCGATGTCCTGGACGCGCTCGAGCAGATGATCGACCTCGGCGCGCGGGCCGTCGAGTTCGACGATCAACAGCGCCTCGACGTCGAGCGGATAGCCGGCATGAACGAATTCCTCGGCGGCGTGGATGGCGGGGCGGTCCATCATCTCCATGCCGCCGGGAATGATGCCGGCACCGATGATGCGTCCGACGCAGTCGCCGGCATCCTCCGAGCTGGCAAAACCGACCAGCGCCGCGCGCGCGGTTTCCGGTTTTTTGAGGATGCGCACCGTCACTTCGGTGACGACGCCGAGCATGCCCTCCGAGCCGGTGACGATGCCCAAAAGATCATAGCCGCCGGAATCGAGATGCCGGCCGCCGAGCCGCACGATCTCGCCGGTTATCAGCACCAGCTCGCAGCCGAGCACGTTATTGGTGGTGACGCCGTATTTCAGGCAATGCACGCCGCCGGAATTCTCCGCCACATTGCCGCCGATGGTGCAGGCGATCTGCGAAGAGGGATCGGGCGCATAATAGAAGCCGGCGTGCTCCACCGCCTGGCTGACCGCGAGGTTGGTGACGCCGGGCTCGACGATGGCGACACGATTGTCAAAATCGATCTCGCGGATGCGATTGAACTTGGCCATGCCGAGGAGCACGCCGTCGCCGAGCGGCAGCGCGCCGCCCGATAGCGAGGTGCCCGCCCCGCGCGGCACCACCTTGATGCCTTCGCGGTGGCAGTAGGTCAGCACCGCTGCGACCTGCTCAGTCGTTTCCGGCAGCACCACCACCATGGGCAGCTGACGATAGGCAGTGAGCCCGTCGCTCTCGTAGGGCCGCATGGCGTGCTCGAGCGCGATGACCCCCTCGCCCGGCACGATGCGTTGCAGCGCCGCCACGATCTCGGCACGACGGGCCAGCACGGTCTCATCAGCTTGGGGCATGGCAACCGGCATCGGACCCTCTTCGTCGTTTTCTCTATCACTCTTTCTCGATCATTATAGCGGGAAACAGCAGCCGCAGTACGCTGCAGCGTCGCGCGCGGGCCTCATTGCGCACAAGCTGGTGTTGCCAAAAAGCACCAATTGCATGAAATCGGATCAACAGTGGAAATTGGATTGGCACCGCGGCATTTGTTTTTTATAGGTAATTGCCCCCGTTGCGTGAAGCTGATTCCTACTCGTTCGTGCTCGTTCGTACTCGTGCCTCCCGCATGGAGTACGGCGACCAAATCGGATGGGCCTATGATGAGGGGGGATTCTGGTCGTTTCGCTGCCTGCCCGCGGCAGTGCCGACTTGTATCCGCAACCGCGGTGCTCCTGCTCGCTGGTTTTCTCACAATTGGCTACGCGCCGCCAGCGAACGCGCTACCGAGCTACGCTCGCCAGACCGGGCAGCCTTGCGGCACCTGTCACACCGATTTTGCCGGCCTTACGCCTTACGGCCGTCTTTTCAAGATCGGCGGCTACACGGCGGGCGGCGGTCGGTACCGCTCAACGCTGTTTCCCAGCTCTGACGATTCCAGCACCAGTCAGAAGCCTTATGTGCCGCCGATTGCGATGATGGCCATCGTCGGGTTCACCAACACGGAGGCGCCGCTTTCGCCGCCGACTGCACCGTACAGCGCCAACAACAATGTGGTGGTATCCCCCATCAGCTTCTTTTACGGCGGCGCCATCACCGATCACATCGGCACGTTCGCGCAGGTCACCTATAATGCGCCGCCGCCGGGCGGCTTCAGCGATCCATTCGGACATACCTGGACCTGGGACAATACCGACATCCGTTATGCGGACTCGCGGAGGCTTGGCAGCTTTGACCTCACATACGGCATTACCGCCAACAATAATCCGACCGTACAGGACCCTTGGAACACGACGCCGGCCTGGGCCTTCCCCTACGCCGCGTCGACGATCGCGCCTACGCCCGCGACCCACACCATCATCGACGGTACTTTTGCAGCGCATGTAGGCAGCATCGGCGCTTACGCTTTCATCAACAATGCGCTCTACCTCGAGGCGTCGGTCTACAGCACGCTGAATCCCACCGCGCAGAACTATCTCGGCACCGATCCGTTTGGCGCACCCGGGCTGTTCGACGCGGCGCCCTATTGGCGCGCGGCCTTTGAACCCCATTGGGGCAATCATTGGCTCGAGGTCGGAACTTTCGGCATGCTGGCCGACATTCATCCCTGGATGATGCCGGGAACGACGACGACCTCGACTTTCTCGCAGACCGACAAGTACACCGACATCGGCTTCGATACGCAATATCAGTATCAGGGAAATAACTTTTGGATCACGCTGCGCGGCACCTACATCTACGAATTCCAAAAGCTGGATGCGAGTTTCGCCAACGGGCTTTCCGCCAACCCGACGGACACTCTCAACGAAGCGCGGGCCTATGCCTCGCTCGCTTACGGCAACGACAACCGGGTGGTGTTGACCGGCCAATACTTCGACACTTGGGGCAGCCCCGATCCGATCGTGTACGGCGGACTTGCCAGCGGCTTCAGTCCGAACAGCGACGGCTGGATCGCCGAGATCGCCTACATTCCGTTCATCAGCAGCGCTGCGCCGGGCTGGCCTTGGTTCAACGCCCGCGTTGGGCTGCAATATACCTGGTACAACAAATTCGACGGAACCACCGTTGGCGCGAGCGCCAACAATACGCTGTTCCTCTATTTGTGGTTGGCGATGTAGCAGGATGTCTCGACATCCCGGAGGCTTTCAATGAAAGCAACACTGCTTCTCGGCGCAGCGCTGTCGCTGTTGACCATTCCTGCATTTGGCGCCGATCTCGGAACGGACACGCTATTCAAAGCGCCTCCGGTATCGCAACCCTTCGCATGGACGGGCTGCTATGGCGGTGCGCACGCCGGAGGCGGCTGGGCCAGCAAGGCGATCACCGACCCGGTGCAGCTGGTGCAGGACTCGTTTTCGGGAGCTCCGGTCACAACCGGAGTCACCACGGCCAACGTCAGCCTGACTGGGTTCGTTGGCGGCGGGCAAGTCGGTTGCGATTACCAGTTCGCCCCGACCTGGGTCGTCGGCATCGAGGGTGCCGCCTCGGGGGCGACCTTGAAAGGCAGCACGAGCGTTGGGCTGCCGCTGGGATTGCCCGGCGAAGCGGCATCCGTCACCGGCGCCATGGATTTGCTTCCCAGTCTGACCGCGCGTTTCGGATATGCGGCCGACCGTTGGCTGTTTTACGTCAAGGGCGGTGGAGCCTGGGTAAGCGACAGCTACAGCGTTACGGGAACATTCACGGGCATTCCGTTCGATTTTGAAGGCCTCGACTTGCGCTTCGGCTGGACTGTAGGCGGCGGTGTCGAGTGGGCATTCTCGGACTTGTGGTCGGCCAGACTAGAATACGACTACTATCAGTTCGGCAATGGCAGCGTGCTGATGTCCGATTCAACCAACGTGCTATCCGGTCCAGTCAACGTCAAGCAAAGCGTTCAGATCGTTAAAGCGGGACTGAATTTTCACGTGTGGTGGGGCCAGTAGATCGGCTTTAAGGTTTAAATAAATGCTGACGAGACCGCGCCTTCGACACGCTGCGACTAGACCGCCAAACAAAAGACGTTTGCGCCGGATCGTGAAAGTCCTCGGGTTGCAGTTGACATTGCCCTCAGCCGTCTTGGCGGTTGCTTTCGCCACGGCAGCCCACGCGAAGGACGCGGACACGACCGTTTCCAAGCAAGCCGTTGAAGCTAAGATAAAATACTGCGAAGTCTGCCACGGGCCATCAGGACAAGGTTTTCAAGGATATTATCCGATACCGCGACTCGCCGGCCAACAACCCGAATACATCAAGAACCAGTTGGAGGCTTTCGACGAGCGCCGGCGGGTGAACCCGATCATGTTCAATGTGGCGCACGTCCTGAGCCCGGCGATGCAAACGGCGCTCGCCTCGGATTTTAACAAGCTCAATCCGAAGCCCTTCGGGGGCGGCCAGAAGGACCTCGTGGCCGCGGGAAAGAAGATCTTTGAGGAAGGAATTGCCAATACCGATGTTCCGCCGTGCGCTTCGTGTCACGGTCCGGAGGCTAAAGGCGACGGGCAATTTCCTCGTTTAGCAGGTCAGCTCCCTGATTACGTTCTCAAGAAACTGACGAACTGGACCAAAGAGCGGGGTCAAGATCCGGCAAAACCCGACACCTCCGCCATCATGCAGCCGATTGCGCATGGCTTGACCGAGCCGCAAATCAAAGCAGTTGCGGCCTATCTCAGTTACTTGCAATGACCCCTGCCATTCGGTCCAGATCATGAAACTCATCAACTCATATCGGACTTTTCGCCCATGGGGAGGACCACTGCAAAGGGGGTGCCGGATTTTGCAGCTGGTCGGCTTGGCGGTTCTGACGATCGTATTCTCCGCGACAAGCCGCGCCGACGCGGCCGCGAGTTCCAATAGCGCCGTTGTGGCCAAGCTGGCGTACTGCCAGGATTGCCACGGGCAATCGGGACAAGGTTATCGCGGATTTTTTCCCATACCGCGACTGGCCGGGCAGCAAATCGAGTATTTGGAGAATCAGTTACGCGCCTTTGTCGAGCGCCGGCGGCCGAATCCTATCATGTCCAACGTGGCGCACGTGCTCAGCCCGGACATGATCACGGCACTGGCCGCGAAATTCAGGGACTTCAATCCGAAGCCCCTCGGCGGTGGTCCAAAGGACCTCGTGGCCAAGGGAGAAAGAATCTTCCAAGACGGGGTCCCCGAAGCCAATGTGGCGGCCTGCGCCGCCTGTCACGGCCCCAAAGCTCTCGGCTACGAGCAAATTCCTCACTTAGCCGGTCAGCTCTATCCGTACCTCATCAAGGAGTTGACGAACTGGGGCAAAGAACGCGGGCAAAATCCGGCACATCCGGACGCATCGTTCATCATGGCGCCGATTGCGCACAGCTTGACCAAATCGCAAGTCGACGCCGTGGCGGCCTATCTCAGTGATCTGAAGTAACGAACGCCTTCTGTTTGGCATGTCGCCGCTCATGAGAAGCAGAAACGTGGAATTCGGAACATGAAATACACCCGGCTCAAGATAGCGGTTGTGGCAATGGCTTGCTTTGCCGTTTCCGCGGCGGCAGCTCACGCCGAGAGCCTCGCTATTCGCAATTGCACGTGGTGCCACGGCGGATCGGCGCAAGGCTATACGCCGGCGCCGCGCTTGGCCGGACAGCGGCCCCAATACATCGAGAAGCAACTGATGAATTTCAGCGCGCACACGCGCGACAATCCGTTTTCGAAATTATACATGTGGGGCGCCGCAGCGAATCTCAGTCCGCTCGCCGCGCGCAATTTGGCCGTTTATTTTTCGACGATACCGCCGAAAGCCGCCAACGACGGCGACCGGGAGCTCGCCGCTGCAGGCAGAGCGATTTATCAGGAGGGAATTCCGGATGCCAACATTGTGGCCTGCGTCGCCTGCCATGGCCCGAATGCACAGGGCGTTGGCGAAATTCCCCGTCTGGGAGGGCTGGCGTACACCTATTTGAAAAGGAGGCTCGAGCAATGGGGCCAAGGCTACCATGCCGCCGCCGGGCCGCCGATGCCGCAAATCGCCAGCAAATTGTCGCCGAAACATATTGCTGCGCTCGCGTCCTATCTCAGTTTTATGAAATAGATCGGCATAGTAGGCCGCGTATAGCCCGACCGAATAAAGGATTCTGTGGCGCAGCGGGGCAGTTGACGCGTCAAACCACAAGGGAACACATCGACATTGCGGTCGCGAGCGCGACCCGGCTAACCGCGAAAGGGAAGGCATGATGATGAAGACGCTGATTGTGGCCGCTGCGTTGTTCGCTGCTTCGACGGCAGTAGGACTGGCGCAGGACGTTGAGAAGGGTACCAATTCGTTCAAGAAATGCCTGCCCTGCCATTCCATCGGCCCCGATGCGAAGAACAAGATCGGCCCGGAACTCAACGGCCTCGATGGCCGCAAGGCCGGCACCGTGCCCGGCTACAACTATTCCGACGCCAACAAGAATTCCGGCATCGTCTGGGATGAGACAACCTTCAAGGAATACATTAAGGACCCCAGGGCCAAAATCCCGGGCACCAAGATGACCTTTCCTGGCATCAAGAACGAGCAGGAGATCAACGACCTGTGGGCCTACCTCAAGCAGTTCGACGCCGACGGTAACATCAAGAAATAGCCCGGCGTCCCACGATTTAGGTCCTTTGTGGAGCCGCGAGTGGCGACTTCGAGGCTCCCAGGGTGCTCGGGCGCTTCCTAGCCTAATGGCCAGTCTTGAAATCGCAGTGCCCGGTCGTGATTTTGGCAACGCCTGAATTTGCGCCGCACGTTGATTTTAGTCAAAGCACCATTACCGTTTGGTGTTTTCCATGGTGCACGAAGAGTCGGTTCTGATCAGCACCAAGCGGGACGGCCGCAAGGATGTGACCACACACTTGCAGCCGTCTCTGACCCTTGCACGGCAGCCTGCCTGGAGGGCAAGGCGCATTAGGCCTTGGTGAGGGATGTAGGAGCTTCGCTCCGTAATGCCGGAAATGCAACTTAGCTCCGATACCCCCCAAGTTCTGCTGTTCGCCTATAACCTGGTCGCGCTCAAAGCCATTTCAAGCAAGCTGCCCGAGGCAGATTTTTTGGACTGCGACAGGGTCGATCCAATTGCCGGATAAGACGGAAAGAGCGCCTAACTGATTGAATGCAACCCTCGTACCCGCAGGGCGCCTCAATCTCATCACGATTCAGATCAATGACTGTTAGTCACGCCTCTGGGGATTGCAGACGTTGAAGTTGCTGGCAGTATTGTCTGCGGTCCTGCTCGCAGGATGCGCTACGTTTCACGTTGAGCCGGCCAACCTGCCGTTGCCCGCCCCTGAGAACAACCTTATCGAGAATGATCCCGGCCTATCCGGCAATGACGATGACCTTTTTGTCGGACTGGCATTTTCCGGAGGCGGTATGCGAGCTGCCGCCTTCTCTTACGGTATTCTCACCGAATTTGATCGCATTCCGATTCGCTCCAAAAATACAACCACTCGATTGATTGACCACGTCGACTTCCTATCGGGAGTTTCCGGCGGCGCCATCACAGCTGCTTACTTTGGCTTAAATGGGCGCGCTGCGCTTGCCAATTTTCGTGAGCAGTTTTTGATGCGCGATGCCGAGGAATCCCTCTCAAGCATCTTTAACCCAATGAGTGTCGCGCACGCATACGAGGGTGGCATAAATGGTTCCCAGCAGTTCCCGCGTTGGCTCGATGACAATCTATTTCACGGTGCAACCTTCCGGCAGCTTGGACCGGAACATCGGCCGCGCGTCTGGATCAACGCTTCGGACATATACAATCGCACGCCGTTCGTATTCAGTGAAGAGACCTTCGGTGCTATCTGCAGTGATCTGGCATCGTATCCCATTGCTAACGCTGTTGCGGCCTCGGCTGCGATGCCGGTGATTTTCGCGCCTGTCGTATTACGAACGTTTCCTGATCGCTGCGCGTCCACGATGCCAAATTGGATTCAACGGGCGCGGCGTGAGGCAACGGCTCCTCCCATTCTGAAGGTATATGCCAACGCCCTAACCCGTTACCGGGACGGCTCTATGTCTACATAAAGCTTCTCGACGGAGGGCTTGTCGATAATTATGGGCTGTCCGGGTTCACGATTGCCAGACTCTCGGCAAATACGCCGTATGCTCCGTTAACCGCGAGGCAGGCGGCGAATGTGCACCGTGTACTGTTTCTCGTCATCGATGGAGGCAAGGGCCCTACCGGAGATTGGACAAAGACTGCAGAAGGTCCTACCGCTCCGGAGATTGTTGTAGCCGCCGCCAATACGGCGCTCGATTCGGGTCGCCGTGCAAGCTATACAGCCTTTGACCGCACGATGTCCGAGTGGCGCGATGGACTCGTCCGCTGGCGATGTGCTCTTTCGGCGGAAGAAATGCGTAAATATGGCGCATCCAACGGATCGAATTGCCGAGACCTGAAATTCTTTGTTGGGCTTGTCAGCTTTGACGATCTTGGCAGACAACGTGCAGATGAACTCAATTCAATGCCAACGCGCTTTAAGATGACGCCCCAAACAGTGGAATCAGTGGTTGGAGCAGCCCGCGACGCGCTGCGCGCAAATGCAACCTTTCGAATGTTTCTATCATATCCGTAGACAAATATGCACAAGCAATTTGACGCTTTGATACAATTGCTCCCGTGTGCACAGAATTGACATAAGTCAAATCCGTCGCGGACGTGCGTCCTGCCACGCGGCGGTCCCGAGGCCACAACCAGGCCCGCCGGTCGCGACCAACGGCAAGCGAATTCCGCTGAGTTGACCTAAGTCAAAGCCCCGACAATCGATTGTCCATATTTTTTAGAATTGACGAGAGGAGGGTTAAATGTCAGCCCTGCCCAGTCGACATAAGAGTAGGTCTCCTTTCGACGCCATTCTGCAATGGTGCCGAGACTGGGCCAGAAGCGACCCTGAATCGGAGCTGAATGGCTTCGGCGATGCGGACGTTGAGCGTATCGCCGAAGATGTCGGGGTGTCTGCTGCCGAACTGCGCACGCTGGCGATGTTCGGTCCCGAAGCAGCGGACCTTTTGCTGCGCCGAATGGCGGCACTTGACCTCGACCGCAATGAGATCGCCCGAATTGAACCGCAAACGTTCCAGGATCTGCAGCGGGTTTGCATCATGTGCGAACATCACCGGCGATGCGCACGGGACTTTTCGCGCGATTCCGCGAGCGACGCATGGAAGGAATATTGCCCGAACGCCGCAACGCTTATCGCGCTGAATGCGCTGCCCTGGGCGGCGCGGTATGACTGGTAAATCGACAATCTTTGACGCATTATCGCTGCGCAGACGACTTCCACAATCCCTCCGGACCGCCGTCGGCGTGACCACCACATTCATCGCGTCGGCGGCAAAACTTTGCCGTTCATAGACATCCGGTAAGGCCATTACGCCGGTTGCGACCACCAGGTCCTTGACGTGCAAAACCCAAAAGGAACATACACATATGCCCGGTCGCGGAGCGCGGCCGGGCGAACCGGGAAAGGGAAGACATGACGATGAGGACACTGATCGTGACCGCCGCATTGATCGCCGCTTCGACGGGAACAGGATTGGCGCAAGATGTGGAGAAGGGCCAGAACGCGTTCAAGAAGTGCCTGCCTTGTCATAGCATTGGCCCCGGCGCGAAGAATAAGATCGGCCCGGAACTCAACGGCCTCGATGGCCGCAAGGCCGGCGCCGTGCCCGACTTTAACTATTCCGACGCCAACAAGAATTCCGGCATCGTCTGGAACGAGGCGAATTTTAAAGAATACATCAAGGATCCCAGGGCCAAGGTCCCCGGCACCAAAATGATCTTCGCCGGCATCAAGAACGAGCAGGAAGTCAACGACCTGTGGGCTTACCTCAAGCAGTTCGACGCCGACGGCAACATCAAGAAGTAGCTGGACACAGGGGCCGAACGCCCTTGATCTCGCTCAAACGTCGCTGGCGCGGAGCATGACATAAGTGATTGACCGATCGCCGCTGACCGAGGAGACGCCGTCATGATCAAGGACATCGTTGTCAATCTTAGCGTCGGCGAAGGTGCGCGCCCCGCCGGTGACTTTGCCGTGTCCGTCGCCGCCGCGTTCGACGCGCACCTCGCCGGTATCGCCTTCCTCTACGACCCGATCGTTCCGGTGTCGGGTGCAGGCTATATCCCCGCCGAAGTGGTCGAGACGCAGGAGCGTGACAACGCCGCCACGGCCAAGGCCGCCATCGACCGCTTCGTCGCGGCGAGCACGCGCGCCGGCGTCGCCGCCGAGCCGCTCACGCTCAGCGCCAGCTTCGCCGGCGTCGGCGACCAGTTCGGCCGTATCGCGCGGCGCTTCGATCTCGCCATCGTCGGCCAAGCCGAGCCCGAGACCAGCGCGGTCGAAGAAGTGATCATCGAAGGCGCCCTGTTCGGATCGGGGCGGCCGGTCATCGTCGTGCCCTATATCCAGAAGGCGCCGCTCAAGCTCGAACGCGTCATGGTGACCTGGGACGGCGGCCGCACGGCGGCGCGCGCCATCGCCGACGCCATGCCGCTCCTGGAGCGGGCGGGGCGCGTCGAAGTGGTCATCATCGCCAACGAACGCGGTAAGCAGGACGAGATCGAAGGTGCGGACATGGCGCAGCATCTCGCCCGCCATGGGCTGAACGTGGATGTCAAGCGCACCGTCGCCGGCGACGTCGATGTCGCCGACGTGCTGCTCTCCCATGCCGCCGACGCCGGCACCGATTTCATCGTCATGGGCGGCTATGGCCACTCGCGCTTGCGCGAATTCGTGCTCGGCGGCGTGACCCGCAGCATTCTGCGCTCGATGACGGCTCCGGTGCTGATGTCACACTGACTTGATTCGAAGTTCCCGCACAGCGTGTAATCACGCCTGGACCTTCGCATCACACCCGCACCGAGACGTCGCTCGTCGGCGGTGGCGCAGCGGGGTAACCTGCCGATCGCGCCGGCAAATGTCCTGCGTCCGTTGTTGACGCGCCGACATGCGGCATGCCACGTTTTGGCACGACCCGCGTCAGGCCCGCCGGGGTTCAGCCAACCGGAAAGTCAAATCCAAGCGCAAGAAATTCGGCACGTAGAGTCGAGGGAGAAAGGGTCCAAAATGGCGGTTCGGCCCGCATGACCGAAATACCGCTGAGGATGGCGATCGGCCCGCGCGACGGCGCGGCTCCGCTGTTGCTGGAGATCGCCAACGTGACCATGCGCTTCGGCGGCATCGTCGCGCTCGAAGCGGTCACCTTCTCCGTGGGCGAAGGCCGGATCGTCGGATTGATTGGGCCTAACGGCGCCGGCAAGACCACCTTGTTCAATTGCCTGAGCCGGCTCTATCGGCCGATGCGCGGCGACATCCGGTTGCAGGGACGGTCCTTGGGCCGCTGCGCGCCCTCGGACATTGCCGCGCTCGGCATCAGCCGCACCTTTCAGAGCCCGACTTTGTTCGCCTCGATGTCGGTCCTGGATAACGTCAAGGTCGGCGCCCATGCGCGCGGCCATAACGGTCCGCTGAGCGATGCGTTGACGCTGCCGTTCACCCGACGCGAGGAGCATGAATTCGAGCAGACCTCGCGCGCGATGCTGGCCTTCGTCGGGCTCGAGAGCGTAGCCGGACAGCCGGCGACGAACCTCTCCTTGGGCGCGCGCAAGCGCGTGGAATTGGCGCGCGCACTCGCGGCGCGACCACTGCTGCTGCTGCTCGACGAACCGGCCGGCGGGCTCAATCACGAGGAAGTGGCGGAACTCGGCATGCTGATCCGCTCGATCCGCGATCAACTCGGCATCACCGTGCTCCTGGTCGAGCATCATATGGGCCTGGTGATGAGTCTTTCAGATCAGGTAGTGGTGCTGAATTTCGGCCGCGTCATTGCCGACGGCTCGCCCGACGAGGTTCGGTGCAATCCAGCCGTGACCGAGGCGTATCTAGGAACACGGCGGCACTGATGGCGCCAATCCTGCAGCTGCGCGCGGTCAAGGCCTTCTACGGCCAATCCGAAGTGCTGCACGGGATCGACGTCGCGGTCGAGGAAGGCGGCATGGCGGTGCTACTCGGCGCCAATGGCGCCGGCAAGACCACGACGCTGCGCGCCATCTGCGGCATGGTGCGCAGCGAAGGTGAGATCCTGTTCGCCGGCGAGCGGCTGGACCGGCGCACGACCGAAGAGATCGCGGGCCTCGGCGTCGCCCATGTGCCGGAAGGACGTGGAACCTTCATCGGCCTGACGGTCGAGGAAAACCTGCGCCTCGGCGGCTATACGCGCGGCGGCCGGCCACAGGCGAGCATGCAGCGCATGTACGGATATTTTCCGATCCTTGCCGAACGCAAGCGGCAACAGGCGGGCGCGCTGTCCGGTGGCGAACAGCAGATGCTGGCCATCGCCCGCGCCTTGATGATGGCGCCGCGGCTGCTGGTGCTTGACGAACCGTCGTTCGGCTTGGCGCCACGAATTGTCGAGGACATTTTCACGATCGTCGAGCGCATCCGGCGGGAGGAGCACGTGAGCGTGCTGTTGGTAGAGCAGAACGCCACGCTCGCGCTGGAGCTTGCCGATCACGCCTACCTCCTCGAAACCGGTTACGTTGTCGCTTCGGGAAGCGCGAAAGCGTTGGCCGACGACCCTCAGATTCGCCGTTCCTATCTCGGGTATTGACGGGCGTTCGATGCACCAGTTGTTGCAGCAGATCTTCTCGGGGCTCAGCGCCGGCGCCATTTACGCAAGCCTCGCTCTGGCCCTGGTGATGATCTATCGCGCCACCGACCTGGTGAACTTCGCGCAGGGCGAGATGGCAATGTTTTCGACCTACATCGCCTGGACGCTGGTCAACGCCGGATTGCCGTTTTGGGGGGCTTTTATCATCACGCTCGTGGTGTCGTTCCTCGGCGGCATGGCGATCGAACGGGTCATCATCCGGCCGGTCGAGAACGCTCCGGTGCTGGCGGCGGTGGTCGTCACCATCGGCTTGGCGCTGATCTTCAATTCGCTGGCGGGGTGGATCTATTCCTATACCGTGCAGGATTTCCAGAGCCCGTTTCCCGATCGCCCCGTGCTCGGCGCGCTGATCACGACGCGCGATCTGGGAGTGATCGGCGTGACGCTGGTGATGCTGGCGCTACTGTTCGCATTCTTCCGCTTCACCGCGACCGGATTGGCGATGCGCGCCGCCGCGCAGAATCCGGCTTCGGCGCGGCTGTGCGGCATCCGGGTGGGACGCATGCTCGCCATCGGCTGGGGCCTAGCCGCGGCGATCGGTGCAGCGGCGGGCATCATGGTGGCGCCGGTTTTATTCCTCGATCCCAACATGATGGGGGGCGTGCTTGTTTACGCCTTCGCCGGCGCGCTGCTCGGCGGCATCACCAGCCCGGTGGGAGCCGTGATCGGCGGACTGATCGTCGGCGTCACCGAGAATCTGGTCGGCACCTATCTCATCGCCAGTCAGCTCAAGCTGACGGTAGCTTTTGCGTTGATCATCCTCGTGCTGGTGTTCAGGCCGAACGGACTGTTCGGCACCGCTATCGTGAGGCGGGTGTAACGATGAACGAAAGCGCCACCGCCGTTGGCACCGATGCGCCTACCGCCGGCCGCTATGCCGGGCTGAGCGTCGGTGCGTGGCGATGGATCGGCGCCCTGGCGCTGATTGTGCTTGCTGTCGTGCTGCCGTTCGGCCTCAGCAAGTATCACGTGTTCGAGCTGACTTTGGTGATGATCTACGCCATCGCCGTGCTCGGTCTCAACATCCTCACCGGCTACAATGGGCAGATCTCGCTCGGCCATGGCGCCTTCTTCGCCGCGGGGGCTTATACCGCGGCGATCCTGATGCATTACTATGGCGTGCCCTATTGGGCGACGGTGCCGCCGGCGGCTTTAATTTGTTTCGTGCTCGGGGTGCTGTTTGGACTGCCGGCGTTGCGCTTCGAAGGTCCTTATCTCGCGCTCGTCACTTTGGCGATGGCACTGGCAATGCCGCAATTGCTCAAATACTTCGACAACTGGACCGGCGGTCAGCAGGGCATCAACTTGATCAAGCCGCTGCCGCCGGCAGGCCTCGGCATCGACCGCGATCGCTGGCTCTACCTTGTGGTTCTAGCGGTGCTGTTGGTGGCGATGCGTATTGCCGCCAACATGCTGCATGGCCGGACCGGCCGCGCCTTGGTCGCGATCCGCGACCATCCGATCGCGGCGGCGGCTATGGGCATCCACACCGCCCGTTACAAGACGCTGGCCTTCGGCACCTCTACGCTGTTTACCGGCGTGGCCGGCGCGCTCGCCGCCATCGTCGTCGGTTATGTTTCCCCGGAGGGCTACAGTCTGTTCCTGTCTATCTCTTTCCTGGTGGGTTCGGCCGTCGGCGGCATTGCGACAATTGGCGGCGCGATTGTCGGCGGACTTTTCATTCAATTCGTGCCCAATCTCGCTAATGATATTTCCGACGCCGCCCCGGGGGCGGTCTATGGGCTGGCGATGCTGCTGTTCATGTACGCCATGCCGCGCGGGGTGGTGGGCTCGTTCGGACCTTGGATTGCCCGGTCGATGCGGCAAATTGCACAGCATCGCGCGGGCTTTCGGAGCAAGTAACAAAGAGTGAAAAGTGAAAGGGAGAACGTCATGACCATGAAGCAGACTCTCGCATGGGGTTTGGCAACCGCCGGCCTCGTTCTCGCCAGCGGACTGGCTTTTGCCGCTGGCCAATATGGCCCGGGCGCCACCGACACCGAGATCAAGATCGGCAACACCGAGGCCTATAGCGGACCGGCTTCCGCCTACGGCGCGATCGGCAAGGCAGAGACCGCCTATTTCAACATGATCAACGAACAGGGCGGCATCAACGGCCGCAAGATCAACTTCATCAGCCGCGACGACGGCTACAGCCCGCCGAAGACCGTCGAGGTGGTGCGCAAGCTGGTCGAGGAAGACCAGGTTCTTTTCATATTCAACCCGCTCGGCACACCGCCCAACACCGCGATCCAGGGTTATCTGAACGACAACAAGGTGCCGCAACTGTTCGTCGCCACCGGTGCCGACAAGTGGAACGACCCCAAGCATTTTCCCTGGACCATGGGCTACCAGCCCAGCTACCGGATCGAGGCGCGCATCTATGGCCGCTACATCCTCAAGAATTTGCCGAACGCCAAGATCGCCGTGCTTTATCAGAACGACGATTTCGGCAAGGACTACCTCATCGGCCTGCGCGAAGGCCTGGGCGACAAGGCGGACAAATTGATCATCGCCACCCAGACCTATGAAACCACCGATCCGACCGTCGATTCGCAAATCGTGTCGCTGCAGGGCAGCGGCGCCGATGTCCTGCTGACGGCGGCCATCCCCAAATTCGCAGCGCAGGCGATCCGCAAGGTCTACGACATCGGCTGGAAGCCGACGCACTTTATGACCAACGTATCGAGTTCGGTCGGCGCCGTGTTTAAGCCCGCTGGACCCGAGAAGGGCATCGGCATCATCTCGGCCGCCTACGGCAAAGACCCCACCGATCCGCAGTGGAAGGACGCGCCCGACTTCAAGGAATGGCTGGCGTGGATGAAGAAATACAATGCATCAGGCAACATCGCCGACGCCAACAACGTTTACGGTTACGGAGTGTCGTACTTCCTGGTCCAGGTGCTCAAGGCGTGCGGCGACAACCTGACTCGTGAAAATGTGATGAAACAGGCAGCCAACATCCACGGCCTGACAGGACCGATGGCGCTGCCCGGCATTACCATCTCGACCAGCCCGACCGATTACGCCCCGATCAAGCAGATGCAGCTGGAGAAATTCGACGGCAACACCTGGCAGCTGTTTGGCGAGGTGATCTCGGGAGGGTCCGGTAGCTGACGAGGCGCACGTTGCGATAAAAGCGAGTGGCCGGCGTGCCGGCCACTCGCAGCGGCTAAACGTGACGTTCTATTAAAGTCAGCTGGCGCGCATCAGCAGCAGTCCGCCGGTCACGATTACAAAGATGACGGCGGTGGTGCCGAGTACCGTGGCGATGTGGCGCCAGCCGAGGCCGACGATCGTCTGCACCGAGGTGGCGAGGCCGAGCGCAGCGATCGCAAGAAGCAAGCCCCAGTTTGAGGCTTCCACCAAGAAGCCCTTGATCGGCGCATAGGCCGGCAGCAGCGCCGGCGCCAACGGCATGGCGCTGTTGAGCGCGCAGAGCACGAGGAACACGAAGGCGAAGACCGGCAGCGGCACCCTCGCCTCGCCGTGCTTCATGCCGAGCCGCGTGAAATAGCCGCTCACGCCCAAAACCACCGGCAGCAGCAGGAAAACGCGGAACAGCTTGACGATCACCGCGGTATTGCCGACGGCTGTGGATACCGCATAGCCGGCGCCGGCCACCTGCGCCACATCGTGGATGGTGCCGCCCAACATGACGCCGGTTGTCTGCGCATCGAAGCCGAGCAGAAGGCAAACCAACGGATAGACCAGCATGGACAGCGTGGCGATCGCATTGATCGCCACCACGACGAAGGCGATATCCGCCGCTTTGCCGCGATAATCCGGCACCACGGTGGAGACCGCCAAGGTCGCCGAGGCGCCGCACACTCCCGTGCCGACGCCGGCGAGCGCGCCGAACCCCGGCGGCTGCCCGCTCCAGCGGGCCAAGATAAAGCCCGCGGCGATGGTCGCCACCATGGCGGCGACCAGCAGCGCCGCCGTTCCGCCGCCAAGCGCTGCGATATCGGCTAGTCCCACGCGCAATCCAGCGCCACGGCCCACCGCAGCACGGTGCCCACGCAGAAGGCCATCCCCGGCTGCGGCAGCGGGCGCGCGGCAATCGGGTTGAGCGCGATGCCGACGAGCAACGCGATCACCATGCTCGGGATCGGTACGACGCGCGCGACATAGGGCGCGGCAAGGTATCCGATGAGGGCGACGATCCCGGCCAACACGATCCCGGGTGCAATATTGAGCATGGCGCCGGCGTGGCGACTGCCCACTGGAGATGCTGGCGCGGCCAAGGAAGGCCCTTTCCGATTTTCGGCGGCAATGGCTTCCCATAGCGGAGCTTCTACATCGGTATAAACGATTATATCTCCTTGATTTCATCGTCTTTATCGATTGATATTCCGCCCGGCGGTGCCATGACGCTTGAACAGTTGCGCATCTTTGTTGCCGTTGCCGAACGCGAGCACATGACGCGGGCGGCGGAAGCCTTGCGGCTCACTCAATCCGCGGTCAGCGGCGCCGTTGCGGCGCTCGAAGCGCGCCATAACGTTGCTTTGTTCAATCGGGTCGGCCGGCGGATCGAATTGACCCAGGATGGGCGCATTTTCCTCGACCAGGCCCGCTCCGTGCTGCGGGTCGCGGAAGCCGCGGAGCTTTCACTGCTCGAATTGCGCGGACTGAGCCGCGGTGTCATGACCGTTCATGCGAGTCAGACCACCGGCGCCTATTGGTTGCCGGAGCGCCTGGCGCGGTTCCACGCGAAATATCCCGACATCGACATCAAGCTGTCGTTGGGGAATACCGATCAGGTTGCGGCGGCGGTCAGTTCCGGCCTTGCGGAGATCGGGTTCGTCGAGGGCATGATCCATCAGCCCGATCTGGTGACCGAACAGGTCGATCTCGACGAACTGCTCATCGTTGTCGGGGCGTCGCACCGATGGAGCGGACTGCGTCAGCTCAAAGCCGATCACATCAGCAAAGCCGAATGGATCCTGCGCGAGCGAGGATCCGGGACGCGCTCGGTTTTCGAGCAGGCGCTGGGCCGGATGGGCATTCTGCCGGAACAGCTTCATGTCACGCTGGAGCTGCCGTCGAACGAGGCCATCCGCGCCGCCGTCGAAGCCGGCGCGGGCGTCACCGCCATTTCACGCTTCGTGGTGAGATCCGCTCTGCGCCTGAAAACTTTGCGCGCCGTGCGGTTCATGCCGCTGCAGCGGCCCTTCGTTCTTCTCAAACACCGCGATCGCAACCCCAGTCACGCGGTACGCGCATTCCTCGGTTTGCTCGAACAGCATAAGCCGAGACCATCCGTTGCTCATCCTTAGCGCCACGGAGCCAGACTAATCGGCGTCCATCGGCATTTTCGTTTGCACGACGAGGCCGCGGGCGCGCGCATCGGCCACCCCGAGCGCGCGCAAGGCAACGAGCGTCAGCGACTGCACGATGTCGCGCTCGTGGCCGGACGCATCGGGCGCCAGCGGGCCGATCAGCCCTTCGACAAGCAACCCAGTGAGTGCCGCTGCGGCCAACGCCGCGTCCTGTTCTGGCAAGTGGCCCCCGGTCATGGCCGCGGCGATGCGCAGAGCGAACTCGGCCGCAAGCGATTTGCGAAAAACCAGCCGGACGGCGTCGAGCTCGGCATCGACCGGCTCGGCGATCGCCGCAAAAGCGAGCCGGCGGTCGCGCAGCGCCCGGCCGGCGAACGTCATGATTGCGGCGGACAATGCCGACAGCGGGCCGGGCGCGGCGGCGGCAGCACGGCGCAGCGCGCCGATTTCGCGCTCGGCAATTTCGCCGAGCAGCGCCGCAACCAGATCGACCTTGGCCGGAAAGTAGCGGTAGACCGTCCCCGCCGCGATGCCGGCGCGGGCGGCGACGGTCGCGATCTGCACCGCCGCCATACCGCCTTCGCTCGCCATCTGCCGGGCCGCGGCGATGATCGCGTCGTGGCGTGCGGCCAAGCGGCGGGCGACATTCTCAGTGCGGCGGTAAGGCATGGCGCACCGCGAAATGGGGAATCGCGCCCACACTATAGCAAAGGCTGAACTACGATTCGGGAAATCGTCGGCTTCGCTCCGCAATGACGCGTCAGCCGCCCTTCCCCGCCAGCGATTTGGCGCGAATCTTGGCGAGTGTCGTGGCCGGCGTGATCGCTTCCGGATCGATCGCCAGGCGAATGATCGCCGGCTTGCCGGAGGCCTGCGCTTCCTTGAACGCCGCCGGGAAATCCGCCGTGCGCTCGACGGAGACGCCGAAGCCGCCGAAGGCGCGGGCATAGGCGGGGAAATCCGGATTGCGCAGCTCGGTCGCGACAATGCGGCCTGGATATTCGCGTTCCTGGTGCATGCGGATGGTGCCGTAGATGCCGTTGTCCGCAATGATGACAATAAGCGGCAGGCCGTATTGCACGGCGGTCGCGAATTCCTGACCGTTCATCAGGAAATCACCGTCGCCGGCGAAACAGACCACCGGACGCTCGGGATAAAGCCGCTTCATGGCGACCGCGGCCGGTACGCCGTAGCCCATCGAGCCCGATGTCGGCGCGACATGCTGGCCGAAACGGCGGAAGCGAAAGAACCGGTGAATCCACGCCGCATAATTTCCGGCGCCGTTGCACAGAATGGCGTCGGCGGGGAGGTTGTCGCGCAGCCAGACCATGACCGCGCCGAGATTGACCGCGCCCGGCTGCTCGGTCGGCTTTTCCGTCCAGGCGAGATAGTCGGCGTGCGCGGCCTCGGCCTGGCCGCGCAAGGTGCCCGGCACCTCGAGATGCTCGAGCGCGGCAGCGAAGGCCGTCGGCGTGGCATGGATCGGCAGATGCGGGCTGTACACACGGCCGAGTTCCTCGATGCTCGGATGCACGTGCACGAACGTCATCTGCGGCCGCGGAATATCGAACACGGTATAGCTCTGCGACGGCAATTCCCCCATGCGTCCGCCGATCAGAACGACGAGGTCGGCGGATTTGATGCGGTCGACGAGCTTGGGGTTGGGGCCGATGCCGAGATCGCCGGCATAGCAAGGGTGAAGCGCGTCGAACAGGTGCAGCCGGCGGAACGTCGTGCAGACCGGGAGCGCATATTTTTGCGCGAAGCGCGCGACGCCGTCCGCGGCGGCCTGCGACCAGCGGCTGCCGCCGAGGATCAAGATCGGCGCGCGGGCCGCACCGAGCAATTGCGCCAATTTCGCCATTTCCGCAGGCCCCGGCGAGGTCTCGATGGGCGTGAAGGCCGGCGCGTCCGAGGCGGCGATGCGTTCGATCAGCATGTCCTCGGGCAGGCCGACGACGACCGGTCCCGGCCGCCCGTTCGTCGCCGTGTAAAACGCGCGCGAAACGATCTCCGGTATGCGCGCAGGATCGTCGATCTCGGTCGTCCATTTGGTCATCGAGCCGAACACGGCGCGATAGTCGAGTTCCTGGAAGGCCTCGCGCTCGCGCATTTCGCGCGCGACCTGGCCGACGAACATGACGAGCGGCGTCGAATCCTGGCGCGCGATGTGGATGCCGGGCGACGCGTTGGTGGCGCCCGGTCCGCGGGTGACGAAACAGACGCCCGGACGGCCGGTCACCTTGCCGACCGCCTCCGCCATCATCGCGGCGCCGCCCTCCTGCCGGCACACGGTGATGGCGAGATCGCTGTCGTGAAACGCATCGAGCGCCGCGAGGTAGCTCTCGCCCGGCACGCAGAAGACATGGCGCACGCCATGAATGCGCAGTTGATCGATTAGAACCTCGGCGGCGGTCCGCATATTGTCCTTACCGCGCATCGGCGTCTCCGGGATAATTCGCGGCCGATTCGCCGCGCCGGCGGTGTAAACGTTGATTGCCGTGACCGGCGCCGGTAGTCCAGTCTTTCGACCGGGGGCCTCGCGTTCCATAGCATACCGCCGACGGGGTTTTGGCTGCATGACCGGTGAATCGGACAGTCAGGAGGAGGTATTCGCCTTTCTCGCCGACCCGGCGACCCATGGCGGCGCGAAAGTGCAGCGTATCGACACCCATGCGGCGTCGGTGTTTCTCGCCGGCGACCGCGCGCTGAAGGTCAAGCGCGCCGTGCGCTTTCCGTTTCTCGACTATTCGACGCTGGAGCGGCGCCAGCGCGCCGGCGAAGCCGAGCTCGCGGTCAACGCGCCGTTCGCGCCGGAAATCTACCGCGGCGTCGTGCCGATCACCCGCGAAGCCGGCGGCAAGCTTGCCATCGGCGGCTCGGGCGCGCCGGTGGAGTGGGCGGTCGAGATGCGGCGCTTCGACGAGAAGCGCACGCTCGATCATCTCGCCGCCGCCATCGACGAAGCCTTGGCCGATGCGCTCGGCCGCGCCGTCGCCGCGGCGCACGCCAAAGCGCCTGCCGTCGCGGCGGAGGCATGGATTGCGGCGCTCGGCTCCTATATCGACGAACATGTCGAGGCCTTCCGGCAATATCCGCATATCTTTCCGGCCACCGAGATCGACGCGCTCGCGGGCGCCAGCCGCGCCGCCTATAAGCGCTTGGTTCCGCTGTTGCGCGAGCGCGGCCGGCGCGGTTTTGTCCGCCGCATCCACGGCGACCTTCATCTCGGCAACATCGTGCTGCTCGACGGCAAGCCGGTCCTGTTCGACGCCATCGAATTCAGCGACATCATCGCCTCCGGCGACGTGTTCTATGACCTCGCCTTCCTGCTGATGGACCTCTTGGAACGCGGCCTGACGCCGGCGGCGAGTATCGTACTCAACCGCTACCTCGCGGAGACGCGGCGCACTGAAGACCTCGACGCGCTGGCGGCGCTGCCGTTCTTCCTGTCGATGCGGGCCGCCATCCGCGCCAAGGTCACGGTAGCGCGAATGGAGCGGGCGCATGCAGACGAGCACCCGGCGATCGGGCGTGCCGCGCGCGCCTATTTCGCCTTCGCCCTGCGGGCGATCGCGCCGGCCGCGCCGACATTCGTCGCCGTCGGCGGCCTGTCCGGCACGGGAAAGACGCAACTCGCGCGGGCGCTGGCACCGTTCCTCGAGCCCATGCCCGGCGCGGTGGTGCTGCGCTCGGACGTCGAGCGCAAGGCGCTGTTCGGCGTCGGCGAGACCGAGACATTGCCCGCCGAGGCCTACAGCGGCGAAGCCACCGTTCACGTCTATGGCAAGCTCGCCGACAAGGCCCGCCGCGTCCTCGCCGCCGGCCATTCGGTGATCGTCGACGCGGTGTTCGCGCAGCCGCAAGAGCGCGCCGCGCTGGCCGAAGTGGCGAAATCCACCCATTGTCCCCTGCACGGACTCTTCCTCACCGCCAACCTCGCGACCCGGCTCGGCCGCGTCGGCGCCCGCGCTGGCGATGCCTCCGATGCGGACGCGGCGGTGGCGCGGATGCAGGAGCGCTACGACCTTGGCGCGCTCGACTGGACGCCCATCGACGCTTCCGGGACGGCCGCAGCCACCCTGGCGCGAGCAAGGGCCGTCCTGGCGGTTCCTTGATTGACTGAGGCCAGCCCGCGCCAATATAAGCGCGGGGACCGTAGGCGGAGAAAGGCGCGATCATGGCGAGCAGCGAATCGATCACCCCGGCAGGCCTCCACTCGCCCGAAGCGACGCGCCGCGACTTCCTGTTCATCGCCACCGGCACAGTCGCCGCCGTGGGCGCCGCCGCGACCTTGGTCCCCCTGGTCAGCCAGATGAATCCCGACGCCTCGACGCTGGCGGCCGGCGGCCCGGTCGATCTCGACATCGGCAAGATCGAGCCCGGCCAGCAGGTGGTCGTCCGCTGGCGCGAGCGCCCGATCTTCGTGTTCCACCGGACGCCGGAGACCTTGAAGACCCTCCAGGACAAGCAATTGACGTCGCAGCTGGCCGATCCGGAGTCCCAGCAGGTCCAGCAAGCTCCCTACGCGACCAACTGGCATCGCTCGATCAAGCCGGAATTCGGCGTCCTGGTCGGCATCTGCACGCATCTCGGCTGTATCCCGCTGTTCTATCCGCAGCCGAATGCGGCGTCGCCGGTGGCCGACTGGCTGGGCGGCTATTTCTGCCCCTGCCACGGCTCCAAATACGATCCGGCGGGACGCGTCTTCTCAGGCGTGCCGGCACCCTACAATCTGCCGGTGCCGCCCTACACCTTCGTCAGCAATACCACGATCAGGATTGGCGAAAATCCGAGCGGTTCCAACTGGGACTTCAGCGCGATCCGGCAGCTCTGAACGCCTCACACCCGCCGCGACGCCACCATGGCGGTGGTGGTCAAGAACGGCGGCCGCGGACGCCCGTCAGAGATCATCGGCATCGTCTCCAAGGAGCACATCGCCGATTCCGTCGCCGAAAGCATCAAGCCGTTCGGCTGATTGGCGCGGGGCGCGAACTACGGCCCAGACTTAAGCTGCAGGTCCGCAGTTTGTGCTCTCAGGTCCGTGATAAATTGCTTACCGACGTCGAACGCATCCTCGCGGTACTTGATGTCTTTTTCATCCCACAGACCGCTTCCCTTGAACGCCTCGGCCTCCGACGCGCCGATCATCCATAGAATATTGTTATGTTTGTGCACCAAGAAATGAATAAGTTGTACGTTGGCGCGCAACTGTGCCGGTGTCAACGAAGAGACTTCAGCCCCGACGTTGCTGATGCCAATGGCATATCTGTCCAATCCGACAACGTGTCTTGCGATATAAAAATCCTGCATCAAGCTGTAGATGTTGCCGTCCTTGTCGATCAAATAGTGCACTGACCAGTTTGCCTCCGGCTGCCTTTGATCGGGCTGAGTCGTCTTCGTCTGCTGCAAGGTGGGCGGCCGCAGCGCTTCATATGAGCCATCGAACGTGTCATCGTTGGATCGATGAAGTACAATCATCCGCGGTATAAATTCGATGCCCGAGACCACCTCGCCGGAATGCTTTCTTATATAATCCAGTGTCAATTTCATGCGCAGATCGTCGAACAGGATTGGCTTCTGTATGATCTTCAGCTTCTCCGCTTGAGCGTCAGTCAAGGTAGCGGCCGGTTTAACAATCCTCGGTATGAACGGGCCACTCAATTCCAGCGCAGCGTGAATTGCACGACACATATTTGTCGAGAGTTCGCGTAAGAACGTGGGATCCGATGCAAGCGCGTCGATTGTTGCCGGCGTGAACGACACGCGTGTTCCCCAGAACGGCCCTTCCTGGATGGTTCCGGCAGTGACGAAGGCAAGGTTGTGGGCCTTCAACGTTGATTGAATCTCCGCATTGAAATTCACTGCAGAGGATAGAAATGCGTCCACATGCGACTTGAAATCGCCGAGGTCGGCGCTGGCAACGGCGCCGGCATCGAGAAAATTCCACTCAACTGCGTTTTGGTCGGCGACGTTGAACTCGATAATCAGGTCGACGTAATCCCTGAACTCGTACTGCTCGCTGGCACCAGAATGCTCACGGCAATCGACGAGCATTTTCGGTTGGCCGAGACAAGAACATAGTGAAGCCTTCAGGAGCTTCGTTGTCGGGGATGGCGATTGGTCGCGAATCAGAATACCGCGTCCCAGGGCGCCCAATTCACGGCTTGCGTGAAGGCCGCTGAGATAGAGCGCGTTGCACGCCTCGATCGGCGACACCAACGAAGGCTTATAGGCGGCGCCCAGGCTCAGCCATCCCTTTCTATTGGAGTATTTCTCAAGCTTGGTCGTATCGAACGGGCGACCATGGCGGGCGTAAATCGCATTTCTGAGCAGATACAGTTCCGCGTCCTCAAGCTTCGAAATCTCAGCCTCCTTGTATCGTGCCAGCAACGCCGTAGAGGCTCGATCGAGCAGCCTGGCAAAAGGATCATGGATGCGTAACAGCGGGTCACTTTGAATTTCTATCGCGGCAATTCGTCTGGACAATAGCGCAAGGTTTTGGCGATCCGTGTTCGACTCCGGTAAGTCCAGGCGGTCGTTAAATTGCGACGAATAATCGTCACGAAAGATTTCCGGATTTGTCAGGCACTGCTTTATCCAACTCGGGCCCTACTTAAGCTGGCCCAGATATCCGCGGATTTGGTAAGTAGCAAGTTCGAGCGTTCCAATATTCCAGGAAGCAATGGCGTTTTCGTCGAGCAGCCGTGGATAGGGAGGCTTGAGTTTGTGCAGGTACTCACGAGCTTTTAGATAGTCGGTAACCCGACCGCTCAGAGCTTCGAAGTTCGTCACGAAAGCTGCCGTTCCAGCAGTTACCGTTCCGATGGCGGTGATCGCAATGATCCAGGATTTCCTTGACTTCAAAATTTTTGCAACCTACTTACTCACCCGTCAGCAATGTAGGCGACATCTGGAGCCTTGAAGAAGGAACGGACGAGGGCTCGATTGTTCTGGATATTGATAAGGTCGGCCTCGATGCGTTCCTGCAGCAATTCGTTTGAGGCGAGCGGACGCTTTGCAGTACCGGTGCGTTTCATGTGGCTCCATACCAACTCGTCCGGGTTCAATTCCGGCGCGTAGCCGGGCAGGAAGTACAATTTCAGTTTGCCATCGGTCGTT
>Ga0187891_1000213_pt1 | contig 61293 bp, 61 predicted proteins | sample June2016WEW_21_4_FD_132990 | JGI IMG/M metagenome (GOLD analysis project Ga0187891, IMG submission 132990) | Peatland microbial communities from SPRUCE experiment site at the Marcell Experimental Forest, Minnesota, USA - June2016WEW_21_40 | ecosystem: Environmental > Terrestrial > Soil >... | reverse complement strand
GAGGAGCAGGCGAAGCAGGCCGCGCTGGTGGGCCGCGTCGTCAGCGACGTCATCAGCGATCCGGAAGTCGGCGCGCTGGCGCTCGCCAAATCGAAGCTCGCGCTCGCCAGCTTCTCGCGCGCGCAGGAATTCGAAGCGGACGCCATCGGCATCGGCATCGCCACGCGCGCCGGCTACGACCCTTATGGCGCGGTGCGCTTCCTCACCTCGATGGAGCACAATTGCGAACTCAAGCCGCAGCAGAGCGGCGCCATCGATCCGCGCGCGCCGGATTTTCTGTCGTCGCATCCGGCGACGCCCGAGCGCGTCAGCAACGCGCTGGCCAATGCCCGCCAATATAGCGGTCCCGGCACCGCCGGCGGACGGGACAAGGTCGCTTATCTCTCCGGCATCGACGGCATCGTGTTCGGCGAAGATCCGAGCGAAGGCTTCGTCCGCGGCCGCCGCTTCCTGCATCCGCGGCTCGGCTTTACCTTTACCGCCCCCGAGGGCTTCGCCCTCGACAACACGGCGCAGGCCGTTCTCGGCGTCAAGCGCGGCGGCGGCCAGGCATTGCGGCTGGATGTTGTGCGCGTGCCCGCGGAGCAGACGCTTGCCGCATATCTCACCTCCGGCTGGATCGAGAACATCGATCCCGCCACCGTCGAAGACGTCACCATCAACGGTTTCCCGGGCGCGACCGCCGCCGCCAAGGGCGACCAATGGGACTTCCGCCTCTACGCCATTCGCTTCGGCAGCGACGTCTATCGCTTCATCTATGCGGTCAAGCACCGCACGCCGGAGATCGACCGTATCTTCCGCGAGTCGATCGGTACCTTCCGCCGCATGAGCCTCGCCGAGATCGAGGATGCCAAGCCCTTGCGGGTCCAAGTGGTGACGGTCGGCCCCGGCGATACCGTCGACAAGCTGGCGAGCCGCATGGCCGTCGCCGACCGTCAGGTGGAGCGCTTCCGCGTGCTCAACGGGCTCGAACCCGGCGACCGGCTGAAGTCGGGCAGCGAGGTCAAGATCGTCGTGGAGTAACTCGACACTGTTCGTCATTCCGGATTGCCACCGATCTCGGGTCTACCCGAGATCGGCACTCCCAGGTCCAAGTCGGCAACAGCCGACTTGGATGGCGGCAAGTCCGGAATCCACGGCCGGTGGTTATGGATTCCGGGCTCCTCGCTTCGCTCGACCCCGGAAGGACAAAGGGCATAACGTATCGCGCGTTTCAAACGTTGATCGCGCGTTTGCCGACCGCCAGCGCCGCTTCCTTCACCGCTTCGCTCAGCGTCGGATGCGCATGGCAGGTGCGCGCGATATCCTCCGCCGAGGCGCCGAACTCCATGGCGATGGCAGCCTCCGCGATCATGGTTTCGGCGTCGGGCCCGAGAATGTGGACGCCGAGCACACGATCGGTCTTGGCGTCGGCGAGGATTTTGACGAAGCCTTCGGTCATCAAATTCGCCCGGGCGCGCGCATTGGCGGTGAACGGAAATTTGCCGACCTGGTAGGCGATGCCGGCGGCTTTCAGCTCCTCCTCGGTTTTCCCGACCGAGGCAATTTCCGGGTAGGTATAAACGACGTTCGGGATCACCTCGTAATTCACATGGCCGGCCTGCCCGGCGAGGATTTCGGCGAGCGCGACGCCTTCCTCCTCAGCCTTGTGCGCCAGCATCGGTCCGGCGATGACGTCGCCGATGGCGTAAATGCCGGCGATGTTGGTGCGGAAATGCGGATCGACGATGACGCGGCCGCGATTGTCGCGCTTGACGCCGGCCGCATCGAGGCCGAGGCCGTCGGTGTAGGGGACGCGGCCGATCGCCACCAGCACGACATCGGCCTCGATCGTCTCCGCGGCGCCGCCGCCGGCGGCCGGCTCGACCTTCACGTTCAGCGTCTTGCCGGATGTATCGATGGCGGAGACTTTGCAAGACAATTTGAACGCCACGCCCTGCTTCTGCAGCAGGCGATGAAACTGCCGCGCGACCTCGCTGTCGATGCCCGGCAGGATGTGATCGAGGAATTCGACAATTGTCACCTCGGCCCCGAGCCGCCGCCATACCGAGCCGAGCTCGAGCCCGATGATGCCGGCGCCGACGATAAGGAGCTTTTGCGGCACCTTGGCAAGTTCGAGCGCGCCGGTCGAAGACACGATGCGTTTCTCGTCGATGTCGATGCCGTTCAGCCGCGCAACGTCCGAGCCGGTGGCGATGACGATGGTCTTGGTCTCCAGCGTCTGCGTCTTGCCGTCGGCGTCGGTCACCTCGACTTTACCCGGCGCGGTGATGCGGCCGGCGCCGTGAAACGCCTCGATCTTGTTCTTTTTGAACAAAAACGCGACGCCTTTGACGTTGCTGTCGACGTTTTGCTCCTTGTACTTGAGCAGCGCGGCAAGATCGACGCTCGGCTTGCCGACCTTGATGCCCATCTGCGCAAAACTGTGGCCGGCTTCCTCATAGAGCTCCGAGGCGTGCAGCATCGCTTTCGAAGGGATGCAGCCGACGTTGAGGCAGGTGCCGCCGAAGGTGGCGCGTTTCTCGACGACGGCGGTTTTCAATCCGAGCTGCGCGGCGCGGATGGCGCAGACATAGCCGCCGGGGCCGGTACCAATGACGATGAGGTCGTAGGGCATGAAATAGCTCCGAACGCTCAATCGTCATGGCCGGGCTTGTCCCGGCCATCCACGTCTTTATCGCTCACAAACTAAGACGTGGATGCCCGGCACAAGGCCGGGCATGACGGGGATCACAAATCCAGCACCAACCGCGACGGCTCCTCCAAGACTTCCTTCACCCGCACCAAAAACGTCACCGCCTCGCGGCCGTCGACCAGGCGGTGGTCGTAGGACAGCGCCAGATACATCATTGGCCTGATCTCGATTTTGCCGGCGACCGCCATCGGGCGGTCCTGGATCTTGTGCATGCCGAGAATGCCGGATTGCGGCGCATTGAGGATCGGCGTCGACATCAGCGAGCCGTAGATGCCGCCGTTGGTGATGGTGAAGGTGCCGCCCTGCAATTCCTCGATCTTGAGCGCGCCGTCGCGCGCGCGGCGGCCGAAATCGGCGATCGTCTTTTCGATCTCGGCGATCGATTTGCCGTCGCAGTCGCGCACCACCGGTACGACCAGGCCGCGCGCGGTGCCGACCGCGATGCCGATGTGATAGTAGTTTTTGTAGACGATGTCGGTGCCGTCGATTTCGGCGTTGACGGCGGGGATTTCCTTGAGCGCCTGCACGCAGGCGCGCACGAAGAAGCCCATGAAGCCGAGCTTGACGCCGTGCTTCTTCTCGAACAGGTCGCGGTACTGACTGCGCAGCGCCATGACATGCGTCATGTCGACCTCGTTGAAGGTCGTGAGCATGGCGGCGGTGTTTTGCGCATCCTTGAGCCGCCGCGCGATGGTTTGGCGCAGCCGGGTCATGCGCACGCGCTCTTCGCGCGCGGCATCGTCGGGCGGCGACGGCGCGCGGGCCTGGATGGAAGCGGCCGGTGCGGTAACCGGCGTCGGCTGTGCCGCGGCGCGCTCGATCGCCGCGAGCATGTCGCCCTTGGTGACGCGGCCATCCTTGCCGGTGCCGGGCACCGCCGCCGCATCCATGCCGGTCTCGGCCGCGATCTTGCGCACCGAAGGCGCCAGGGGCATGTCGGCGCCAGGCGCCCTGGGAGCAGCTGCCGGCTTTAGCGGCGCGGGTGGTGGTGGCGCGGCTTGCGGCGCCGCTTCAGCGGGCTTCGCCGGTGCCTTTGTCGGCGCGGCGCCGGCGCCTTCCTTGATCGCGCCAAGGAGCGCGCCGACGGCAACCGTATCGCCGTCCTTGGCGGCGACATCGGTGAGCACCCCGGCGGCCGGCGCCGGCACCTCGATCGTGACTTTGTCGGTCTCGAGCTCGACCAGCGGCTCGTCGACGGCGACCACGTCGCCCGGTTTCTTGAACCATTTGCCGATCGTCGCTTCGGTCACCGACTCGCCAAGCACGGGCACACGAATCTCAGCCATGGGGTCCTCTTCGTCATGGCCGGCTTGTCCGGCCATCCACGTCTTTTACCTCGGGTACGCCGTCAAGACGTGGATGCCTGGCACGAAGGCCGGGCATGACGGCGCCGGATTTTATCCTAGGGCTTCTTCAAGAAAATTTTTGAGCTGAGCCAGATGCAGCGACATCTGCCCGACCGCCGTCGACGCGGAAGCCGGCCGGCCGGCATAACGCGCCCGCCGGTGCTTGGCGCCGATCTGATTGAGCACCCATTCCAGGAAGATATCGACAAACACCCATCCGCCCATGTTGCGCGGCTCTTCCTGGCACCAGACGATCTCCGCCTCCCGGAAGCGCGTCAGCTCCGTCACCAGCGCCTTGGTGGGGAACGGGTAAAGCTGCTCGATGCGCAACAGATAGATGTCGTCGATCCCGCGCTTCTCGCGCTCCTCATAGAGATCGTAGAACACCTTGCCGGAGCACAGGACCACGCGGCGAATGTCGGCGTCGGGGACGAGCTTGATCTTTTCGCCCGGCATCGCCTGCGCATCATCCCAAAGGATGCGGTGGAACGAGGTGTTCGGCCCCATCTCGTCGAGCCGCGACACCGCGCGCTTGTGGCGCAGCAGCGATTTCGGCGTCATCAGGATCAGCGGCTTGCGGAACTCGCGCTTGAGCTGGCGGCGCAGGATGTGGAAGTAGTTCGCCGGCGTCGTGCAGTTGGCGACCTGCATGTTGTCCTCGGCGCACATCTGCAGGAAGCGCTCCAGCCGCGCGGAGGAATGCTCCGGCCCCTGGCCTTCGTAGCCGTGCGGCAACAGGCAGACCAGGCCCGACATGCGCAGCCATTTGCGTTCGCCGGAGGAGATGAACTGATCGAACACCACCTCCGCGCCATTGGCGAAATCGCCGAACTGGGCTTCCCACATGGTGAGTGCATTAGGCTCGGCCAGCGAGTAACCGTATTCGAAGCCGAGCACGGCCTCTTCCGACAGCATCGAGTTGATGACCTCGAAACGCGCTTGGCCGTCGCGGACGTGATTGAACGGCGTGTAGCGTTGCTCTTTTTCCTGGTCGATCAGCACGGAATGGCGCTGCGAGAACGTGCCGCGCTCGCTGTCCTGGCCGGAAAGCCGCACCCGGTGACCGTCGAGCAGCAGCGAGCAGATGGCGAGCGCTTCGCCCGTCGCCCAGTCGATGTTGGTTCCCGTCTCGATCGACTTGCGCCGGTTTTCCAGAAAGCGATTGAGCGTGCGATGCAGATGGAAGTCCGAAGGCAACGTGGTGATCTTCTGACCGATCTCCTTGAGCGTGGCGATCTCGACGCCGGTCTTACCGCGGCGCGGATCGTCGGTGTCGCCCGCGGTCTTGAACCCCGCCCAGCGGCCGTCGAGCCAATCGGCCTTGTTGGCGCGGTAGCTTTGCGCGGCTTCCAGCTCGGCGTCGAGGCGGCTGCGCCAATCCGCCTTCATCTTCTCGACTTCACCGCCGGTGACGACACCCTCGCCGACCAGCTTCTTGCCGTAGATTTCCAGGGTGGTCGGATGCTTGGCGATCGCCTTGTACATCAGCGGCTGGGTGAACGACGGCTCGTCGCCTTCGTTGTGGCCGTGACGGCGATAACAGAACATGTCGATGACGACCGGCTTCTGAAATTTCTGCCGGAATTCGGTCGCCACCTTGGCGGCAAAGACCACGGCTTCGGGATCGTCGCCGTTGACGTGGAAAATCGGCGCCTCGATCATCTTGGCGACGTCGGAAGGGTAGGGCGAGGACCGCGAATAGCGCGGGCTGGTGGTGAAGCCGATCTGGTTGTTGAGGATGAAGTGGACCGAACCGCCGGTGCGGTGGCCGCGCAGCCCGGACAGCCCGAAGCACTCCGCCACCACGCCCTGGCCTGCGAACGACGCGTCGCCGTGGATCAACAGCGGCATCACCATGGTGCGATCGTCCGGCGTGGCGCCGAGTTGGTCCTGCTTGGCGCGCACCTTGCCGAGCACGACCGGATCGACGATCTCGAGATGCGACGGATTGGCGGTGAGCGACAGGTGTACGTTGTTGCGGTCGAATTCGCGATCCGACGAGGCGCCGAGGTGATATTTCACGTCGCCGGAGCCCTCGATCTCGTTGGGCGTCGACGAACCGCCCTTGAACTCGTGGAAGATGGCGCGATGCGGCTTGGCCATGACCTGCGCCAGCACGTTGAGCCGGCCGCGATGCGCCATGCCGATGACGATATCGCGCACGCCGAGCGCGCCGCCGCGCTTGATGATCTGCTCCAGCGCCGGGATCATCGACTCGCCGCCGTCGAGGCCGAAACGCTTGGTGCCGGTGAATTTCACGTCGCAGAATTTTTCGAAACCCTCGGCCTCGACCAGCTTGTTGAGGATGGCGCGCTTGCCCTCGCGGGTGAAGGTGATCTCCTTGTCGGGGCCCTCGATGCGCTCCTGAATCCAGCCCTTCTGCGCGCCGTTGGAGATGTGCAGGAATTCGATGCCGAGCGTCTGACAATAAGTGCGGCGCAGGATGGCGATGATCTGGCGGATCGTGCCGAATTCGAGGCCGAGCACTTTGTCGAGAAAAATCGGCCGGTCGAGATCGGCTTCGCCGAAGCCGTAGGTACGCGGATCGAGCTCCTCTTCGTCGTGCGGCGGCTGCAGGCCGAGCGGATCGAGGTTGGCGTGAAAATGGCCGCGCGCGCGATAGGCGCGAATGAGCATGAGCGCCCGCACCGAGTCGCGGGTGGCGCGCTCGACATCGGCGGCGGAAAGGTCGGCGCCGCGGGTTTGCGCCTGTGCCTTGACCTTGCTGCCGAGCACCGCGCCGACCGTCGCCCAGCCGCCGTCGAGCGCCGCAGTCAACTCGCTGCGATCGGGCGGCGGCCAGTCGGGCCTGCCCCATGACGCGCCGCGCGCGTTCTTGGCGACGTCGGCGGCGTTATCCTTCAAGCTCTGAAAGAACGACTGCCATTCCGCGTCGACCGCCTTGGGATCGGCTTCGTAGCGCGCGTACAGGTCCTCGATGTACGGCGCATTGCTGCCGTAGAGGAACGAGGTGAGAGCGAAGGCGGCGTTCGCGTCCTGGCGAGACATGCGGTAGTTCCTGGGCGGCCCCGAACCGGGGGTGAGACGAAAACACGGCGCGAAGAGGCACCACAGGGTGCGGCAAGCAATACCCGATTACCCGGCCCGGCCCAGGCAACCTCTCTCGTATCCTATTTAATAGCGAGATGCGGCGGCGCAAAGACACAAAGTGAATCAGGATTTCAGTATTTCGCCGAGGGTTTTGCCGAGGCGCGCCGGTGACGGCGACACCTTGATCCCGGCGGCCTCCATGGCGGCGATCTTCGATTCCGCGTCGCCCTTGCCGCCGGCAATGATGGCGCCGGCGTGGCCCATGCGCCGTCCCGGCGGCGCCGTGCGGCCGGCGATGAACCCGACCGTCGGCTTCCTGCGGCCGCGCTTGGTCTCGTCCTTGAGAAACTGCGCCGCGTCTTCCTCCGACGAACCGCCGATCTCGCCGATCATGACGATCGCCTCGGTCGCCTTGTCGGCGAGGAACATTTCCAGGATTTCGATGAAATCGCTGCCCTTGACCGGATCGCCGCCGATGCCGACCGCGGTGGTCTGGCCGAGGCCTTCCCGCGTGGTCTGAAACACCGCCTCGTAGGTGAGCGTTCCGGAGCGGGAGACGATGCCGACCTTGCCGGGCTTGAAGATGTTGCCGGGCATGATGCCGATCTTGCACGCGCCGGCGGTCATGACGCCCGGGCAGTTCGGCCCGATCAGGCGCGATTGCGAGCCGCTGAGCGCGCGCTTGACCTTCACCATGTCGAGCACGGGAATGCCCTCGGTGATACAGACGATCAGCGGGATTTCCGCGTCGATGGCTTCGCAGATCGCATCCGCCGCGCCGGCCGGCGGCACGTAGATCACGGTCGCGTCGCACCCGGTTTTGTCTCGCGCTTCGGCCACGGTGTCGAATACCGGCAGGTTGAGATGCGTGGTGCCGCCCTTTCCGGGCGACGTGCCGCCGACCATCTTGGTGCCATAGGCGATTGCCTGCTCGGAATGGAATGTGCCGTTCTTGCCGGTAAAGCCCTGGCAGATCACTTTCGTATTCTTGTCGATGAGGATGGCCATCACGCCGCCTCCCTCACCGCCTTGACGATCTTCTGCGCAGCATCGTCGAGGTCGTCGGCCGAAGTGACGTTGAGGTTGGATTTGGCGATGATCTCCTTGCCGAGCGCGACATTGGTGCCTTCGAGACGCACCACCAGCGGCACACGCAAGCCCACTTCCTTCACCGCCGCGACCACGCCCTCGGCGATGACATCGCAGCGCATGATGCCGCCGAAGATATTGATCAAAATCCCCTTCACGTTGGGGTCGGAGGTGATGATCTTGAACGCCGCCGTCACCTTCTCCTTGCTGGCGCCGCCGCCGACATCGAGAAAATTCGCCGGCGTCTCGCCGTAGAGCTTGATGATGTCCATCGTCGCCATCGCCAGCCCGGCGCCGTTGACCATGCAGCCGATGGTGCCGTCGAGCGCGATGTAGTTCAGATCGTAGCGCGAGGCCTCGATCTCCTTGGCGTCCTCTTCGGTCGGATCGCGCAGTGCGGCGATATCCGGATGCCGATAGAGCGCGCTGTCGTCGAAACCGATCTTGGCGTCGAGGCAGATGAGATCGCCGGCCTTGGTGACGACGAGTGGATTGATCTCGAGCAGGTTCATGTCCTTGGCGAGAAACGCCTGATAGAGCTTCGGCAGCACGGTCTCGGCCTGTTGGCCGACCTCGCGGCTCAGCCCGAGCGCGCGCGTCACCGCCCGGGCGTGATGGCCCATGAAGCCGGTCGCCGGATCGACCGAGAAGCTGAGGATTTTTTCCGGCCGCGTGCGGGCAACCTCTTCGATATCCATGCCGCCCTCGGTCGAGGCGACGAAAGCGAGCCGCGAGGTCACGCGGTCGACCAGCGCGGAGAGATAGTATTCACGGGCGATGGCCGAGCCTTCCTCGATGTAGAGGCGGTGCACCTGTTTGCCGTGCGGCCCGGTCTGGTGCGTGACGAGCGTCGAACCGAGCAGCCGCTCGGCCTCGCGCTTCACGTCGGCGACCGATTTCACCACCTTGACGCCGCCGGCTTTGCCGCGTCCGCCGGCGTGGATCTGCGCCTTCACCACCCAGACCGGTCCGCCGAGCTCCTCGGCGGCCTTGACGGCCTCCTCGACGCTCATAGCGGGAATGCCGCGCGGCACCGGCACGCCGAATTCGCGCAACACGGCTTTCGCCTGGTATTCGTGGATGTTCATGGGGTTGGCTCAAGGGTCCCGGACGAGGCCCGAAACGCGAGAAGGTGTCTATCAGTACATCATTTGCCGAGATCGGGAGCAATCTTCTTACAGGCCTCGATCAAACCCTGCACCGCCTGCGCCGATTTCTCGAACATGCCGCGCTCGGCGCTGTTGAGTTCGATCTCGACGATGCGCTCGACCCCCTTGCTGCCGATGACGATAGGCACTCCGACATAAAGATCGCGCAGGCCGTACTCGCCGTTGAGCCAGGCGGCGGCGGGCAACACTCGCTTCTTGTCGCGCAGATAGCTCTCGGCCATGGCGATGGCGGAAGTAGCGGGCGCATAAAACGCGGAGCCGGTCTTGAGCAGCGCGACGATCTCGCCGCCGCCGTTGCGCGTGCGTTCGATGATCGCGTCGAGCCGCGCCTGCGTGGTCCAGCCCATCTTGACGAGATCGGGCAGCGGAATGCCGGCCACCGCCGAATAGCGCGCCAGCGGCACCATGGAGTCGCCGTGCCCGCCGAGCACGAAGGCGGTGACATCCTTGACCGAGACATTGAACTCGTCGGCGAGAAAATAGCGGAAGCGCGCCGAGTCGAGGACGCCGGCCATGCCGACCACCATTTGCTTCGGCAAGCCGCAGCATTTCTGCAGCGCCCACACCATGGCGTCGAGCGGATTGGTGATGCAGATGACGAAAGCGCCGGGCGCGTACTTCTTGATGCCGGCGCCGACCTGCTCCATCACCTTCAGGTTGATGCCGAGCAGATCGTCGCGGCTCATGCCGGGCTTGCGCGGCACGCCGGCGGTGACGATGCACACGGCAGCGCCCTCGATCGCCTCGTAGGAGTTGGTGCCGGTGAAGCGGGCATCGAAGCCTTCGACCGGCGACGACTGAACGAGGTCAAGCGCCTTGCCCTGCGGCACGCCTTCCATGACGTCGAACAGGACGACGTCGCCAAGCTCCTTGAGACCGATCAGGTGCGCGAGCGTGCCGCCGATTTGACCCGCGCCGATCAATGCAATCTTGTTTCGCGCCATTGGAGAAATCCTTGACAGTCAGAGACGCGGGGGGCTGCCGCGGTCATTAACCCTTTCGGCGGGCGTATTCAAGCCGGGCTCGCCCCAGGTTGCGAGGGAGCCGAAATTCAGGTCTCGACGATCCCGGTGGACGCGCCGGAAAGTTGCGCATGGGCGGCGCCGTGCGGCCGCTTAAGGTAAGCTCGCGAGCGCATCTCGATGAGACGCGAGGCGGTGCGCTTGAACTCCTGCGCCTCGAAGCCCTGGTCCGCGTGATAGAGCGCCTCGGGCTCGGCTGCTGCCGAGGCGATGAGCTTCACGTTCATGTCGTAGAGCGTGTCGATGAGGATGATGAGCCGCTTGGCGGCGTTGCGCCGCTCGAAGGTGAGGACCGGAATGCGGTCGAGAATGACGGTGTGGTATTCACGGGCGATGCGCAAATAGTCGGCGGCGGCGAGCGGTTCCTCACACAGATCGCGAAAACCGAAGCGCGCCACGCCCATGGCGGCTTGCGGCACGCGCACGATGCGGCCCTTGAGCGGCAGCTCGTGCGGGGTGCCGCCATTGTCGCCAGCGAGCCGCCGCCAGGCATCGTCAAGCGCGGCGTCCGCGGCGGTGTCGGCCGGCACGTACCACACCGGCATGCCGGCGAGCTTCTCCAAGCGGAAATCGGTGCGTGCCGCGAGCCGCACGACATCCAAGCGCTGCTCCAGCAGGCGGATGAACGGCACGAACAAAGCGCGGTTCAATCCGTTCTTGTAAAGCTCCTCCGGCGACACGTTCGAGGTGGCGACGACGACGACGCCACGCTCGAACAGCTGCGCGAACAGCCGTCCCAGAATCATGGCGTCGGCGATGTCGGTGACGTGGAACTCATCGAAGCAGAGCAGCCACGCTTCCTGCGCCAGCTCGACCGCGACGAGGTTGATCGGGTCTTTGCCGGCGTGCTCGCCGAGCTTCATCTTCTGCCGGAAAGCATGAACGCGCTCGTGCACGTCGATCATGAATTCATGGAAATGCGTGCGGCGTTTGCGCACCACCGGGCTTGCCTCGAAAAACAAATCCATCAGCATGGTCTTGCCGCGCCCGACATCGCCGTAGACGTAGAGGCCTTTGATCGGCGTCTGCCTGGTTTCGCGGCTGCCGAACAGCCAGCCCAGCGACGACGATTTGCGCGCCAGTCGATGCTCGAGAAGCCGGGCTCCAAGCCGCGCCAGCTTGTCGACGACGGCAAGCTGCGCGACGTCGCGCTCCAGTTTGCCCGCGGCCACGCCGGTAGCATATCGCGCTTTGATAGAGCTCGTCATATTCTGTTAACCGTTGCGGGCAAAACGTGGCGGGAATGACGACCGCTTAGCGGCGTTGCATGTCGCATGACAAGACAGCCGTCGCCAAACCGTCAAAAGTCTAATGATTAGCCATGCATATACGGAATGCAGGCATGTTGCTCAATGCTTGTGCTTGCCAAAGTTCGGCCGGCGCACAACATGATGTTTCGATCGAGACGCACGCGTAAAGACGTTCGTCACGATTGTTCACTGGAGCGGAGGACGCGATCGGGAGGGTCTTTGACGTTGATGTCAGGAGATCCGTAGGATGCAGGACGTTCTTCCCGAAGGCGGCGTGATCCGCAAACTGTGGGTCGGCGAAACAGACAAATACCGCGACCATATGTTGCGGCTAGACTCTGAGAGCCGGCACAGCCGATTCGGCGGCGGCGTCTCCGACGACTTCATTCGCAACTACGTCGATCTGTCGATTTCGCTGGATACCGTGGTGCACGGTTTCTTCCTCAATGGCATGTTGCGCGGCGCCGCTGAGCTGCGGCCGCTCGGCCTGCGTTTGCCGCAGCAGGCGGAAGCCGCCTTCAGCGTGGAGAAGCCGTGGCAGAGTCACGGCGTCGGCTCGGCGCTGCTGCGCCGCACGTTACTCACCGCCCGCAACCGCGGCTTTCGCATGCTGCATATGGCGTGTCTTGCCGAGAACCGGCGCATGCAGCAGTTGGCGCGTAAATTCGATGCCGAACTGTCGTTCGATTTCGGCAGCGTCGTCGGCGAAGTGGAGTCGTCGCGGGCGACGCCGCTGTCGGTGATGCGCGAGATGATGGCCGACAGCCACGGCTTCGCCACGGCGATGCTCGATCTGCAATCCCGGATGCTGAGAGCTTAAGCCGCGGCCTCATTGTTGCGGACGCGCCGCCGCGCGGCGACACGCACTAAGTGTCATTGGCTTTGCGCCCACCGCAACCTCAGCTCGGTCGCGGCGAGCGGATAGGCTTCCTCGACGACATAAGGTCCGCCGCCGACGGAAGAGCGCGACGAGAACAGCACGAAACGCGAGATCGCGAACGATGACGAGCGGTAATGCGCGCGCACGCTCAGATAGTCGGCGACCTCTCGGCTCGACGAGTCGCGCAGCCGCGCCAGCGTGACATGCGGCGTGTATTTGCGTCCCTCGGGCTCGAGCCCAAGCCGCTGCAGCAGCCGTTCGAGTTCCGCCTGCAGCTCGAGCAGCGGCGCCACCGGAGCGGCTGCCGCCACCACCGCCCGCGGCTTGCGACCGCCGAACGAAGAAAGCCCGTCAAGCCGCAATTCGAACGGCGCGCGTTGCACGCGCCCGAGCAAGCCGGCGATTTCGCGCGCCAGCGCGTCGTCGATGTCGCCGATGAAGCGCAGCGTGAGGTGATAGTTCTCGGGATCGATCCAGCGCGCCCCCGGCAGACCGCCCCGCATCATGGCGAGCGACTGGCCGACGTGACGGGGTATTTCAAGTGCGGTGAACAGACGGGGCATGACAACCCGTGGCCGGCGATTCGCGACATGTGCAGCATGCGGGGATCGCACGTAGCGCGCAACCCTTACGACGGATGACGGGCGTGGACCAATGCGATCAATTGCTCCACCTTCGGTAAAATACGCACGACAATCACGCCCACCCCGGCCGCGCCGGGATGCAGCCCGTCGCGCTGGGTCAGGCTAAGGTCGGCGGCGACGCCGTCGAGGAAGAACGGATAGAGCAATACGCCGTATTTGGCGGCCAGCTCGGGAAAGATGCGCTCGAACGACTGATCGTAGTCGGCGCCGAGATTGGGCGCCCCGCGCATGCCGCACAGGAGAACGGCGATATGGCGGTCGGTCAGGCGCTCGAGGATCTTGTCCAGGGCGTCGCGCGTCACCTGCGGATTGATGCCGCGCAGCATGTCATTGGCGCCGAGCTCGAGGATGACGGCGTCGGTTCCCGGCGGCACCGACCAGTCGAGGCGGGCAAGCCCGTCGGTGGCGGTATCGCCGGAGACGCCGGCATTCTCGATCTCCGCGGCGATCCCCTTGCCGGCAAGGGCGGCTTGCAGGCGCGGCACGAAGCCATCCTTGGCGGGCAGGCCGAGACCTGCCGTCAACGAGTCGCCGAGCGCCACGACTTTGACGGGCTCCGCGGCGTTCGCGGACGAAACCGCTGTCCCGGCCAAGAGCGCAACGCTACAAACCGCCGCACACCCGATTTGGCGCAGCGTTTTCCGGTACCCATATGATCGGGCACCAACCGGGCGCGAGGGGCAAGGCTCAGCCGGAAACATGAATGACACGTCGGGGCATCCTTTCGCTGGCGACGCCATCGTGCTCAGCGGGGTTAATTTGTCGCTCGGCGGTGCTGCTGCCGCCCGCGTTCATATCCTCAAAGACATCGGCCTGAATATAGGACGTGGTGAGGCCGTGGCGCTGCTGGGGCCGTCGGGTTCCGGCAAGTCGACGCTGCTCATGGTGATGACCGGATTGGAGCGGCCCGACGGCGGTTCGGTCGTCGTTGCCGGAAAGAATTTGCAGCAGCTCGATGAGGACGAGCTCGCGCGTTTTCGCGGCCGCACGATCGGCATCGTGTTTCAGGCCTTCCACCTGATCCCGACCATGACGGCGCTGGAGAACGTCGCCGTGCCGCTCGAACTCGCCGGCGTGCGCGACGCATTTTCGCGCGCCGCGCACGAACTCTCGGCGGTCGGATTGAGCGGCCGGCTCAACCATTACCCGGCCGAGCTGTCCGGCGGCGAGCAGCAGCGCGTCGCGCTCGCCCGCGCGCTGGCGCCGTGTCCCGCGATCGTTGTCGCCGACGAGCCGACCGGCAATCTCGACGAGGCGACCGGGCGGGACATCATCGAGCTTTTGTTCCGCGGCCATCGCGAGCACGGCACGACGCTGGTGCTGGTCACCCACGATGCGGCGCTCGCCGCACGCTGCGACCGCGTGCTGCATATGCACTCGGGGCGGATCGGTGAGCCGCAAATGGCACGGAAAGCATGATCGCGCTGGCGCTGCGCTTCGCCTGGCGCGAGCTGCGCGGCGGACTGCGCGGCTTCGGCGTCTTTATCGCCTGCATCGCGCTCGGCGTCATGGCAATTGCCGGAGTCGGTTCGGTGGCGCAAAGCCTGTCCGACGGCCTGTCCCGCGCCGGCGGCGTGATCCTCGGCGGCGACTTGGCCTTTTCGCTGGTCCAGCGTGAGGCGAACGACAGCGAGCGCGCCTTCCTCGGCGCGCATGGCACGGTCTCCATCGTCGCGACGCTGCCGACGATGGCGCACACCGCGGACGGGCGAGCGACGCTGGTCGAGGTCAAGGCGGTCGACAGCGCCTATCCGCTGTCGGGGACCGTCGCGACCGAGCCCGCCATGCGGGTCGCGGACTTGTTGGCGCGGCAGGGCGACACATTCGGCGCCGCCGCCGATCCGGCATTGCTGGCGCGGCTCGATCTCAAGCCGGGCGACCGCATCACCATCGGCAATGCGGTGCTCGAACTGCGCGCGGCGCTGACCGGCGAGCCGGACAAACTGTCCGGCGGCATCGGCCTCGGACCGCGCCTGCTCACGAGCGACGCGGCGCTGCGGGCGAGCGGGCTCTTGCAGCCCGGCAGCCTGGTGCGCTGGCAATATCGGCTGCGCCTGCCCGCCGCCGGCGCGAGCGACGGCGCCGTGGCGTCGATCGAAACACAGGCGCGGGCGCAATTTCCCAATGCCGGCTGGGATATCCGCACGCGCAACAAGGCCTCGCCGCAGCTTGAACGCAACGTTGAGCGCTTCAGCCAATTCCTCACGCTCGTCGCCTTGACCGCGCTTCTGGTCGGCGGCGTCGGCGTGGCCAATGCGGTCGCCAGCCATCTGGCGCGCAAGCGCGACACCATCGCCACGATGAAGGCGCTCGGTGCGACCGGCGGCGGCGTGTTCGCAGTTTATTGCTCGCAGATCATGGTGGTGGCGCTGTTCGCCACCTGCATCGGCGGCGGACTCGGCGCGGCATTGCCGTTCGCGATGGCGTCTTTATTCGGCGCCGCCATTCCGCTGCCGGTCGCGCCTTCGCTGCATCCGGCGGTGCTGACGCTGTCGGCCGCCTATGGACTGTTGACGGCGCTGGCCTTTGCCCTGTGGCCGCTCGGACGCGCGCACGACATTTCCGTGTCGATGTTGTTCCGCGACCAGGTCGCCGCCGAGCGCAGATGGCCGCGACGCCGCTACGTGGCGGCCACGGCCTCGATCGTCGCCGCGCTCGCGGCGCTGGCGATCTTCAGCGCCTATGACCGCCGCCTCGCGGCGATTTTTGTTGTTGCCGCCGCCGTCATTTTCCTGGCGCTGCGGTTCGTCGCGGCGTTGACGATGGGGCTGGCGCGCCGCCTGCCGCGCCCGCGCGCGACGCTGTTGCGGCTCGCCGTTGCCAATATCCACCGACCGGGCGCTTTGACGCCGAGCGTCGTACTCTCGCTCGGGCTCGGCCTGTCGTTGCTGGTCACGATGATTGAGATCGATGGCAATCTGCACCGCCAATTCGCGGCGACGCTGCCGGAAAGGGCGCCGTCATTCTTTTTCCTCGATATCCCGTCGAGCGATGCCGACCGCTTCGACGCCTTCGTGCGCAGAGAGGCTCCGCACGCGACGCTCGAGCGTGTGCCGATGCTGCGCGGCCGCATCGTCGCCGCCAACAGCATCAAAGCTGAGGATCTGAAGCCCGGCGAAGGCTCGGCCTGGGTGCTGCGCGGCGACCGCGGCATCACCTACGCGCCCGCGCTTCCGGCGGGCTCACGCCTGGTCGCCGGAAAATGGTGGGCCGCGGATTATTCAGGACCGCCGCTGGTGTCGCTGGAAAACCGCACCGCAGCGGACCTGAGCCTCAAACTCGGCGACACGATCACCGTCAACGTGCTCGGCCGCAATGTGACGGCCCGCATCGCCAATCTGCGCGCGGTGGATTGGCAAAGCCTCGGCATCAATTTTGTCCTGGTGTTCTCGCCCGGCACCTTCGGCGGCGCGCCGCATACCGATATCGCGACGCTGACTTTTGCCGACGGCGGTACCACCGCGCAGGAAACAACGCTGATCAGGTCGCTGGCCGACGCTTTTCCGATGGTCTCCGCCGTGCGCGTCAAGGACGCGCTCGATGCGATCGACCATATCGTCGGCAACCTGGTGCTGGCGCTGCGCGGCGCCAGCACGGTCACGCTCATCGCCGCCGCCTTGGTCCTTGGCGGCGCGCTGGCCGCGGGCCAGCGTTTCCGCATCTACGACGCGGTGGTGTTGCGGACCTTGGGTGCGACGCGCATCAGCCTGCTCGCTGCTTACGCAATCGAATATCTTCTCATCGGTCTTGCCGCCGTGCTGTTTGGTGTCGCGGCCGGCTCGCTCGTCGCCGGTCCCGTCGTCACCCGCGTCATGGAGTTTCCCTTCGTCTGGGTGGGCGCCCAGGCGGCGGGCATTGCGCTCGCTGCGCTCCTGGTCACGGTGGTGCTCGGGCTGGCCGGCACCTTCACGGCGCTCGGCCACAAGCCCGCGGAGGTCTTAAGGAATTTGTAGCGGGCGACAAATGTGAACGAACTGTAACCTGTCGCAAATATCGCATCCGTTCCATCTGGCGTATGTGGGCCTTTCGCACTAGATTCCTGCTATATCTGCGTTCGGCTTTCCGGACGCAAAGCCCGGCGGATGCCGGGATAACCCAGGGGTATTCTCTATGTCGGACTTCGACCGGAATATCGCGACCGCCCGGACCGGCTATCGCACGGATCAGGTAGCGATCGACGCGGGTCTGCGCGCTTACATGATCCGCGTCTACAACTACATGACCGCCGGCGTGGCGCTGACCGGACTGGTCGCTTGGTTCACCTTCTCCGCTGCTGTTACCCAGACCAGCGGCGGACTCGTGCTCACGTCGTTCGGCCAGACGATCTTCCACGGCCCGCTGATGTGGCTTTTCATCCTGGCGCCGCTCGGCTTGGTGATGCTTCTTAGCTTCGGCATCAACCGGCTCTCGGCGAGCGCCGCGCTGACGCTGTTCTTCGTCTATGCCGGTGTGCTCGGAATCTCGCTGGCGTCGATCTTCCTGGTCTATACCGGAGCGTCGATCACCCGCGTGTTCTTCATCTCGGCGGCGACGTTCGGCGCGATGAGCCTGTACGGCTACACGACCAAGCGCGATCTGACCGCCGTTGGCTCGTTCATGTTCATGGGCCTGATCGGCATCATCATCGCCAGCCTGGTCAACATCTTTCTGCAGTCGAGCGCGCTCTATTGGGCGATCTCGGTCATCGGCGTGCTCATCTTCGTCGGTCTCACCGCCTACGACACGCAGAACATCAAAGAAATTTACAGCCCGATGGACGACGGCACCGTCGCCGGCCGCAAGGCCGTGATGGGGGCGCTGCGGCTCTATCTCGACTTCATCAACCTGTTCCTGATGATGCTGCGTCTGTTCGGCGACCGGCGCTGAGCGAGCGCGAAGGAATGTCAGCGCCCCGGGCCATGTCCGGGGCGCTTTCTTTTTTGCAGACCTGCAGGCGCGATGAGCGACGCTGACATCCGGCCGGCTGGGCCGCAGGACATCGCGGCCATTACCCGCATTTACGCCGACGCCGTCGAGCACGGCACGGCCACGTTCGAGATCGAGCCGCCGGATGCGGCCGAAATGGCGCGCCGCCAGCAGGCGCTGCTGGCGGACGGCCTTCCCTATCTGGTCGCCGAACAGGCCGGCGTCGTCGCCGGTTACGCCTATGCCGGCCGTTACCACGCCCGGCCGGCCTACCGCTGGACCCTCGAGGATACGATCTATGTCGCGCCGGCCTTCCACCGCCGGGGCCTCGGCCGGCTGCTCATGGCGCGCCTCATCGTCGAGGCAGAGGCGCGCGGCTTCCGCCAGATGGTCGCGGTGATCGGCGATTCGGCGAACGCCGCCTCGATTGCGCTGCATGTGGCAGTCGGTTTTCGCCTGATCGGCACGCTGCAATCGGTCGGCTTCAAGCACGGCCGCTGGCGCGATACCGTGCTGATGCAACGCCCGCTCGGCAGCGCCGACGCGGTGCCGCCGTAAGCAACGGCCGGCGCCTGCGCGCGGTTATTGCGGCCGGGTGGTATGCAGCCCGAGCAGCGCCGCAAACGCGGCGAGGCACAGCGCCACCGATACGAGAATGACCCCCGTTCCCATAGTGTCGAGCAAGAGCCCGAACAGCAGCGGCGCCAGCGCTTGCGCCGCGCGCGCCGGAGCGCCCAGCAGGCCGGTGCGCTCGCCGTAGCCCTGCGGCCCGAAGACCGCGAGCGGGACCGTGCCGCGCGCGATGGTCAGAAGGCCGTTGCCGGCGCCGTAGAAGATGGCGAATGCCGCCGCCGCCGTTGGCCCGATGACCGCGAAGACGACGGCACCGATCGGATGCAGCAGCGCCGCGATCCGGGCCGACACCAGCGGGTGGCTGCGCCGCAAGACGAAGAATTCGACCAGGCGCGCCGCGACCTGCGCCGGTCCGACCAGGGCGGCGGCGGCAATCGCCTGCAGCGGCGTGGCGCCGGCGCGCTCCAGCAATCTCGGCAGGTGCGCCGCCATCGACCCGGTCACGAACCAAGCCGCCGCGAACACGAAGGCGAGCAGCAGCATCTCCCGGTACGGCTTCCAGCCGACGGAGCGCTCGGCCGCGTGCGAGACATGCCTCAGCCGCGTCGGGACCGGCAACAGCAGATTAAGCGGCAGACCGATAACGAGGTTCATCGCCGCCCAGACCAGCAACGTCTCGCGCCAGCCCAACGCATCGTTGAGAAACGTCGATAACGGCCAGCTCACCGTCGAGGCGAAGCCGGCGAACAGCGTGATGCCGGTAATGGGGCCGCGCGCGTTGTGGCCGTAAAGTGCCGTGAGCGCAGCAAATCCCGCGTCGTAAAGCCCGAGCGACATGCCGATGCCGAGAACTGCCCAGGCCGCGAACAGCGCGACCGCGCCGTTTGCGGCGGCGAGCGCGACCAGGCCGGCGGCCAATACGAGATTTGAGAGGGCCAGGACACCGCGTCCGCCGTGCCGATCGATGACGCGCCCGACCGCCGGACCGGCGAAAGCCGCTATCAGCAACGCGCCTGAGAACGCGGCGAAAACCCAGGAGCGCGGAACGTCGATGCTTGCCCCGATCGGGTCGGCCAGGATTGCCGGCAAATAATAACTCGAGGCCCAGGCAAGCGTCTGCGAGGTGCCGAGTGCCGTGACGACGACGCGGCGCGATCGGGTGAAGTCTGGGATCTCGTCGTGTTCAGCCAAGCCGATCCGTCTTTTCCTGCACGGGCCGCCGGGACGGCACGCCGGCGCACGCTCCGCCGGGGAGCGGAGATCGGACGCCGCATCGAGAAGGCCCTAGCCGGCAATGACCCGGAGCGAGCGGTCGAGCGCGCCGAGCACGCGGTCGAGCTCCTGGCCTCGGCGCAGGATATGCCCCGTTGCCGAGATGACGCTGTACGCGCCCTGCCGACGTCCAAGCCGCGGATTTTTCTCGATCCGGTAAATGGGGAATTCGCTGGCGCGACGGAAAACGGAAAAAACCGCGCGATCCCTGAGGAAATCGATGGCGTAATCACGCCATTCGCCGGCAGCGACCTTGCGGCCGTAAAGATTGAGAATTCGGTCAAGCTCGCGCCGGCTGAAGGTGACCTCGCTTGCGGGGGCGGGCGCGCGTACCTCGCCCCCGCGCCGCTCGCTCGGTTCGATTTCGCCGAATGCCATGCGGCGCCTCCTTGTCATTGAAGCTTCACGATCGGTTCATGATCGCGCCGGACCGATGCGCCGGCAAGGGCCTTGCGGGCGATATGCAACGGGGAGGGTCGACCATCGTAGGCGGAACGTCGGGATTTGCCCGCCAATCTTCTGGGTGCGGCAATTTCGACCGGCGGAATCACGGATTCGTTAGGCGAATCATAATGCGGCCCCATTTCGGCCCATCACGCGCCAAGCTGGATTGCGAAACAGTGGATCGTTGCCTCAGGGCCCGGTCTGGATCGCATTCCGGATTCCTCAGCCCCCCAGCCCCCCGGGGTGTGGACGGACCGGGCCAGAGTTTCGCGTCGGGTTCAATCCCAGATGTCTTAGGGCCGGCAGATCGCCGGCCTTTTTTTCGACGGCAGACAACGGACGACAGAGGACGGAAAACAAGCGCCGTCTCGTCGCGTCATCTGTCCTTGATCGTCTGTCCGTTGCTTGCCGCCGCGGGTCCTACCAGCGGAATGAAGCCGGCGCCGAGGATGATGCCCGGCCTGTCATGGGTGCCCTGCTGCACCATGACGACGGCAGCGTCGATTTCGTCGGTCTCGATATCGGAGATCGGCACGCTCCAGGTCGATTCAGCGCCGGTCCAATCGCCGAGCTTGATCCAACGCCGCACCACGTTGTGATAGGTGACCGTGCGCCCGCGATTTTCGCCGCGGCCGATTTGCACCGGAACCGATTTCGCCAGCGGACAGAGCCAGACTTCGCCGCCGAAGTGATCCCTGCCTGACGGCTCGACCATGACGTTCAACTTGCTGCCGCCGACCGACATCAAGACGGGCAGGGACATGATCGCCGCGTTGCGATCGGTTTGTACGATCGCGCGCTCGATGGCGGCGTGGTCGCTGCCGAGCACGTGCGTCGAGCCGTTGACGACAACTTGCGGCGTATAGACCTGCCGATCGCCGCGCACGCGCGCATAGGCGCGCTGGCGCGCCGAATGCGCCGGGCTCGCCAGCGTGTCCTTCCAGCCGAGATAATCCCAGTAATCGATCGGCACGCTGATCGCGACCAGCGAGGGATCGGCCGCGAGTTCGCCGAGGAGCTTGTCGGCAGCCGGGCAGGAGGAACAGCCCTGGCTGGTGAACAGCTCGACCAGGGCACGCGGCTCGGTGGCGCCCACGAGCGTGCAGCTGGCGATCAGCAAGCCTGCAATAAGGGCTGCCGGCGCGAGGCGGCGACGCACCATTCCGATCTCCACCCCCACCAACCCTCAGCGACAATTTAGTGACGGGCGCATTGATATCGGGGCCGCCAGTCACCCGCCACTCAATTCACGGTGAGCCAAGACTTACCGTCTCAACACTTAACCACGCGGAGCGTGATCTTTTGGTAAAAGCGGATGTCACCCTCGGATCAAGTTCGAGGGCAGGCCGTTCCGGATCATGTTCTAGTGTCCCGATTCCGAAGTTCGCAAACGAGGGTGCCGCATAATGATGCGAACTTCGGAATCGGGACACTAGGCGGCGAGATGGCGAAGGACGTACTGCAGGATGCCGCCGTTCTTGTAATATTCCAGCTCGTCGACCGTGTCGATCCGGCAAATCAGCGGCACACGCTTAAGGCCGCCGTCGACCGCGATGATCTCGGCGATGAGCCGCTGGTGCGGCTTGAGATCGTTGTGCAGGCCGCGAATGGTCACCTGCTCGTCGCCCTTCAAGCCGAGCGTCTGCCATGAGGTGCCTTCCTCGAATACCAGGGGCACGACACCCATGCCGACCAGATTGGAGCGGTGGATGCGTTCGAACGACTGCGCGATGACGGCGCGCACGCCGAGCAGCATTGTGCCTTTTGCGGCCCAATCGCGCGACGAGCCGGTGCCGTATTCCTTGCCGGCAAACACGACCAGCGGCACCTTCTCGCTTTTATAGCGCATCGCCGCGTCGTAGATCGTCATGCGCTGGCGTGAGGGGTAGTGGATGGTGAAGCCGCCCTCGACGCCGGGCACCATCTGGTTCTTGAGGCGGATGTTGGCGAAGGTGCCGCGCATCATCACCTCGTGATTGCCGCGCCGCGTGCCGTACTGATTGAAATCGAGCGGCTTCACCTTGTGCTCGATAAGGTACTTGCCGGCTGGCGAGTCCTGCTTGATCGAACCCGCCGGGGAGATGTGGTCGGTGGTGATGGAATCGAGAAACAACCCGAGCACACGCGCATCGATGATGTCCGTCGGCGGTTCGGGTCGGGGCGACATGTGGGAGAAATACGGCGGGTTCTGCACATAGGTCGATTTGCGGTCCCAGGCGTATGTCAACCCGCCTTGCACGCTGATCTTGCGCCAGTTCGCATCGCCCTTGAACACGTCGCCGTATTTGCGCGTAAACATCTGCTTGTTGATGTACTTGCGGATGAATTCATTGACCTCCCGGTTCGAGGGCCAGATGTCGCGCAGATAGACCTTGCGGCCCTTCTGGTCGGTACCCAGCGGCGCCTTGCCGATGTCGACCTGCATCGAGCCGGCGATCGCGTAGGCGACGACCAGCGGCGGCGAAGCAAGATAATTGGCGCGCACGTCGGCGTTGACGCGGCCCTCGAAGTTGCGATTGCCGGACAGTACCGCCGCGGCGATCAGGTCGTTGTCGTTGACCGCCTTGGAGATTTCCGGCGGCAGCGGCCCCGAATTGCCGATGCAGGTGGTGCACCCGAAGCCGACGAGATTGAAGCCGAGCGCATCGAGGTCCTTCTGCAGGCCTGATTTAGCGAGATACTCGCCGACCACTTGCGAGCCGGGCGCCAGCGAGGTCTTCACCCACGGCTTGACCGAAAGCCCCCTTGCCACCGCTTTGCGGGCCAGTAGCCCCGCCGCGATCATCACGCTTGGATTGGACGTATTGGTGCAGGAGGTGATGGCCGCGATCACGACGTCGCCGTGGCCGAGCGTGTGATTGCGCCCTTCGACCGGAACGCGCGTGTCCAGCTCGGACGGCTTGCCGAATTCCTTGTCCATGGCCTGAGCGAAGCCGCTCTTGACCTCTTTGAGCGGCACGCGGTCTTGCGGGCGCTTCGGCCCGGCGAGCGACGGCTCGACCGAGGACAGTTCGAGCTTGAGCACCTCGGTGAACAGCGGATCCGAGGTTGTCTTGGTGTGATACATGCCCTGCGCCTTGGCATAGGCCAGCACCAGCGCGACCCGCTCCGCCGGACGGCCGGTGTCGCGCAGATAGCGGATGGTGTCGTCGTCGATCGGAAAGAATCCGCAGGTTGCGCCGTATTCCGGCGACATGTTGCCGAGCGTGGCGCGATCGGCGATCGACAGGCTCGCCAGTCCCGGACCGAAATATTCGACGAACTTGCCGACCACGCCGCGCTTGCGCAGCATCTGCGTGACGGTGAGCACGAGATCGGTCGCGGTGACGCCTTCCTTGAGCTTGCCGTTGAAACGCACGCCGATCACTTCCGGCAACAGCATCGAATAGGGCTGGCCGAGCATCGCGGCCTCGGCCTCGATGCCGCCCACGCCCCAACCGAGGACGGAGAGTCCGTTCACCATGGTGGTGTGCGAATCGGTGCCGACCAGCGTGTCCGGATAGGCGAGCTCGGTGGCGACGGTCTTGTCGGCGAATTTGATCTTTGCTTTCGCCGTCCACACGGTGCGGGAGAGGTATTCGAGGTTGACCTGATGGCAGATGCCGGTGCCGGGCGGCACCACGCGGAAATCCTCGAACGAGCGCTGCGCCCATTTCAGAAACCGGTAGCGCTCCTGGTTTTGCTTATACTCCTCCTCGACGTTCTTTTTGAACGCGGTGTTGGTGCCGAAATAATTGACCACAACCGAATGATCGATGACCAGGTCCACCGGTACCAGCGGGTTGATCTTTTTTGGGTCGCCGCCGAGCATCTGCATGGCGTCGCGCATCGCGGCGAGATCGACGACCGCGGGCACGCCGGTGAAATCCTGCATCAGCACGCGTGCCGGCCGGAAGGCGATTTCGCGCTCGGAGGTCTTGTTCTTGAGCCATTGCGAGACCGCCAGGATGTCGTCCTTGGTGACCGAGCGGCCGTCCTCGTTGCGCAGCAAATTTTCGAGCAGGACCTTGAGCGAAAAAGGCAACCGCGAAATGCCCTTCAAACCGTTCTTTTCCGCCACCGGCAGGCTGTAGTAGGCGTAAGTCTTGGAGCCGACCTTGAGCGACCGCAGGCACTTGAAGCTATCGAGCGAATTCATGACCATTTTCCCATCTAGCGGCCCACCCCGCCGGCGCAAAATTGCAGTTGTTTATTGCCGGAACAGGCGCCAACAGACCGTTGGTGGCCGGACGGGGCAGGCGTCGCCAACGCGCCGCTGCCCGCGCCTCGGCTTATAAGGTCTTTTCAAGACTTGTGCCAGATCGGCAAAAAATGGTCGGTAACATGCCTGGAACTGCCCGAATCATTCGCGATGCGCGAACCGATGCGGCTCTAACTCTTCGCGTAGGACACCATTGATGCGGCTTTCAGGCTCCGATCTGGCCTGCGAACGCGGGGGGCGGGCCGTTTTCGCCGGCGTCAGCTTCTCCGTCGCTTCCGGCGAGGCTTTGACGATCACCGGGCGCAACGGCGCGGGTAAATCATCGCTCCTGCGCATGTTGGTGGGGCTGGTGCGTGTCGCCCACGGCCGCATTGCCTTGGACGGGGGCGATCCGGAATTGAATGTCGCCGAGCAGGCCCATTATCTCGGGCACCAGGACGCGCTGAAGCCTTCGCTCTCGGTGGCGGAAAATCTGCGATTCTGGTCCGGTTTTCTCGGCGCGGGCGCTGCGGATATCGTCGAGCCGCTGGCGGCGGTCGGGCTCGACACGCTCGCCGACCTGCCGGCCGCCTACCTTTCCGCCGGGCAGCGGCGGCGGCTTTCGATCGCCCGCATCCTCGCCGTCAAGCGCCCGATCTGGCTGCTTGACGAGCCGACCAGTGCGCTTGACGCCGCGGCGCAGGAGCGCCTGGGCGAATTCATGCAGACGCATATTGCCGGCGGCGGTCTTATCCTGGCCGCGACCCACAGCGCGCTCGGACTAGCCGATGCGCAAGAGCTGCGGCTGGGAGGAGGCCGATGATGCGGGCGCTGACCGCCGTCCTCATCCGCGACATGCGCATCGCCGTGCGCGTCGGCGGCGGCGCGCTGATGGGGGTGTTGTTCTTCCTGGTCGTGGTCACGCTCACACCCTTCGCGCTCGGACCGGATCTGGCGCTGCTTGGGCGGATCGGCCCGGCGATCCTGTGGCTGGCGGCGCTGCTCGCAAGCTTGCTTGCGCTCGACCGGCTGTTTGCGGCCGATCACGACGACGGCTCGCTTGATCTCATCCTCATGGGTCGCGCACCGCTCGAGCTTGTGGTTGCAGCCAAGGGTCTCGCGCATTGGCTCACCACCGGCTTGCCGCTCATCATTGCCGCGCCGCTGATCGGGCTCTTCCTCAACCTCGATCCGCGGGCGGCCGCCGCTTTGGTGCTGACGCTCCTGGTCGGCACGCCGGCGCTGACTTTCATCGGCCTGATCGGCGCCGCGCTGGCAGTGACGCTCCGTCGCGGCGGGCTGCTGCTCGCCGTGCTGGTATTGCCGCTAACGGTTCCGGTGCTCATCTTCGGCGTCGCCGCGGCCAATGCGGCCGTGGTCGGACCGGTGCCGTTCGGGACACCGTTCACGATCCTCTGCGCCTTGACGCTCGCGAGCCTGGTGGTCGGGCCGTTTGCGGCCGCGGCGGCGCTGCGGCAAGAACTGGAATAGCGGCTGGAATCGTCCCTGCTATGCCGGTTCCGAAGGCGGCAAGCGCCTGCGGCGCATTTGCCGCAGAGCCGCAAATGTCGGAGCCAAAGGGCGCGCCTGCAAATTTCTGATTCTAATGCCGTTTTTGGATTAAATCGCGCTGCAAGCCTTCTAGCGGGACTGTTGGAACTTCACAGGGCCGCAGCAGCGTTCATGCGAAATTGACATGCGCGGCCGTCATTCCGGCATTGTGCGCGCCTAGCGAAGTGGACTAGGTAAGGGCCGCAAGAGAAAGCCGCCGATGGCCATCGTCGATCTCGCCAATCCGTCGCGTTTCCTTAAGTTTGCCAATCGCACGATCCCCTGGCTCGGCGGCCTGACGGTGGTCGCGTTCGCCTTCGGGATCAATCAGGCGATGGTCGCGCCGGACGATTATCAGCAGGGCGCCACCGTCAAGATCATGTTCCTCCACGTGCCGGGGGCCTGGCTCGGCATGCTCGGTTGGGGGGTGATGACGGTCGCCGCGCTGGGCACGCTGGTTTGGCGCCACCCGCTCGCCGACGTCGCCGCCAAGGCGGCGGCTCCGATCGGCGCCGCGTTCACGCTCATGTGCCTGGTCACCGGCTCGTTGTGGGGCCGCCCGATGTGGGGCACCTATTGGGTGTGGGATGCGCGGCTGACCTCGGTGCTGCTGCTGCTCCTGCTCTACCTCGGCGTCATCGCGCTGTGGCGCACGGTCGAGGATCCCTCGCGCGCCGCGCGCGCCGCGGCGATTCTCACGCTGGTCGGCGCCATCGACCTGCCGATCATCAAATTCTCCGTCGATTGGTGGAACACGCTGCACCAGCCGGCCTCGATCATGCGGCTTGGCGCCCCGACGATCGATCCGTCGATCCTCATTCCGCTTTTCATCATGGTGGGGGCGTTCACGCTGGCCTTCGTCACGCTGCTGCTTGCGGCCATGCGCAACGAGATCCTGCGCCGCCGCGTGCGGACGCTGCGGCTGATGCAGGCGAGCGCTGCGAGCTGACGATGGAAGTGATCAGCCACATGGACTTCATCGTCGCGGCTTATGCCGCCGCCGGCGCGGTCGGCGGCGGCTTGACCGCATGGGTGATGCTCGATTACCGCGCGCAGTTGCGCAAGCTCGCCGATCTCGAGAAGCGCGGCTTCACGCGCCGCTCGGCACCGGTGCGCGGTGAGCCGGTCATGCAACAGGCCAAGGAAGAAGCGTGAGCGCGGTCGCGAAGGAGAACGTGAATGTCGGCCGGCGCCGCGCCATGGTGCTGGCGCCGCTCGTGGTTTTCCTGGCGCTGGTCGCGCTGTTCCTGATTCGCCTCTACGCCGGCGATCCGTCGCGTATCCCTTCGGCGCTGATCGGCCATCCGGCGCCGCAAACCAAGCTGCCGCCCGTCGCCGGCCTGGAGCGCAGCGGCGCGCCTGTTCCCGGGATCGACTCGGCGTCCTTCAAGGGCGCGGTCACGGTGGTGAATGTCTGGGCGTCGTGGTGCGTGCCGTGCCATGACGAGGCGCCGCTCTTGATGCGGCTGGCGCAGGACAGCCGGTTCCACCTCATCGGCATCAACTACAAGGACGAGCCGGACAACGCGCGACGCTTTCTCGGCCGTTACGGCAACCCGTTTGCCGCCGCGGGCGCCGATCTGAACGGCCGCGCCGGGATCGACTGGGGCGTCTATGGCGTGCCGGAGACTTTTGTCGTCGGCCGCGATGCCCGCATCGCTTATAAATTGGTGGGCCCGATCACCGCCGACAACATCAACACGGTGCTCAAGCCGGAGATCGAGAAAGCGCTGGCGGCGGGGTCGTAAAATCTTGACGGAGACATGCTTCTCCGTCTCTGGGATTTTCCCCATGAATGATACCGATAAAGAAGCCGAAGAGTATTGGGACAATCTACTCGGTTTCAAAGTCGATCCATGGCTCGGTATTTCTGGCAGCGCATTAAAAGAGTGTTACGCCGCCCTCGGCGTTGTCAGCGAACGCTGGAATGCTAGCGAAGGCATATGCGTTTGTTTGTTGGTCATTACATACAAATACCCGAAACATTTTCCCCGGCTACCATGCGCCACTTCAACAATATTGCCATTGTCGATCTATTGGCGGACTGCGCGGCAATTGCTGAAAAAGACTATCCTGATTTCTTGGAAGCGCTAAACTTCCTGTGCGCGCTATATTCTAGGTGCCGTGAAAATAGAAATGATCTAATTCACAGCAGACTTAATCTTAACATACAAAAACGCACGGCCGACCGAGTTACAAAGCCAAGAGCACAGAAAAACAGGAACGAAAAAATATTTTTCTGCGAGGTAAACGACATCAAGAGGATTGCAGATGATATAAACCGGCTCAACGGCCTTATCATAACTTTAATGCGGGCCCTCGATTGTAGGAAAGACCCAACGAAATATACGCATCACAGTGTCGAAGACTTTTTACGCCTTAGCAAATTTCCTCTACCGGATAGACTGACGCTGCTTTCTGCCAAAGAGCTAAAAGGCGCTCCTTCAAATAATCAACACTAGCGCAGTGAGTTAGATTAATGAACCGCATTACTCCGCCGCCGGTTCAGCGGCGTATTTCTTCAGCAGCGGATATTGCAGCGCGCCGAACAGAAAGGTGAGCGGCAGCACCCCGAACACCTTGAAATCGACCCACACATTCGTCGAAGTGTTGCGCCAGACGATCTCATTGAGCACGGCGAGCGCAAAAAAGAACAGCGCCCAGCGCAGCGTCAATTTGCGCCAGCCTTCCGCGGTGAGGTGGAACAGCGAGTCGAACACCACGCCCAAAAACGACTTGCCGAAAAAAAGTCCGCCGAGCAGCACCGCGCCGAACAGCGCATAGAGGATCGTCGGCTTGACCTTGATGAAGGTGTCGTTGTGCAGGATCAGCGTCAAACCGCCGAACACCAGCACGATGATCGCGGTGACCACTGGCATGATCGGCAGCGCGCGCGTCAGCACATAGGAAGCCGCCAGCGCCGCGACCACCGCGACCATGAAGGTGGCCGTGGCGACAAAAATGCCGTAGCGGGAATTGGCGAAGAAGAACAGCACCAGCGGCCCGAGGTCGAACGCGAGCTTGAGGAGCGGATTGAGCTGCGGCTTTGTCGTTGCGGGCATGTTGGGCAAGCCTTCGATTAGGACTCGATGCCGGCGATGGCGCGGGCAAAATCGCGGGCCGAGAAGGGCGCGAGATCATCCACGCCTTCGCCGACGCCGATGAAGTGTACCGGAACCTCGAACTTGGCCGCGAGCGCCACGAGGATACCGCCGCGCGCGGTGCCGTCGAGTTTCGTCATCACCAGGCCGGTGACGCCGACGGCTTTGCGGAAAATCTCGACCTGCGACAGCGCGTTCTGCCCCACGGTGGCGTCGAGCACCAGCAGCACCGCGTGCGGCGCGGCAGGATCGATCTTCTTGATGACGCGGACGACCTTCTGCAGCTCCTGCATCAATTCGCTGCGGTTCTGCAGGCGGCCGGCGGTATCGACGAGCAGGACATCGACGTTGCGCTCTTGCGCCGCGCGCACGGCGTCGAAAACGAGGCCGGCGGCGTCGGCGCCCGCCTCGCGCGCGATCACCGGCGCGCCGCTGCGCTCGCCCCAGATTTTCAGCTGGTCGATGGCGGCGGCGCGGAAGGTGTCGCCGGCCGCCAGCATCACGCTCAAGCCTTCGGCGCGGAACTTTGCCGCGAGCTTGCCGATGGTGGTGGTCTTGCCGGAGCCGTTGACGCCGGCGACCAGGATGACGAACGGCTTTTTGCTCGCATCGACCACGAGCGGCTGCGCGACGGCGGCGAGCGCCTTCTCGATCTCGGCCGCCACCACGGCCTTGACCTCATCGGACGAAATCCCCGCTTCATGTCGGCTTGCGCTGAGCGCGGCGGCGATGCGGCCGGCGGTGTCGAGCCCGAGATCGGCGCGGATCAGCACGTCCTCGATCTCCGCAATCGTCGCGGCATCGAGCTTGCGCTTGGAAACGAGATCGGAAATGGCGCTGCCAAGCGCCGAGGAGCTGCGCCTGAGCCCGCCGGTGAGGCGCTGCCACCAATTCCTCTTCGCGCTGTCGTCCATTTCCGTAACGCTGCCGCTGTTGCCGCCCGTGATAGCCGTTTCGCCCTAGTGTGGCGGTTCAGAAGTCCGCATCATTTTTGCCGCGAACTCGTCATGCGGACTTCTGAACCAAAGCCACACTAGATCAATACGTTGCTAGTGTCCTTCGATTCCAGTTCGCAAACGAGGGTGCCGCATAATGATGCGAACTTCGGAATCGGGACACGAGGAGGCAAACTATGCCCCAGGCACAGATGGTGACGCGCCTCTCTTATCGCGATGGGATGGAGGCCGGCGATCGACCAGCCGGCCGGTCGTGTCCGCAGCAGCCCGGACTAGTGCGCGGCGGCTGCGGTCCAGCTGAATCCAGGCTTGCCGTAATAGAAGCCGTTGGAGAACGGCGCGCCGAGCGGCAGCGCCTGCAGCCGTGCCGTCGCCTCGGACGGGGACATGCGTCCGTCGAGCGCGGCGCGGAAGATCGCGGCGACCTCGATCATGTCGCAGCTGTGCGGCGACAGGCGAAAGCGCGACACGCCCATGGCGTGCAGCTCCGCCAGCTCGCCCGCCAGATTGAGGTAGTCGTGCGACATCGTCTGGATGCCGTTGACGGCAAGGAACGGCCGGCCGTCGAGCATCCGCAGTTGCAATCCGTCCGGATCGTTCTCGCAGACGAACTGGCAGCTATCCTTGATGCGCCCGTGCGCGCGTGCATGGTAGCAGCGTGCGGAGAGCGCCAGCGGTATGCGGCCGAACACCTGCACCTCGACGCTGACGTCGAGGCTTTTGGCCGCGGCGCATAACGGGCGGATGGCGGTCGCCGGCATTTCCGGCGGCAGGCAAAAATTACGCGCGCCCTTGCCGGCGAGGAAGCTGAGCGTGCGCTCGTTATAGACGTTCACGAACGGGCCGATGTGGTGCGGGCGGCCCTGCAGCGCCAGCAGCGCCGAGCCGTCATTGGCCTCCACCAGGTAATCGGTGGCGGCGCAGGTGCTTTCCACCTGCTTGCGGTCGAGCTTGAGCACGACTTCGGACAGCGTGGAGAACACCACCGTCTTGCCGCCGGCCGCGAGCCGCTCGGCCACGGCCTCGTAATAGGGTTCGAACAATACCGCGCGCTTCGAGCACACGGTCTCGCCGAGATAAACGGCGGTCACCGGGGCTTCGTCGGCGATGCGGAAATAAAAGTCACGCCAGCTCTCCGGCTTCCAGTTGAAGAGAACCGGCCCCAGCGTGATATCGCCCGGCTGCTCGCCCACCGTCATCTCCATGTCTTGCCGCCGAAGGCGCCTTCGGTTTCGCGGTGCCCCTCGGTCAGCGCCAGCAGGCCAGCGAGGCCGGGATCGTTGCCCGCCATGATGGCATCGACAGCGCGGCGGAAGGCGGAGACCACCGCCCGGACATAGGCGCGGCTACGCTGACGGCCCTCGATCTTCAGGGCGGTCACGCCGGCGCGCATGAGATCCGGCAGCAGCGCCGAAAGATTGAGGCTGACCGGCTCCTCGAAGGCGTAATAGCCGGCGGGCTGAGCGCCGCACAGATAGCGGCCCTTGCAGATGGTCGGATAGCCGGCGCTCTCGCCGGCGGCAAAGCGGTCGATGGTGCAGGGCCCAAGCTTGATCGTCAGGTTGCGCGCGGCGTCTTCCTCGTAGCGCACGTCCGCCGCCGGTGAACAGACGCCGTCCATATTGGTGGAGAGGCCGGTGACGTAATTGGTCAGGCTGCAGCGCCCTTCCGCCATCATGCCGATATTGCCGAAGATGAAGGCTTCGATCTCGCAAGGAATCTGACTATGGATGTCGGCGATCTCGGGCACGGTCAAAATGCGCGGCAGCACCACGCGCTTGATGCCGAACTCCTGGCAGTAGAAGCGGATCGCCTCGGGCGAGGAGGCGCCGGCCTGCACGGAAAGATGCAGCCGCAGCTGCGGATGGCTATGCGCGGCATAATCGGCAACGCCCATGTCGCCGACGATCATGGCATCGACGCCGAGCCGTGCCGCGGTATCGACGGCCTCGCGCCAAAGCTCGAAGCGGCCGGCGGGCGGAAACGTATTGACCGCGAGCAGCACCTTGGCCTGACGCGCATGGGCGTAAGCGATCGACTGCTCGAGCTCGGCCGGGGTGAAATTGAGGCCCGGGAAATTTCGCGCATTGGTCTCATTCTGCAGGCCGCAATAGACGGCGTCGGCGCCGGCATCGACAGCGGTGCGCAAGCCGGCCGGCGTTCCCGCCGGGCACACCAGTTCCGGACGGCGGTAGCCTTCAGTCATGGCGCTGCATTCCTCGAGTCATGGTGCTGGGTTCCCCGAACCGCGCGGACCGCCGACAATGCCAGCGCTGCCGGCGCGGACAGCGCCCCGAAACTGCTGACGACGCTGTCGAGCGCGCTGCCCTCGAAATCGTCGAGCGCATTGCGCAGCGCCACCACCGCTTCGGTATCGCCGCTGACGCGCAGATCGCGGGAAAAGAACAAGGCGTCGCCGTCGAGCGAGCCGTCGATCATGTCGAGCAGATTGAAAAAGGTGCCGGCAATGCCGGCGTCGTGGGCGGGTTTTTCGTAGCGGCGATAGGCCCGCAAATGCGGCTGCTCGGCGTCGGGGACCAAGACCAGCACGAACGGCAAGTCGATCGGATCGATGAGAAACCGTTTACGCGCATGCGGCCCCAGACGCGCGAACAGCTCCGGGCGCGAGTGCGCCACATGCGCCGCAATGCGGGTGAAGATCGGCTGCAGCACGGCCAGCGGCACCGGCGTCAGCAGCAGGTTGGGTACATTCTGCAATAGCGAGTGCAGCGGCGACGTGGCGACGCCTGCGCGCGGGGAGGCCGACATGCCCGGCAAACTAGGGCCGCCCGCCAAAGCGACATTTGATCAAGGTCAAGCTTGGCGCTGATTTGTGAATCGAGCCATGTCAGTCTGCCAAAGTAGAATGGTGGTGGTCGCCACATTCCGGCGCGCAACACCCCTGGCATTGACCTGACAACAGGCTTAGGTGACTGATATAATGTATCTTTCTGGAAAAAGGCCATGACAGCCAAAGAGATGGTGTCACGGCTTCTCTACCGTGATGGGCTGATGCTGGTGGTCGATAAGCCGGCCGGGTTCGCCGTGCACCGTGGGCCCAATGGTGGCGAAAGCCTGGAAGATCATTTTGGCGCGCTTCGCTTCGGCCTGCCGCGCGCGCCGGCGCTCGCGCACCGGCTCGACCGCGATACGTCCGGATGCCTAGTGCTCGGCCGCCACCGCAAGGCGCTCGCCCAGCTCGGCCGCCTGTTCAAGGCCGGCGCCATCGACAAGACCTACTGGGCGGTGGTCGAAGGCGCGCCGGACACCGACGAAGGCGTGATCGAGCTTCCGCTCGGCCGCCTCGATGTGACGCGGGGCTGGTGGATGAAGCACGACCCCAAGGGCCAACCCGCGGTAACCAAGTGGCGGGTGATGGGGAGGGCCGGGAAATTAACTTGGCTTTCGCTGGAGCCAGTCACCGGCCGCACGCACCAGCTGCGGGTGCATTGCGCGGAAATGGGCTGGCCCATCCTCGGCGACGCGATCTACGGCACGGCGCCACGAAACGGCGGCCCGATGCTGCATCTGCACGCCCGCGAGATCGTCGTGCCGCTCTACAAGAACCGCGCGCCGATCCGCGTCCGCGCGCCGGTGCCGCTGCACATGCGCGCGGCGCTGGCGCAGTGCGGGTGGGAAGGCGAGCGTGAGGGCGAAGCGGCGGAGTGACGGCGCGGTCACGCTGCCAGCAATTGCCTGCCGTCGTGCGCGGTGATCCGAAGATCGACGATCGTTCCGGGCGCGGCCGCTTCCGAAAGCTTCACCGGCGTGAATTGCTCGGTGCGGCCTTGCTCGCGCGACTCAGTCAACACCCGCCGCGTCGCGCCGACCTCGGCATCGAGATGCCGCCGCAGCGCAATCGCGCCGCGCTCGCGCAAGCGCCGAGCGCGCTCCTTCACAATCGCGCGGTCGACTTGCGGCATGCGCGCCGCCGGCGTGCCCGGCCGCGCCGAGAATGGAAAGACGTGCAGGTGCGTCAATCCGCATTGCTCGACGAGATCGAGCGAGTTTTCGAACATTTCTTCCGTCTCCGTCGGGAAGCCGGCGATAAGGTCGGCGCCGAATACCATGTCCGGGCGCAGCCGGCGCAGAGCGTCGCAGAAGGCGATGGCATCCTGGCGCGAGTGCCGGCGCTTCATGCGCTTGAGGATGAGGTCGTCGCCCGCCTGCAGCGACAGATGCAGATGCGGCATCAGCCGTTCGTCCCGCGCGAAGGCGTCGATGAGGTCGCGGTCGGCCTCGACCGAATCGATCGACGACAGCCGAAGCCGCTTGAGCTCCGGCACGTGCTTGAGGATTTGCTTGACCACCACGCCGAGCTTCGGCGCGCCCGGCAGGTCGGCGCCGTAGCTCGTGATGTCGACGCCGGTGAGCACGACCTCGCAATAATCGTTGGCAACGAGGCGCCGCACATCCTCGACCACCGCGCCCATCGGCACCGAGCGTGAATTGCCGCGGCCATAGGGAATGATGCAGAAGGTGCAGCGGTGGTCGCAGCCGTTCTGCACCTGGACGAAGGCGCGGGTGCGGCCTTCGAAGCCCTCGATCAAGTGCGCGGCGGTCTCCCTGATCGCCATGATGTCGTTGACGATCGCCTTTGGCGCATCGGCGAGGCCGAACGCGGCGCGTGCTTGCTCCCATGACGCGGCGCTGAGCTTCTCCGCATTGCCGAGGACGCGATCGGCTTCGGTCATGGCGACAAAGGTCTGCGGTTCGGTCTGCGCCGCGCAACCGGTGACCACGATCCTCGCCTGCGGGCGCTCGCGCCGCAGCGCGCGGATGGTTTGCCGCGCCTGGCGCACGGCCTCCGCCGTGACGGCGCAGGTATTGACCACCACGGTGTCGCGCAAACCGGCGCGCTCCGCCTCGCGACGGATCACTTCCGACTCGGCGGCATTGAGCCGGCAGCCGAAGGTGACGACATCGACGCTCACGGGTGCACGCTTTCCTTCATGCCGCGCCGGCATCGGCAAACAGCGCCGCGTCGAACCGGCCGGCGTGCTCGTATTCGACGGGTCCGGTCATCAGCACGTGGTCGTCGGCCTCGCGCCAGTCGATCGCGAGGTCGCCGCCCGGTAGAGTGACCGTCACCTTGCGGCCGGTGCGGCCGAGGCGAGCCGCGGCGACGGCAACGGCGCAAGCCGCCGAGCCGCAGGCGCTGGTGAGGCCGGCGCCGCGCTCCCAGGTGCGGATTGTCACATGGTCGCGCGAAACGACGGCGGCGAGCGTGATATTGGCGCGCTCCGGAAACAGCGGATGGTGCTCGAGTTGCGGACCGATGGCGCGCAGATCGTAGGCCTCCGGATCCTCGACCCAGAAGATGGCGTGGGGATTGCCCATGTTCACGGCGGACGGCGAATGCAGGATCGGTGCGCCGGGCGGACCGATCGCAAGATCGATCGCGCGGGTGTCGGGCATCTCTTTGGCCAGCGGAATCTCGTCCCAGCGAAAACGCGGCTTGCCCATATCGACGGTGTACAGCCCGTCGCCGGCGGGCCAGCAGGCAATCAGCCCGGCCGGCGTTTCGAAGCTCAGTGCCGCCTTTCCGGTCGCGGCGCCGATCAAGGCCGCGACGCAGCGCATGCCGTTACCGCAGGCGCCCGCTTCCGAGCCGTCATTGTTGTAGATGCGGATGGCCGCATCGGTCCCGCCGCGGCCCGGATAAAGCGCCATGAGCTGGTCGTAAGGCTCGTGTCGCGCTGCCGCGCGCGCCTCGGCGGCGCCGATCGGCTCCGGCGCGCCACGCAGGTCGACGATCACGATCTCGTTGCCGAGACCGTTCATCTTCACGAACTTCTTGTTCGCCAGCGCGCTCATGATAAAGCCCGAATGTGAAGGACTTATATGAGAATTCGGTCACTGTGCGCCAGTGGGGACAGTGGGAGCGGTCGCGCACGGGGCGTGCTAAAATCCATCATTAATGAGAGAGAGAGGCCGCGCTGCTCGGAGCGCTGGTCCATAGATAGGAGAGCCTTGATGTTCCTTCGCTTTGCGCTCTGCATCGGCATGGCGGCTGCGGCCATCGCCGTTGCCGGGCCGCAGCCGTCCTGGGCGCAAAATCCATCGCCGCCGGCTACCGCGCCCAAACCCGACGCGGCGCCCGCGGCTCCGGCCGCGCCCGCAACACCTGCCGCACCTTCGCCGGGCACTGCCGCCGAGGCGCTCGATCCGTTCGGCGAGGAAACGACGCTCACCGCCAAGCCGATGGTGTACGTGAAGGGCACCGGCACCTGGGACAATGCCTTCGAGACGATCACCAACTCGTTCAAGTCGCTCAAAGTCTATATCGATAAGGAGGGGCTGAAGGCCAACGGCCCGGCGATGACGATTTTCACCTCGACCGACGACACCGGCTTCCAGTTCCAGGCCGCGATCCCGATCGCCGAGCCGCCGAAAAATCCGCCGCACGGCGACATCGCGGTGGGCACGTCGCCGCAGGGTCGCGCGCTCGAATTCGTCCATCGCGGCTCGTATGACGCCATGGACAATACCTATGAAGCCATCACCAACTATCTCGACGAGAAGCGCCTCGAGGCCAGGGACCTGTTCATCGAGCAGTATGTGACCGACCCGTTATCCACCAACGAGGATCATCTGGTCGTCAACGTCTTCGTCCTGATTAAATAGGGGCGGAGGGTCTTTCACCCGAAGACGACAATCAGAATTGCCACACCTCGCCGGGCCGCAAGGTGCGGAATCGCTCAGCCGGAATTGCGGCAGCCTGCAAGGCGTCGGCGAGCGCGACGAGCGGCGCATCGATCGCTTCGTCGGTGAGCTGGAACGTGCCGTAATGGTGGCCGAGCGCATGCTTGGCGCCGCAATCGACGAAGGCTTGCACCGACTCGGCGGGGTTCATGTGCTGGTCGCGCATGAACCAGCGCGGCTCGTAGGCGCCGATCGGCAGGACAGCGAGCCTGAACGGTCCGTGGCGCTCGCGTGCAGCGCGGAAATGCCGGCCGTCGCCATAGCCGGAATCGGCGACGAAATAGAGGCGGCCGCCTGGCGCTTCGATCACGAACGACGCCCATAGCGACATGTTGCGGTCGGACAAGTTTCGCGCCGACCAATGTCGGGTAGCGACGGGTGTCACCCCGACTCCGCCGCCGATATCGACCCGATCGTCCCAGTCGTAGGCTTCGGCCGCGATGGCCGGATCGTGATTTCGCATAATCGTATCATTGCCGAGCGGCGTGATCACGCGCGGGCGATGCGCTGCTGCGAGCCGCGACAGCGTGGTCAGATCGAGATGATCGTAATGGCCGTGCGAAACCAGCACGACATCGATCGGCGGCAGGTCGGCAAAGGCGATGCCCGGATCGTTGACACGGCGCGGCCCGACCCAGCGGAAAGGTGACGCGCGGTTCGACCATACCGGGTCGAGCAGCATATTGAGGCCCGCGGTCTGGATGAGGAAGCTCGCATGGCCGACATAGGAGATGCGCCAGTCCGCGCCGTCGACGCGCGCCGGCGGACGCTCGGCGTAAGGCGAGCGCGCCCAGGCCGGCCACTTCGCCTTGGTGCCGCGCCAGTAACGATCGAGCAACCACCGCAGCAGATCGCGCCGGCCTTTCGGCGGCACGCCGTGAGGGTCGAAAAACCGCTCGCCGTCGAAATGATCGGAAACCGGGCCGTTGTAATAGCGCGACATTCGGAAGGTAATTATACAACTTCGCCGCCTTGGCGGCCCGGCCATATCGCCGCGGTTGACGGGAGCGGTCTCCGCACCTATTTTCCGGCGGCTCTCGCAAGAGACTGAAAGTTCGCCATCGCCGACTGGCCTGTGAGGCCGGAGGCACCCGCCCGACAGCGCGATGCGCCCTCGGGCGTCTTCGTGTTTTCTCCCTCTCCCCGCAGGCGGGGAGAGGTAAGAAGGGAAAAATGTTCGACAGTCTTTCCGAGCAGTTGAATGCGGTCCTCGACCGCCTGACCCGGCGCGGCGCGCTGTCGGAGGCGGATGTCGATGCGGCACTGCAGGAGGTGCGGCGCGCGCTGATCGAAGCCGATGTCGCGCTCGACGTCGCCCGCGCCTTCACCGAGGAGGTGAAGAAGCGCGCCGTCGGGGTCGAGGTCATCAAGTCGGTCACACCCGGCCAGATGGTCGTGAAGATCGTGCACGACCAGCTGGTCGAGACCTTGGGGTCGAGTGCGCAGCCGATCGACCTCAATGCACCGGCACCTATCGCCATCATGATGGTGGGTCTGCAGGGCTCCGGCAAAACCACGACCACCGCGAAAGTCGGCAAGCGGCTCGCGGAGACGACCAAGCGCAAAGTGCTGATGGCCTCGCTCGACACGCGCCGGCCGGCGGCGATGGAGCAGCTCGCGGTGCTCGGCCGGCAGGTCGGCATCGACACGCTGCCCGTGGTCGCCGGGCAAACGCCGGTGCAGATCGCGACGCGCGCTTTGCAGGCGGCGCGGCTCGGCGGTTACGACGTGGTGCTGCTCGACACCGCCGGCCGCCTCACGCTCGATGAGGCGATGATGAACGAAGCGGCGGAGGTTCGCCGCGCCGCGTCTCCGCATGAGGTCCTGTTGGTGGTCGACGCGCTCACTGGCCAGGACGCGGTCAATCTCGCCCGCAGCTTCAATGAGCGCGTCGGTCTCACCGGCATCGTGCTGACGCGGATCGACGGCGACGGCCGCGGCGGCGCCGCGCTGTCGATGCGCGCGGTCACCGGCAAGCCGATCAAGCTCATCGGCACCGGGGAAAAACTCGACGCCGTCGAGGATTTCGATCCGGCGCGCATCGCCGGCCGCATCCTCGGCATGGGCGACATCGTTTCGCTGGTGGAGAAAGCGGCAGCTACCATCGACGCCGAGAAGGCGGCGCGCGTCGCCGAGAAGATGCGCAAGGGCGCCTTCGATCTCGCCGATCTGCGCGAGCAGCTCGCGCAGATGCAGCACATGGGCGGCATGAGCGGGTTGATGGCGATGCTGCCGGGAATGGCGAAAGTGAAAAACCAGCTCGCCGAGCGCAATCTCGACGAGAAGGTGCTCAAGCGGCAGATGGCAATCATCGACTCGATGACGCCGCGGGAGCGGCGCAATCCCGATCTGCTCAAGGCGAGCCGCAAGCGGCGCATTGCCGCCGGCTCCGGCACCAAGCCGGAGGACATCAACCGGCTTCTCAAAATGCACCGCACCATGGCCGATGTGATGAAGGCGATGGGCGGCGCCAAGCGCGGGCCAATGGCCGGCCTTGCCAACATGCTGGGGTTTGGCGGCGGCATGCCGAGCCCGGAACAGATGGCGAAGCTTGCCGAAAAAATGCCAGGCGGCTTGCCCGGGATGCCGGGCGTCGGCGGCCTACCGCCGTCCATGCCGGGACTGCCGCCGAATTTTCCGGGAATGCCGGGCGGCCTCCCGGGGCTCGGCCCAAAACTGCCACCCGGATTTCCAGGCCTTGGAAAGAAGAAATGATCCACACGCAGCCGCACGAGCGTTTTTCCACTCGGCTTTCGCTTGAGCCGAGCACGGTCAGTGCGTTTGCGCGCGCAGTAGGCGATACCAACCCGGTGCATCACGACGCCGACTTGGCAGCAAAATCACGCTTTGGCCGGTTGATTGCGAGCGGGCCGCAGACGACGGCGCATCTCTTGGCGCTGACGGCATCGCACTTTTCCCAGCGCGGCGCGATGCTCGGCCTGGAATTTTGGGTTCGGTTTCGGCAGCCGATTTACGCAGACGAGACGATTACCCTGGAATGGCTCGTTGTGTCGGTGAAGAACCATCCCCGACTCGACGGAGAAATCATCGATCTGCGCGGACGCATCCGCAAGGAAACCGGCGAAACCGCCGTGGGCGCGAAAGGACGCGTCCTTGTCACTGAGAAACACTGACCCATCGCAAGAAAGGAAAGCAAAAAATGCCTGTTGTCATCCGTATGGCCCGCGCCGGAACCAAGAAGCGGCCGGTTTATCACATCGTCGTCGCCGATAGCCGCGCGCCGCGCGACGGCCGCTTCATCGAGCGGCTGGGTTATTTCAATCCGCTCTTACCCAAGGACAAAACCGAGCGGCTGAAGCTCGATCTGGACAAGGTCAAGGCGTGGATGGCCAAGGGCGCGCAGCCCTCGGACCGCGTGATGCGCTTTCTCGACGCCGCCGGCGTGATGAAACGGCCGAAGCGCAACAATCCGGAAAAAGCGGTGCCGCGCAAAGAGCGCAAGGCGAAGGAGGAAGCCGCCAAAGCCGCCGCTGGAGCGGCTCCGGCCGCCGGCGCAGCACCCGCCGCAGGCGCGGCGGCGACGTAATCGACCCTCTCCCCGTGTGGGAGAAGATGGCCGAAGGAGCAAAGCGACCGCGGCCGGGTGAGGGATTTTCTTTATGAATGATCGCCCGCGAAAATCCGAGCCCTCACCGCGGCGGGTTTGCCTCGGGCAGTTCGGCGCTGCGCATGGCGTACGCGGCGAATTGCGGCTGCGCTCCTTCACGTCCGACCCGGCGGCCATCGCCAATTATGGTCCGCTTGAAGCCGAGGACGGCCGCGTTTTCGAGATCACATCGCTGCGGCCGGCCAAAGATCACTTCGTGGCGACGCTTGCTGGAATCGGCGATCGCAACGCCGCCGAGCGGCTGGCCAACATCAAGCTCTACGTGCCGCGTGAACGCCTGCCGGAGCCGGAGCAAGCCGACGAGTTTTATCACGCCGACCTGATCGGCCTTACGGTTGTCGGCCGCGCCGGCGAGAAGCTCGGCACCGTGATCGCGATCCACAATTTCGGCGCCGGCGACCTGATCGAGGTGCGGCCGGACGCCGGCGGCAACACGGAATTGGTGCCGTTCGACGAGACCCATGTGCCGGCGGTGGATGTTGCGGCGGGGCGGATTGTCGTGGCTCCGCCAGAGGGGGCGTTTGCACCCTCTCCCCTTGCGGGAGAGGGTGGCGAGGCGAAGCCGAGCCGGGTGAGGGGTGCCACGGAGAAGAAATCCCTAACCCAGACCGCCGTCGGCTCGCGCCGACAGCGGTCCACCCTCTCCCACAAGGGGAGAGAGTGATATGTGGCGGGCGAGCATTCTCACCATCTTGCCGGAGGTCTTTCCGGGACCCTTGGGCGCCAGCCTCGCCGGCAAGGCCATGGCAGCCGGCGCGTGGTCGCTCGATGTCGTCGATATTCGCGCGTTCGCAACCGATAAGCACCGCACCGTCGACGATACGCCGGCCGGCGGCGGCCCCGGGATGGTGCTCAAGGCCGACGTGCTCGGCCGTGCCATCGACGCGACGGCTACCGACGATCGTCCTCGGCTGCTGCTGTCACCTCGCGGCGCGCCATTGACCCAGGCGCGGGTCGAAGCCTTTGCCCGTGGTACGGGGCTCCTCCTGATCTGCGGCCGTTTCGAGGGCGTCGACGAGCGCGTCATCGCGGCGCGCTCCCTCGAAGAAGTCTCGATCGGCGATTATGTCCTTTCCGGCGGCGAGATCGCGGCGATGGCGGTGGTCGACGCCTGCGTGCGGCTGTTGCCCGGGGTCATGGGCGCGCCGGCCTCGAGCGCCGAGGAGAGCTTCGCGGAAGGGTTGCTGGAATATCCGCAATATACCCGGCCGCAACTCTGGGAGGGGCGGCCGATCCCCGAGGTGCTGCTGTCGGGCGATCACGGCAAGATTGCCGCCTGGCGGCGGGCCGAGGCGGAACGCTTGACCCGCGAGCGCCGGCCCGATGTCTGGGCGGCGCGTCATTCCGGGGTGCGGGCAAAGCCCGTGGCCAAGCCCGCGAAGCCGGAATCCATAACCCCCGATGATGATTACGGATTCGGGGCCCGCCCCGTCGGGGCATCCGGGAATGACGAGGAGTGACGGGAAGGTGACAAAGCCGGCGCGGTAGCGTAGAAGCTGCGCCAAACCCGCTTAGCCCCGGCCGAAATGGCGCCCCTTAAGCGCAGCCGATGGAGAATTCGCCATGAACCTCATCAAGGAAATCGAAAACGAACAGGTGGCGAAGCTCACCGCCGGCGAGGAAATCCCCAATTTCCAACCGGGCGATACGGTCGTGGTCAACGTCAAGATCGTCGAAGGCGAGCGCACCCGCGTCCAAGCCTATGAAGGCGTCTGTATCGGCCGCGCCGGCGGCGGACTGAACGAGAATTTCACCGTGCGCAAGATTTCCTACGGTGAGGGCGTCGAGCGCGTTTTCCCGCTTTATTCGCCGATGATCGACTCGATCAAGGTTTTGCGCCGCGGCCAAGTGCGCCGCGCCAAGCTCTATTATCTCCGCGGCCGCCGCGGCAAGTCGGCCCGCATCACCGAGCGGCAGGATCACGGCGGCCAGGCCGAAGCGACCGGCGCCGGGGAGAAGGCGGCCGAGTGATGCCAAGAGATCGCCGGGCGCCTATATGCTCCGCGTCTTTGGTGGAGTTTCGTGACAATGTCCAAGCCCCGCACCCTCTACGATAAGATCTGGGACGATCATCTCGTCGACGAAGAGCCGGACGGCACCTGCCTCATCTATATCGACCGGCATCTCGTGCATGAGGTGACCAGCCCGCAGGCGTTCGAGGGGTTGCGGCTCGCCGGCCGCAAAGTGCACGCGCCGGAGAAGACGCTGTGCGTCGTCGATCACAACGTGCCGACGACCGACCGCCGGCAGAAGAATCCCGATCCCGAGAGCGAGGCGCAGATCACAGCTCTCGCCGAGAACGCCAAGCTGTTCGGGCTGGAATATTTCGACGAGTTCGATAAGCGCCAAGGCATCGTCCACATCGTCGGGCCGGAGCAAGGTTTTACGCTGCCCGGCACGACGCTGGTTTGCGGCGACAGCCACACCGCGACGCACGGCGCCTTCGGCGCGCTCGCCTACGGCATCGGCACGTCGGAAGTGGAACACGTACTCGCTACGCAGACCCTGATCCAGACCAAATCCAAGAACATGCGCGCCGTCGTCGACGGCACGCTGCCGCCCGGCGTCACCGCCAAGGACATCATCCTCGCCATCATCGGCGAGATCGGCACCGCCGGCGGCACCGGCTATGCGGTCGAATATGCCGGCGAAGCCATCCGCGCGCTGTCGATGGAAGGCCGCATGACGGTCTGCAACATGTCGGTCGAGGCCGGCGCCAAGGCCGGATTCATCGCGCCGGACGAGAAGGCCTATGCGTATCTCAAGGATCGCCCCAAGGCGCCGAAAGGCAAGGCCTGGGACCAAGCGGTGCGCTATTGGCAGACGCTCCATTCCGACGACGGTGCGCATTTCGATCGCGAAATCAGGCTCGACGCCGCCAAGTTGCCGCCGCTGGTGACCTGGGGGACCAACCCGGAGCAGGTGGTCGCCGTGACCGGCCGCGTGCCGAGGCTCGAAGACATCGCCGACGCACGCAAGCGCGAGGCGGCGGAACGCTCGCTCGCCTATATGGGATTGCAGGGCGGCGAGAAGATTGCCGACATTGCGATCGATCGCGTGTTCATCGGTTCGTGCACCAATGCGCGCATCGAGGATTTGCGCGCCGCAGCGCAGCTCGTCGACGGCAAGCGGGTGCACGCCAACGTCAATGCGATGATCGTGCCCGGCTCGGGACTGGTGAAACTGCAGGCCGAGGCCGAGGGGTTGGACAAGATCTTCCTCAAGGCCGGCTTCGAATGGCGCGAGCCCGGCTGCTCGATGTGCCTCGCCATGAACCCCGACAAGCTTAAGCCCGGCGAGCGCTGCGCCTCGACTTCGAACCGCAATTTCGAAGGCCGGCAGGGCTATAAGGGCCGCACCCACCTGGTCTCGCCGGCGATGGCTGCTGCCGCCGCTGTGGCGGGGCATTTCGTCGACGTGCGCGAGTGGAACTGAACGCGCCTGACGCGGAACCGCGAAAGCTTCGTTTCCTTGATGACCGATTGAACTGAAGCGGCGACTTCAGCGTGGGCGGTCCGTTGCCGATCATCTTGCGAGCGTTTTCTTAAAGGTTGCGGTCGCAAGCGAGAGCGGACGATCCAGATATAAAAACTATGCGTGTCTGGGCGGCCTAGTGATTTGAAAAAGCAGGATTTTTCTTCGCGCTGCCGCGGCAAATGTATCGAGAAAATGTACTTCGGGCAGTCGGCTGGCCAGCCGTGCATCCCATCTCATTGGTCAAGATACTGTAATTACAAGGAAAAAATTGCTGGCCGGACTCTGGCACAGCGCTTGCTGATGAGTCAGCAAGAGGCATGACCGGAAGCCAGGAGGCCAAGATGAGCGACAAAAACAGAATTCTCGTCGTCGATGACGACGAAGTGGTGCGCTGGAGCTACCTGCGGTCGCTGCAAAGCATCTCCCGCAATGTCGAGGCCGCCTGCGACGGCGAAGAGGCGCTGCAGACGATGGAACAGAGCCCTTGCGACATCGTGTTGCTCGATCTCCGCATGCCCGGCCAGGACGGGATGTCGGTGCTGCGCACCATCAAACAAAAATGGCCTGAGAGCGAGGTGGTGATCATCACCGGCTATCCGACGGTGGACAGCGCCAAGGAGGCTATGCGGCTTGGAGCTTACGACTACGTCGCCAAGCCGGTGGCCCCGCACGACGTGATCAGTGTCACCGACGGCGCCATGACACACAAACAATGGGCACTGCGTCGCGTGTCGGAGAATTAGGGGCAGCGCGCAGACACACCCAGCGAGTGTCCGAAAAGGAGAAGGTCATGAGCGCATTACGCAAAGTGCTCGTTGTCGACGACGATCCAGTCGTCCGCAAGAGTTTCGATCGGGTTCTTTCCAACAAGGGTTACGCTGTCATCACCGCCGAAAGCGGCGAAGAGGCGCTGCGCAAGCTGGATGAGGAAAGATACGACATCGTTTACAGCGATGTCCGCATGCCCGGCATGAGCGGACTTGAGGTCGCCGAGAACGTCAAGGCACGACGACCGTGGACGCCGGTCGTGATCATTACCGGCTACGGCACCGAAGCCGCCGAAGCGCGTGCCAAGGCGGCAGGTGTTTCGAGCTTCCTGCACAAACCGCTGTCTCCAGAGATGATCGAAGACAGCGTCCGCGATACGCTGGCGGCGACCGCAGAACCATTAGAAGCGGTGGCTTTGCCGGCGGCGGCTGAAGCTCCCGCGGCCGCAGTCAGTGCGCTGAAGAACATGATCCTGTTCTTCGCAGCGCCTTTCATCGGCTTGGCGTACATCGTCGCCGTTCCGTTCGTCGGCCTTGGCTTTCTTGCAGTGCTGGCGGCGCGCGCCGCCGCCAAGATCGACGGGGTGAGGACGGTTGGCCTGGTACTCAAGCATTGCGTGATGGCGATTGCCGCGCCTTTCATTGGCTTGGTCTGCGTCGTCTTCTTCCCGTTCATCGGCTTGGCCATGCTGGCCTGGATCGGAGGTCGGGCGATGCTGAAGCCGGTGTCAACGAAGAGCTAGTGGACCGAATCTGACGCTCGGTGCCCTCGTCTGGCAGCGGCGATGCTGTTTTCGGGATTTGCGGTCCGGATAAAAAGGTTTGGGAGGGGGCAATCATGGCGGAGTGTACTGCACGCAAGAGCGGACCAATCTATATGCGTGAAATGATGGAGCGCCTCGGCATTGAGCCGGGCGGCGGCGCGGCGCCAAGCCTGAGCCTAAGCTACGCCACCGCGTTTCACCGCTGCGAAGCGTGCCTATCCAAACAAGCTTGCCGCGACTGGCTCGACCGGACGCCGACGTCGGTGGCGTTCGCCCCGCGCTTCTGCCCGTGTGCCGACATCTTGTTTGAATTGCTGGTCGATCAACCCAGCACATGGACTAGGAGTTTGGGCACGCAATAGCCGGACCGCTTAGCCCGCGCACCTACGAGCAATGCTGTTGCGCGAAGCAGCCTCCCGATGCGTCACTCAATGTCCGTTAGCGGGTGATGGCAATCGCTAACTCCCCGCCCATCGGGGAGCCCGCTTGTTGAGGAAAGCATCCACCCCCTCGGCGAAGTCCGGCGTGTCGGCGAGCGCGGTGGCGGTCTCGAGCTCGAGCGCCATGCCATCCTCAAAACTTACTCCGCCGCCCAGAGTGATGGTCCGCCGGATCGCCGCCAAGGCGGCCGCGGGCTTCGCCGCCAAGTCCTCGGCATAGTGTTGCACGCGGCGCCGCAGAGCGTCGGGCTCCACGACCTCGTCCACTAATCCCCAGGCCAGCGCCTCGGCTGCGCCCAGCATGCGTCCTTCGTATAAGTAGCGGATAGCCCTGGGCCGGCCGAGCAAGCGCGCCAGCGCCTGCGTGGTGGCGATCGGCGGAATGAACGCAATGCGGATTTCCGGTTGGCCAAGCTTCGCATTGGACGCGGCAAACCGCAGGTCGCAATGCGAGGCCATTTCGAGACCGCCGCCGACGGCGGTTCCATTGATCGCCGCCAGCAGCGGCTTGGGAGAGGAGCGCAAGAGGCGGGCGATCTCATGACATATTGACACCCAACCGCGCATCTCGCGCGCCTTCATCCCTTCGAATTCGTGCAGATCGGCTCCGGCACTGAAATAATCGGCAATGGCGCTTGCCAGCACCAGGATCCGAACCTCCGGATCGGCAAGGGCTGCGGCGATCGCCTCACGCACCTCCAGCACCATCTCCCGAGTGAAGGCGTTGACCGGAGCGCGGTTGAATTCGAGCCACGCGACGCGGGCGCTGACCTGCAGACGTATGAATTCGAAGCCGCGCGTCATGCTGGATTCCTCCTAGGCCAGTCAGGCGACGCCGCTTACCCGCGCACCCACCAGCAATGTTGTTCCGGGAACAGCACTGTCCCGCTCGGCCGGTATTGCAGCACGTACCAATCGACGCAGCGGCGGTACAGCCGCGGCCGCGGATTGACTTCGATGCGCGGCGGGGGCGCGCGCGACGGCGTAGACCAAGGGGCTCGGGTTCCGGCCGGCGCCGGGGTCTGCGCCACCGCGAACGATGTTGTGCCGGCGAGTGACACCGCAGCAAGGCTCATGATCACAATAAGCGATTTCACCGACATGGCTTTCTGCTCCGCCTCCGTCCGGCTCACGCTCCCGCATCGCGAGGCGCCGGTCAACTGCACCGCAGGCCTTTGCGCTATGCGCGCAACGCCGCGATCTGCGCTAACATGCGTGGATGGCCGATACGGCATCCGATCCGCTCGCCTGGCAACGCATCAAAGCGCCGTCGCTCGCCGAGCTCGAAGTCCTCGCCGCCGAGGTGTTTCGCCATTTGCCGCGCAAATTTCGCGACTTGTGCGCGGATCTCGTCATCCAGGTCGACGATTTTCCCCGCGATGAGGTGCTCGATGAGATGGGCGTCGAGAGCGAGTTCGATCTGCTCGGTCTGTTCCAGGGCGTCGGCCTGCCGTTCCGCTCCGAGAGCGCTCCGATACAGATGCCCAACATGATCTGGCTCTATCGCCGCCCGATCCTCGATTACTGGGCCGAGCACGACGAAACGCTCGGCGCGATTGTCAAGCACGTGCTGGTGCACGAAATCGGCCATCATTTCGGGTTGTCGGACGCCGACATGGCGGCCATCGAGCAAGCGGCGGAGTAGGACTGCTTGGAGCATGATCTTGTCCGAAAACCGGCAGCCACTTTTCGGGATCATGCTCGTTGAAAGGAGCGATGCCATGAGGATAGAGGGCGCGTGCCATTGCGGCGCTATTGCCATTGAGGGCGAGGTTGATCCGGACAAGGTCGCGATCTGCCACTGCACCGATTGTCAGACCGGCACCGGCTCGGCGTTTCGCGTCTCCATCCCGGTTCCCGGCGACACTTTCAAAATGACCGGGCAACCCACGATCTACGTGAAGACCACCGCGGAAAGCGGCAACCCACGCGCGCTCGCCTTCTGCCCGAAATGCGGTTCGCCGATCTATTCGACCACGCCCGGCGACGGCCCGCAGGCCTCCTACATGGTGCGGGTGGGAATTCTGCGCCAGCGCGACCAGCTCATCCCGAAGCGGCAAATCTGGTTTCGCTCGGCGCGGACATGGGTTACCGCGCTCGGCGGCATTCCCAGCATCGAGACGCAGCAGGGCACGTCGCACCTGCGCTGAGAGATGACGAAGGATCATGCTAAAAGCAAAAATCAGCGCGGCTCTCATAGCGTGAGGGCCGCCGCAACGAGGGAGCACTGCCATGATTGTGACCGTGTTTCGCTCGCGCTTGCGGCCGGAACTTGGAGACGAATACGCTGCCTTGGCCGATCGCATGAGCGAGCTCGCGCGAACGATGCCGGGCTATGTCTCGGAAAAAAACTTCGTTGCCGAAGACGGCGAGCGGGTGACGATTGTCGAGTTCGAAAACGAAGAGGGGCTACGCGCCTGGCGGACGAACCCGGAACATCTCGCTGCGCAAAAGCTGGCCCGGCAGAAGTATTACACCGAGTACCACATTCAGGTCTGTACGCTCGATCGCGAATCGAAGTTCAAGGCCCAGGAAACCGCCAAATCGGCCGCGGCGGCGGCACCGGGTTGACCCGCATCCCGCGCCGCGCCATTTAGCTTACGGACGGCATGCTTTCGTCCCCCAGGATGGAATATGGAAAAGTTCACCGTGCTCGAGGGCGTCGCGGCGCCGCTGAAGATGATCAATGTCGACACCGACATGATCATCCCCAAGCAATACCTCAAAACCATCAAGCGCACCGGCCTCGCCAGGGGTCTGTTCGCCGAAAAGCGCTACCGCGACGACGGCAGCGAGAACCCCGATTTCGTGCTCAACAAGCCGGCTTATCGCAAGGCGAAGATCCTGGTCGCCGGCGACAATTTCGGCTGCGGCTCCTCGCGCGAGCACGCCCCCTGGGCGCTCAAGGATTTCGGCATCACCTGCGTGATCTCGACCTCGTTCGGCGATATTTTCTACAACAACTGCTTCAAGAACGGCATCCTGCCGGTGCAGGTTTCGCCGCAAGACCTGGACAAGCTGTTCGACGATGCCGAACGCGGCGCCAATGCGACGCTCACCGTCGATCTCGTCAAGCAGGAAATCCGCGGTCCCGACGGCGGCGTGATCAAGTTCGAGGTCGACGCGCACCGCAAGCACTCTCTGCTCAACGGTCTCGACGACATCGGCCTGACCATGGTCAAGAGCGACAAGATCGAGCGCTTCGAAGACAACGCCAGGGCGGCGCGGCCTTGGGCGTAACGGAAACGGCTCTCGTCCGCAAACCGGAAGCCGTCATGACCGCGGCCATTTCCGTTGCGCACCTCGGCAAGACCTACGCCACCGGCTTCCAGGCGCTCAAGGACGTCAACCTGGAGATCCGCAACGGCGAGATTTTCGCGTTGCTCGGCCCGAACGGCGCCGGCAAGACGACGCTGATCAGCATCGTCTGCGGCATCGTCAATCCGTCCGCCGGCAGCGTCGCGGTGGACGGCCATGACATCATCGCCGACTACCGCGCCGCCCGCTCGCTGATCGGTCTGGTGCCGCAAGAGCTGACGACCGACGCCTTCGCCTCGGTGTGGGCGACGGTGTCGTTCAGCCGCGGGCTGTTCGGTAAGCCCGCCAATCCCGCTTACATCGCAAAAGTGCTGAAAGAGCTGTCCTTGTGGGACAAGAAGGACGAAAAAATCATGACGCTGTCCGGCGGCATGAAGCGCCGCGTCATGATCGCCAAGGCGCTGTCGCACGAGCCGCGAATCCTTTTCCTCGACGAGCCGACCGCCGGCGTCGATGTCGAATTGCGCAAGGATATGTGGGAGATCGTGCGCGCGTTGCGCGCCTCCGGCGTCACCATCATCTTGACCACGCACTATATCGAGGAAGCCGAACAGATGGCCGATCGCATCGGCGTCATCAACAAGGGCCAACTGATCCTGGTCGAGGAAAAGGCCGAGCTGATGCGCAAACTCGGCCGCAAGCAGTTGACACTCGAGCTGACGGAACCCATCGCGGCGGTGCCGGCGGCGCTCGCCGGCTATAATCTCGTCCTGGCCGCCGGCGGTAAGGAACTGATCTACACCTACGACACCCAGGGCGAGCGCACCGACATCACGGCGTTGCTCGACGACCTCAAGCGCGCGGGAATCAGGTTCAAGGACCTCCATACCACGCAAACCTCGCTGGAGGACATTTTTGTCGACCTAGTGAGTGAAAGACCATGAACTTTTATGCCGTCAGCGCGATCTATCGATACGAGATGGCGCGCACCCGGCGCACCTTGCTGCAAAGCATCATCTCGCCGGTGATCTCCACCTCGCTATATTTCGTTGTGTTCGGCGCTGCTATCGGCTCGCGCATCAGTCAGATCGAAGGCGTCCCCTACGGCGCGTTCATCGTGCCGGGGCTGATGATGCTGATGCTGCTGACCCAGAGCATCGTCAACGCCGCGTTCGGTATCTACTTTCCCCGCTTCGTCGGGACGATATACGAGCTCCTTTCTGCCCCGGTGTCCTCTTTTGAGATCGTGCTCGGCTCTGTCGGCGCGGCGGCGACCAAGTCGATCATTCTCGGCTTGATTATCCTGGGGACGTCCGCCTTGTTTGTGCCATTGCAGATCGTGCATCCGGTCTGGATGCTGACCTTTTTGGTGCTGACCTCGATCAGCTTCAGCCTGTTCGGCTTTATTCTCGGCGTCTGGGCCGACACTTTCGAGCAATTGCAAATCGTGCCGTTGCTCATCGTCACGCCGCTGACTTTCCTCGGCGGCACGTTCTATTCGACCAGCGTATTGCCGCCGTTGTGGCGGACGATCACGCTGTTCAACCCGGTGCTCTATCTGATCAGCGGCTTCCGTTGGAGCTTTTTCGGTCTGGCCGACGTCAATGTCGGTATCAGTATTACCGTGATTGTCCTGTTTCTTCTCCTCTGCATGGCAACCGTGTGGTGGATCTTCAAGACCGGCTATCGGTTGAAAACTTAAAGGCGGGACCATCGTGACTGCAGCAAAAATCACCTTGATCGGCGGGCCGACCGCGCTCATCGAAGTCGGCGGCTTTCGTCTTTTGACCGATCCGACGTTTGATCCCCCGGGCGAGTACAAGCTGGCCCATGTCACGCTGAAAAAGACCTCGCATCCGGCGCTGACCGCGGAGCAGATCGGACGCGTCGACGCGGTCTTGCTGAGCCACGACCAGCATGCCGACAACTTCGATCATGCCGGCCGGGCCTATGCCATGCAGGCGCCGCGGCTTTTGACTACCGTCGTCGGCGCCAAAAGACTCGGCGGCGTCGCCGAGGGCCTGGCGCCGGGGGAGAGTAGGGAGCTGACAAATCCGGCGGGCACATTGACGATCACGGCGACACCGGCGCGGCACGGACCGGCCGGCATCGAGCCGTTGGCCGGCGACGTGATCGGTTTCGTGCTGTCATGGGCCGGCGGGCGGCCGATCTACATCACCGGCGACACCGCCTGGTATGACGGCGTCGCCGAGGTGGCGCGGCGTTTCCAGGCCGGCTTGGTGCTCCTGTTCGCCGGCGCCGCGAAGACGCGCGGGGCGTTTCATCTCACTATGGACGCCAACGACGCGCTCGACACCGCGCATGCGTTTCCTGACGCCACCATCGTTCCTCTCCATTACGAAGGGTGGGCGCATTTCAGTCAGAGCGGCGACGATCTCGTGCAATCGTTCAAGGCGCTCGGCATTGGCGCGCGGCTGCGGCTGCTCGAGCCCGGCGTTCCGACCACGATAGAGCTATAATGGTAGGGAAGGGCCGCTTAGGCCGCCGGCGCCTGGGCAATTGCGTCGGCGATCGCCACCGTGCGCCGCGCCATGTCGGCATGCAGCCGCTCGACCATGCGGCCGTCGATCTGGATGACGCCTTTGTTGGCGTTTTCCGGCAGATCGAAAGCGGCGATGATTTTCCGCGCCCACGCCACCTCGCCCGCTGTCGGCGAGAACGCTTCGTTGCAGGGTGCGATCTGCTGCGGGTGAATCAGCGTCTTGCCGTCGAAGCCGAGGTCGCGCGCCTGCCGGCACTCGGCGGCAAAACCTTCCGTGTCGCCGAGCTCGTTATAGACGCCGTCGAGAATATCGAGGCCGTAGGCGCGCGCCGCGGCCACGCAGGTCATCAGCCACGGCAGCATCGGCGCGCGGCCCGGCACGATGCGCGCGCGCGTGTCCTTGGCGAGATCGTTGGTGCCCATGACGAAGCCGGCCAATCGCGTCAGCGGATCGCGCGCCGCCGCCGCGATCTCGCGGGCGTTGAGCATGGCGAGCGGTGTTTCCATCATCGCCCAGAGGCGTACGCCGGCCTCGGCGCGGACGCCGACCAGGTGCTTGGCGACTTCGCGAAGTTGCTCGGGCGCCGACACCTTCGGCACCAGCAACGCATCGGGGCGGGCGGCGGCGACGGTAAGATCATCGCGCCACCAGGCGGTATCCAGTCCGTTGATCCGCACCAGCACCTCGCGGTTGCCGAAGCCGCCGTTCTGCAGCGCCTGGACGATGAGCTCGCGCGCCTTGGCCTTGGCATCCGGCGCCACGGCGTCCTCGAGATCGAGGATGACGGCGTCGACCGGCAGCTCGCGCGCTTTCTCGAGCGCCCGCGCGTTCGAACCGGGCATGTACAGAACGCTGCGCCGCGGGCGGATGGTCATCGCTCGCTCCCTTTTTTCCAACCGGCAAACTAGCGACCTCGCCGGCATTGTCCACAGGCGTGCTGCGCCGGACGCGTTGACGTACGGAAACACCGGCTGCGGCCACGCAGAAGTCGAGGATGGCTGACAATGTTTTATATGCGCCGCGGCGACCGCCACCGCCAATCAGTCCGGTCAAACAGCCAAAAAAAGAAATCGGTGGACGCTTTTGGCTCCCCCTCGCGCACGTGAAGTGCCGATCGATCTCACTGGCTGGTGGCCAACTGATCAGTAATAAGCGGGGCGCCGCGTCGCCGACCAAGTGCCGGAGCACTCACCATGCAACGAACGCCATCGACCAGCGCCCGAACTATACGAGAGCCGGCCGGAGCCGGAGGCCGACTGGCTGCCTCTGACGACGGTCACGCGGACTGCACCCCTCGTGCCGACAGCACCGTAGGCTTGATAGCTTTGTTCGTCCTCGGAGTACACGCGGCCGCCGATGATCCGTAAGGCTGCACGGACGGAACCGCAGTCCCCTTGTAATGTGTAGATCGCCACGCTCCAATTGCCGTCAAAGAACGATCTTCTCACGGCACGCCGCGCGGCATCGGACGGCGCGGTGGTAATAACCAATAGCGTGCAGGCAATTGTCGCGGCAAGGATCGGACGCCAGAGGTTTTTCATTGGTCCGCACCCCCCTTTTCTTCGGTTCTGGTTTAAAGTTCAAACGAGAGAACAGCAGTCTGCATTGATTTGAGTCAAGAAAAGCGAGCTATCTTTCTCGATTACGCATGCGCAGCACCGGTAAAGCCCGCATATGGCTACGTCGCTTGCGCGGCGGTGGAGCGGAAGCGCAGGATCGCCACCAGGAAAAACAGGCCGCCGACCACCGCTACGAAAACAAATTGCGGCCAGACCACCTCGAAGCCCGCGCCGCGATAGAGGATCGACTGCGCAAACGATACGAAATGCGTCGACGGCGAGGCTTCCATCACTGTCGCCAGCCACGGCGGCATGCTTTCCAGCGGGGTGTTGCTGCCCGAGAGCATGTTCATCGGCATGTAGACCAACAGGTAGAGCAGGCCGAGTTGCGGCATCGAGCGCGCCACGGTGCCGAGAAATATGCCGATCGCGCAGGCAAAGAACAGATAGATCGCCACGCCGACCATGAACAGCGGGATCGAGCCGGCAATGGGAATGCCGAGCAAGGTGCGAACCACCAAATAGAGCGAAAGACCGACCGCAACTATGATGACCAGGCTGTTGGCCCAGACCTTGGACATGGCAATCTCGAACGGCGTCAGCGGCATCACCAGCAAATGGTCCATGGTGCCGTGCTCCCGCTCGCGCACGATGGCGGCGCCGGCGAGAATAATCGCCAGCATGGAAACGCTGTTGATGATGCCCATGACGCTGGTGAACCACGCCGTCGTGATGTTGGGATTGAAGGCAATGCGCACGTCGAGATTGACCGGCGACAGCGGTGTGCCCTCGGCATGCGAGAGAAAATCCTGAATCTCGGTCATGATGATCTGCTCGGCATAATCCGAGCCGAGCCCGGCCTGGACCATGGCCGTGGCGTCGACATCGACCTGGATGGCGGGGTAGCGTCCGGCGAGAACATAGCGTTCGAAATTCGGCGGGATGTCGATCACGAAGGTGTATTTCCCGGCATTCATCAGCGGAACGATATCCCGCTCGGCGATCGGCTGCGGCGTCTGGAAATACGGCGGCAGGAACGCATGGACGATCCGCCGCGACAATTCGGAATGATCCTCGTCGACGAACGCGATCGAGGCGTTGTGCACTTCCTGCGAATTGCTCTGAGCCTGGGCGATGATGGCGAGCGAGAAGGCGTAGATGACCAGCCCCAACAGCACGAAATCGCGCAGGAAACTGCGCAGCTCCTTGGTGCCGAGCCAAAAGATGTTTGCAATCATCCGCATCGGGCTTGTTCCTAGCGCATGATCTTTTCGGAAAACCGGTTTCCACTTTTCCGGATCATGCTTTAGCGCTCCTGCTTGCGCAGCAGCAGCAGACTGAGCGTCGTCAGCACCGGGATAAACACGATGAGGGCGACTAAATTGTTGCCGAGGTCGGCGAGGCCCAATCCCTTGGTAAAGGTGCCGACGCTGATCGGCACGAAATAGGTCATGGGAAACGCCCGTCCCATGATTCGTGCCGCGCCGGAGAGCGAAGACACCGGCGTCATCAGGCCGGCGAACTGCGATGCCGGCAGGAAGGTCAGAATGGCGGTGCCGAACAGCGCCGCGATCTGCGTGCGTGCGAATGCCGAAATCAGCATGCCGTAGGCCGTGGTTACGGTGACGTAGATCAGCACGCCGAGAAGGAGCGCCAGGAAGCTTCCCTTGAGCGGCACCTCGAAGATAAACAAAGCCATCAGGAACATCACGGCAAAATTTGCCATGGCGACGCCGATATAGGGAATCTGCTTGCCGAGCAGAAACTCGATTCGCGTTACCGGCGTCACGTAAAGATTGGTGATCGAGCCGAGCTCCTTCTCGCGCACGATGGCGAGCGCCATCAGGATGGCCGGGAACAGCGCCAGCAGCATCGACAGGCTCGCCGGCACCATGGCGTAGATGCTTTCGAAGCTTTGGTTGTATTTGAACCGCAGCTCGATGTTGGCCGGCGGCCTGGCTTCCGGCAACGTTGTCTTCACCGCCGGATCGGTCAAATAGAGCTGATGCATGGCCAGAAGATAGCCATGGATGGTCTCGGCGCGGAACGGCATGGCGCCATCCACCCAGGCGCCTACCCACGCCGGGCGTCCGTGTTCGAGGTCGCGGCCGAAGCCCGGCGGGATTTCAATGGCGGCCTTGATGGCCCCGCTCTGCAGGCGCTTCTCGAGATCGGCGTAGTCGGCGAGCGGCGGCCGCTCCACGAAGTAACTAGAGCCTCTCAACTCCTCGAGGTAGGCCCGGCTCTCGTGGCTTTGGTCGTGATCGAGCACCGCGAAGGTCAGATTGTTGACGTCGGTGGAGATGCCGAAACCGAACACCAGCATCAGCATCGCGGTGCCGCACAAGGCGAAGGTCAAGCGAATGGGATCGCGAAGGAGCTCGATGGTTTCGCGGATCGTATAGGCGAAGAGACGCTGCAGGCTGAATGCGCGTTGCGGCGGCGGCGGCAACCGTACCGCAGGTGCCGCCGCGGCGGACGGCGCAACTTCGACGGCTGCCGCCGCACGCGATCCGGTCGCCTCCTCGAGATAGCTGATAAAAGCGTCCTCCAGCGTTGCGACGCCGCGAGCCCTGACCAGGTTGCCCGGGGTATCGGTCGCCAGCACGCGTCCGGAATCCATCAGCGAGATGCGATCGCAGCGCTCGGCCTCATTCATAAAATGGGTCGAAACGAAGATCGTCACGCCCTGATTGCGCGACAGATCGATCAGCAGCTCCCAGAACCGATCGCGCGCCAAGGGGTCGACGCCCGAAGTCGGCTCGTCGAGAATCAGCATCTCCGGCTCATGCACGATGGCTACGGCCAGCGAGAGCCGCTGCCGAATGCCCAGCGGCAGGTCGGAGGTGCGTTGGTCGAGATACTCTTCAAGGCCGAAGCGGTCCACCAGCTCGCGCAGCCGCGTCCGCGCTTTGCCGGCGGGCAGATGGAACAGCCGCGCATGCAGTTCGAGGTTCTGGCGGACCGTAAGTTCGGTGTAAAGCGAGAACGACTGTGACATGTAACCGACGCGATAGCGCGAACTCATGTCACCTGCTTCGAGGGGCTCTCCGAACAAAAGCGCCTCGCCTTCGCTCGGCGCCAGCAAGCCGGTGAGCATCTTCATGGTCGTGGTCTTGCCGCATCCGTTGGAGCCGACAAAGCCGAAGATCTCACCGCGTTCGATGGTGAAGCTCACCCGATCGACGGCGGTGAAGTCGCCGAAGCGGCGCGTCAGGTCGCGCGCCCTAATGACCGGCTCGGCATCGAGCATACGGTGGGGCGGGACCTCCAGCTTCTTATGCCCGGCTCGGACGTCCTCCGGCAGCAAGGCGATGAAGGCCTCTTCGACGGTCGCGGCGTGCGTTTGCGCCTTCAGCTCCGCCGGCGAGCCGGCGGCAAGGATCTTACCGTCGTTCATGGCGATGAGCGTATCGAACCGCTCGGCCTCTTCCATGTAGGCGGTCGCGACCACGACGCTCATGCCCGCGCGACGCGACCGCATGCGGTCGATCAGCTCCCAGAATTGCCGCCGCGACAACGGATCGACACCGGTCGTGGGCTCGTCGAGGATCAGAAGGTCGGGATCGTGAATGAGCGAGCAGCACAGGCCAAGCTTCTGCCGCATGCCGCCCGACAGCTTCTTCGCCGGGCGATCGGCGAAGGGGGCAAGCTCGGTGCTTTGCAAAAGCTCGGCAATTCGCCAGTCCCGCTCGGAGCGCGACTGCCCGAACAGCCGGCCGAAGAACTCGATGTTCTCGCGGACGCTGAGGTCCGGATAAAGGTTCTTGCCGAGCCCTTGCGGCATGAACGCGATGCGCGGGCAAACTGCCGCGCGGTGCGCGGCGTCCGCCATGTCGCCGTCAAGCACGACAACGCGGCCGGATTGCAGCTGCCGCGCGCCGGCGATGATGCTGAGCAGCGACGACTTGCCGACGCCGTCAGGGCCGATCAGCCCGACCATACAGCCGCCCGGCAGTGTCACCGTGACGTCATCGAGCGCCGCCACACGGCCGTAACGGTGCGTGACGTTCTCGAGCCGTGCGACGGGCATGACAGCCCCGCTCATTGCCCGTTTGTGCCTTGCAGGGAGGCCGGCCAGGTCGCGGCCGGATCGGTCAGCACGTAAGTGACGCCCGGCAATCCGCTGCGCACGATATCGGCCCGCCCGCGCAACCGCTCGGGATCGATGCGGACCCGGATGCGGAACATCAGCTTGTCGCGCTCGCTCTGGGTCTCGACGATTTTCGGGGTGAACTGCGCCTGTGAGGCGATGAACGACACTTTGGCCGGGATCGCGACTTTCGGATAGGCGTCGAGCACAATGCGGGCATCGGCGCCGAAACGCACCTTCCCCGCCGCTTCGGTCGGCAAATAGATGTCCATGTAGACATAGGAGGTGTCGAGCATGGCGAAGACCTTGCCGCCGGCGGGAAGCACCTCGCCGATATTGGCGATGCGATATTGGATACGGCCTTCGTGCGGCGCGACCAGCGTGTTGTCGGCAATCTCGACGGTGTAAAGCTCGACATCGTGGGTGGCCGCTTCGAGCGCGTGCTGGGATTCCGTCACCCGCGCCGTTGCGGCTTCGAGCGCGGCGATGGCCCCATTCAATTGCTGCTGGCGCTGGTCCACGACTTCCTGGGTCTGGAAACCCTTCTTCAACAAGGTGATGGCGCGATCGAATTCCTGTTGCGCCAGCACCACCTGCGTTTTCTGCTGGGCGACATTGGCGTTCGCTTCGTCGACGGCTCTTCGCGCCTGGAGGACCTGGGCTTGCGATTTCTTGAGCGAGGCCGCGAGGTCCTGGGTATCCATGCGGGCGACAACCTGGCCGGCTTTGACCAGGTAGCCTTCGTCGGCCAGCATCTCGGCGATGCGGCCGGCATACTTGGTGTCGATGTTGATTTCGTCCGCCTCGAGCCGGCCATTGCCGAAGGCAATGCCGGGTGGCAGCGGCGGGTGCAGCCGCTGCCACCAATAATAGGCCCCGCCAGCGCCGACGGCCAAGACGGCGAGTGCGAGCGCGACGCGAAACCACCGTTTGCGGCTTGGCCGCTGGATCGTCGCCGGCAGCGCCGGCAAGCCGGCGCCGGATTGCGCCGGAACGAGGTCATGGGCGTTCGATACGAGCGGTGGTGCGTGCTCGATGGTCACAGGCCGCTTCGTGTCGTCGGGGCTGCTATTTTCGTTCATGTCGCGTCCGCGTCGATCAATTCCCCGTCGGCGGGGAAGGGCGATGATCACCCGTTCATCCGAGTTCATTTGGTCGTCAGATTAACCGCCCGCCTCACCGGCAAGAATTGCGGAATTGGCCCTAAGGAACAATACGGGTCGTTGGCAAGGCCCTGGGCGTGGCTGCTGTATCACGTCTTGAGATTCTCACCATCCGCCCCTTGCCGTGCGCGGAACCCAGTTATCGCCCGCTTTGGCATAGGACCGCTTGACGGCGGCCCAGGCAATCCGGTGCGCGGCCTCTTCCTGCCGCGATTCACCGGCATGCGCGGCGTAGGCATGATTGAAAGCCTCGCGATAGATGTCCTGGGCGTGTTCGGGCAGATGATGCCGGACAGACGCCGGCAGATCGGCGTTCGTTTGATACGGCATGGCCCTTCCTCGCCATTTGTCCAAGTTATTGAGTATCGCGCAGGGGCGGGCCGTTACGTTTGACGCAAATCAAAGGCAAACTGCTGCGGCTGCGGCTGCGGCTGCGTCTACGGCGATTCTTCTTTTTCATCTGTCGCCGGCGCACGGCGAACCCTCACGCCGCTCTGGCGTCCTTGATTTCTTGAGCCGGATTCATGTTTTGAAAACGCGATGTGCGGCGGCGTTGCATATCTGGCTCTCACTTGGCGAATGTCAGGACGACCTTTTACAGGCTGCCGGCTAAGGCATTGATATGCATCAGGTCATGCGGCGGCACGACCAAGAACACTAAAACGCGATCGTCTCGTCTCTTTGATGCAGATCAAAGGTGCGCCCATGCAGGGGGCGTTAGACTCCACAAAGTTCCAATCCAATCGGAGGGTGTGTCATGGCTGAAACCATCACCAAACTGCCCGTAAAAACCGAGGAAAAAGGGACTGCATCGGCGCTTAGGCCCTGGCGGCCGTTCGACAGTCTTCGTCGCGAAATCGATCAGCTGTTTGACGAATTCGACGGCGGCGTCTGGCGTTGGCCGTTCCGCCGCTCGCTCCTCGATATCGAGCCGTTCCGGCGGACCGAAGCGGTTTTCGGCGCCATACCGGCTGTCGACGTCGTGGAGACCGACAAGGCTTATGAAATCACCGCCGAATTGCCCGGCATGAGCGATAAGAACGTCGAGGTGAAATTGGCCGACGGCGTCCTGACCATCAAGGGCGAGAAACAGGAGGAGAAAGAGGAGAAGAAGAAGGATTACTACCTCCATGAACGCAATTTCGGCGCTTTCCAGCGCGCCTTCCAGGTGCCCGACGGCGTTGATGCCGACAAGATCGAGGCAAGCTTCAAGAACGGCGTGCTCACGGTAACGTTGCCGAAGAGCGCAGAGGCGCAGAAGACGGCAAAGAAGATCGACGTCAAGGCTGCCTGACGGCGTCTCGCGGGTTGATCGTCCAACAATCCGGATTGCGTCGGATGACGCAATCCGGTGGTCAAGTCTGCGGTCATGTCAGCCTGATCGATGACCGGCACTCCGCAGCGCCCCAGGTCGGTTAGACCGCAATCGCGCACCGAGATTATCGGGCAGGTTTGGTTGGCGCGATCGCGTTTGGTGTGGCGCGCCCACTCTTGGCTCACCGAGCCAACGCCCGATGCTCGGCCACACGTCGTCGAGGATCGTCTTGCCCATGAACAGACCGACATGGCGGCACGGAGCCAACGCCTTGCGCATGTTATGTGCCGAGGTGCCGACCAGATGCTCGGCCGCGAATAATTGCGGCGGCGCCACCAACTCGTCGTCGCGGGCGGCCAGCAGGAAGATCGGCGCCGTCACAGCCGCGAGGTTGATCGGCTGTCCGAGCGCGGTCAGAGCGCCGGTCGCGAGTTCGTTGCGCTTGTACAATTTTTCCACGACTTCGAGGAAATAGCGTCCCGGCAGATCGAGGGTCCAGGAATACCACTCCTGGAACAGCACCTCGAGCCGGGCGAAGGCGGCCGAGCCGGCGGGTTCGGCGGTCTGCAACAGCTGTCGCACATCCTCGGCGTCGACCGACTCCGGTCCCCAAAACTTCAGCACTTTGCGACCGGGAACGCAGCCGTCGCCGAGCCGCACCAGCTCGCGAAACATCGCGAGCGGGCTGGTTTCGGCGAGCGCCGACAGAGCTGACGCCCCGGCTTGGATATCGATCGGCGCGCCGGCCAGCACCAGCTTGCGGACCTTTGTCGGGAAACGCGCGGCGTAAAGGAGCGCCATCCAGCCGCCTTGACACAAGCCGACGAGATCCACCGGACCGCCGACCTCATCCACCAGCACATTGAGATCGGCGAGATAATCGTCGATGCCGAGAAAGCGCATCTCCGCGGTCGCCGAACGCCAATCGGTCACGAACAGCCGCCGCAGCCCGGCGCCGCGCAACGCCGCGACCAGACTGTGCCCGGGTGCAAAATCGGTCAGCGCGGCGCCGTGCAGGGCCAATGGCGCGCATATCAGCGCGGCCGCGCTATTATCGTCGGTCGAGAAATCGCGCAGCCGGACGGTTTTCAGCTCCAGCGCGATCGCATGCGGCGTCGTCCATTGCGGCTCGCGTGGCGCCTGACTGTCTGGCGGACCGACGGCGAAATCGGCGAACTGCCGTGCGGCCAGCGCCGCCATCTCGCCCGCCGCTGCGGCGGCAAAAGCCGGCCAGAGAAACGCCAGATAGGGAAATTGACGACCCGCGGGCTCGTACATCTGACAATCCCAGGGTTCTACGTTGCCATACTGTCATCCGACCGTAACAAATCGACTTTGATGTGCATCAAATAAATTTACCGATCAGCCTATCTAGTGTCCCGATTCCGAAGTTCGCATCATTATGCGGCACCCTCGTTTGCGAACTTCGGAATCGAAGGACACTAGCAACGTATTGATCTAGTGTGGCTTTGGTTCAGAAGTCCGCATGACG